>Ga0111539_10008168_pt1 | contig 13334 bp, 9 predicted proteins | sample RhiMethybrSRZTD1_FD_79667 | JGI IMG/M metagenome (GOLD analysis project Ga0111539, IMG submission 79667) | Populus rhizosphere microbial communities from Tennessee, USA - Rhizosphere MetaG P. TD hybrid SRZTD1 (version 2) (version 2) | ecosystem: Host-associated > Plants > Roots > Rhizosphere >...
GACGAGGCCCGCATCCGCGACGGCGTCGCCGCGGGCAACCGTCACCACCGCCGCCTGTTCACCTTCGGCGTCGGCACCGACGTCAACGCGCCGCTGCTCGACGCGCTCGCCAGCCAGAGCCGCGCGACGAGCAGCTACGTCCTGCCCGGCGAGGACGTGGAGGTCAAGGTGGGCGAGGTCTACCGCCGGCTCTTCGGGCCGGTGCTGGCCGAGCCGGTGCTCACCGTGCTCGGACGCGACGGCGCCGTCGCGAGCGAGCGCCTCAAGCAGGTGCTTCCCGCGAGCCTGCCCGACCTGTTCGTGGGCGACCAGCTCCTCGTCAGCGCGCGCTACTTCGGCGACGCGCCGCTGCGGCTCGTCATCAGCGGCGCCTCGCCCGTCGGCCCGGCCACGATCGAGGCCGAGCTCGATCCGCACGAGGCCGACCCGCGGCAGGGCTGCGTCGCGCGGCTGTGGGCCGACCGTCGCATCGGCGCGCTCGTCGACGAGGCCCGCCAGGCCGGCGCGCCGGGCGCGGCCAGCGGCTCGACGGCGCAGGCCGCGCCGGACGATCCGCGCCTGAAGGAGCTCGTGGCGGAGATCGTCGCGCTCTCGACGGAGTTCGGCGTGCTCAGCGAGTACACGGCCTTCATGGCGACCGAGGGCGCCGACCTGTGGAACCCGACGACGCTCAACCAGCGCGTGCGCTCGATGGTGGCCCACCGCGCGCAGCAGGACCGCACGGGGCGGGGCGCGGTGAGCCAGGCGGTGAACCTCTCCCGCATGCGCTCGGGCCGGCAGCGCGGCCGGATGAACGCCTTCCTCGACGCGAACCTCGAGACGATCCAGATCGGCACCGTGCGGCACGTCGACGACCTGGCGCTGTTCCTCTACCAGGGGCGCTGGATCGACTCGCGGATCATCGCGGACGTGCAGCAGCGGCGCGACGTGGCCGGCGCGCCGGGCGGGGCCGGCGCGGCGGGCGCGGCAAGCGCGGCGGGCCCCGTCGCGCCGACGCGGCTCGCCGGCTTCGGCAGTCCCGAGTGGGAGCAGGTCGTGCACGCGCTCGAGACCGAGCACCACGCGGGCGTGCTCGCGCTGGGCGGCCCGGTCCTGCTGCTCGTGGGGGGCGAGCGCGTGCTCCTCGCTCCCTCGCCGCCGCCTCCGCCTCAGCCCTCGCCGCCCTGAGAGCGGTGCCCCTCCTCGGGCTCCGGCTCGGGCATGTTACTCGTGCGCGAGGTGCCGCTCTGCGGCGCGGGCGATCCCGGCGCGCGCGCGTTGCCGCTCGGCATCTTCGTCGCGTCGGGACCCGCCGCGGTGCGCCGCGCCGCGAGGTCGATCTCGTCGAGCAGCTCCTGGCACTCGCGCTCGGCGCGATCGCGCGGGTAGCCGTAGCGCTCCTGCAGGCGCGAGACGAGGTGCTGCGAGTTGCCGTCGATGCTGCCGAGGTCGTCCTCGGTCAGGCGGCTCCACTTGCGCTGCACGCGGGCGCGGCTGTCCGGCCAGCTGCTCCGCAGGGCATCCACGTCGTCGCGCTCCGCTGGGCCTGTGCGCACATCGACTTCGGGTAGCGGGCCGGGCGAATCCAGCACCACGGGGTCAGTCCGCGGGTGGATCCGTCCGGCCACCGGATCCCGGCCGGTGCCACCGGGCGTGCCAGAGGTCCGTGCCGGAAACCGAGGATCGAGGTCAGTCGATCCTGGAATCTGGTGGAGCAAGCCGCGTACCCAACCCCACGTCGCGCGAGAGCGCGGAGCACGCGCTCAGGGCGGGGCCGCGAGGGTCCGCCTTTCTACAAGCTGCCCCGCGCGTCGGGGCGCGGCCTCAGTGCGCTTCGGCGACCAGCGCCGCGAGCCGGTCGAGGCCGAGCTCGACGTTGTCGCGCGGCGGGCCGAACGAGAAGCGCATCCACTGCGCGAGCGGCGAGGGCCCGCTGCGCAGCTTGCCGGGATTGATGTCGAAGAAACGGCCGGGCACGGTGAGCACCTTGCGCTCGAGCGCGCGGCGGAAGAAGACCTCGGCGTCGTTCAGCGGCGCGGGCAGGCCGGCGATCGAGCCCCAGACGTAGAAGGTCGACTCGGACTCGTGCGCGAAGCGCACGCCCAGGGCGCGCAGCCGCTCGCTCATCAGGTTGCGCTTGCGCGCGAAGACGGCGCGCAGCGCGCTCGTCTCCTGGTCGGCGCGCGCCGGCTGCAGCACCTCGAGCGCGGCGCGCTGGATCGGCTGGCCCGGCCCGCCGTCGATCGCGCTCGCCGCGCAGCCCAGGGTCTCGATCATCGCCTTCGGCCCGACGGCCCAGCCCACGCGCCAGCCCGGGTAGCGGAAGCTCTTGGTCAGCCCGTCGACGAGCAGCACCGGGTCGCGCTCGACGTCCTCGACGTAGGCCGCCCCCGACACGGGGCCCGAGCCCGGCTGGTCGCCGTCGTAGATGAAGTGGCTGTAGAACTCGTCGAGCACGAACACCGCGCCCGACTCGCGGCACAGCCGCAGGTAGTGCTCGAGCATCGGCCCGCGCACGACGCGCCCGGTCGGGTTGCAGGGGTTGCTCAGGACGAAGGCCGTCAGCTGCTCGTCCTCCAGGGCGCGGGCCAGGCGCTCGGGCGGCAGCACGAAGCCGTCCTGCTCGCGCGCCGCGATGCAGACCGGCCGCACGCGGTGGCGGTGGTAGTCGAGCAGGTCCTCGTAGGCGGTGTAGTCGGGCACCTGGTAGCCGACCGCGCCCGGACGCAGCGCCGCGAAGATGCGACTGAGCGCCAGGCGCCCGCCCGCGGCGACGCTCACGTTGTCGGCCGTGTACTGGCTGGCCTGGCCGCGGCGGTAGAGACGGTTGTAGTGCGCGGCGATCGCGGCGCGCAGCTCGGGCGTGCCGTTGATCGGCCCGTAGGCGTGATCGTGCGGCGCCAGCTCGAGGCGCGAGTACCGCGGCGGCGCGCCTTCCATCTCGCCGACCTCGGGCTGGCCCTGGCCGAGGTTGCACCAGTCGGGATGGCCGTTGCGGAAGCCGAGCTTCATGGCCTCGTGCACGACCCAGATGACGCCCATGTAGGGGATGGGGCGCAGGGCGGGAGCGGGAGCGGTGGGCGCAGGGGTGTCGAGCATCCCCGCAGAATCCCATTTCCCGGGGTTGCCGGGCGAGGGGTCAGCCGGTCGGGCCGGGCTCCTCGGTGAAGCGCTTCTTGCCCGGCTTGAGGCGGCCCGACAGGTGGCGCAGCGCGTCGAGCCGCTTGGCGAGCAGGTCGAGCCAGCCGTTGTGCACGTCGTTGAAGCGCTGCTGGTGCTTGTAGACCTGGATCACGCTCGGGCGCCGGAAGGCGTCGGCCGCCTGGGGCGAGACCGACTCGGTCAGCTCGCGCTCGCACAGCTCGGTCCAGGCGCGCACACGCGCCATCCAGGCCTTGAGCTCCTCGGGACTGCTCACCTGCGCCTGGTAGAGGGCGTCGCCGCGGGAGATGAGCGTCTGCACGCCCATCTGCGGCACGTGCTTCATCGCCTTCGAGACCAGCGGCCCCGAGCGCAGCACCTGGAACAGGAACACGCCGACGACCTCGATGATCGCGGCCAGCCAGGCGGCGCCGCCCCAGTTGCCATAGCGGATGAACTCGGCCCAGGTCCCCTGGGCGAGGTGCACGGTGGGCAGGCCGAGGAAGCAGAGGATGATGAGCCAGACGACGATCGCGAACACGAGGCGCAGCGGGTGGCCGAAGCCCAGGGTCTCGACGCTGCCGGTCGCGGCCTGGAGCACGATCGCGAAGAGGAAGGCGAAGCGGTCCGACCAGGTCGGGTCGCGCAGCGTCGCGGGGACCGCCGCGGGAGCGACCTCGATGGCCGTGGGACCTGGGGTGGGCGCGGGCGGCTTGGGAGGGAGGACCGGATCCGCCGCCGCCAGGCGCGGAAGGTCCGCGGCGGACTCACCCAAGGACACGCTCATGGAGCTGGTTCCAGCCACCGACTCGGCTCTCCTCGGCTGCCTCATGTGCAGGACGTGAGCCGCTCCCCGGGCGAGCATCGCAGGCCCCGACGGCCCGGTGCAAGCAGCGGAAGGGGGTATATTTGCGCACCACATATGTTCAGAGGTAATCCCATGACTCGGTACGGGGCCACGCGGAGGCTGTGTCTCTTCCTGGTCTTCGCAGCCCTCGCGAGCCCGTCGATCACTGCGCAGGGCTCCGCGGCCCCCGCGGACGGCGCGCCGCCGAACATCCTGCTGCTCATCGCCGACGACCTGGGCGTGGACATGGTCGGCGCCTACCACGAGCATCCCGATCCCGCGAAGACGCCGGTGATCGACAGCCTGGCCAGCCAGGGGCTGCTCTTCCGGAACGCCTACACCAACCCGAGCTGCTGCCCGTCGCGCGCCGCGATGATCACCGGACGCGACTGCCGGCGCACGGGCTTCGGCTTCGGCACCAACTGGTACAAGGAGGGCACCGAGCTGCCGCTCTCCGAGGTCTGCATCCCGGAGGCCCTGCCGCCCGCCTATCACAGCTTCGCGATCGGCAAGTGGCACCTCGGCAGCCTCAAGCTGAGCGGCCCGCTGCACCCCAACCTGCAGGGCTTCGAGCACTTCCGCGGGAGCGCCGCCATCCTCCCGGACTTCATCGGCGACGCCTACTACGACTGGGAGAAGATCACCGACGGCGTGTACAGCCAGTGCACGACCTACGCGACGACCGAGTCCGTCGACGACGCGCTCGAGCTGATCCAGTCGGCCGGCAGCGATCCCTGGTTCGTGTGGCTGGCCTTCCACGCGCCGCACGCGCCCTTCCACAAGCCGCCGCCCAACCTGCACACCTACAACCTGCCCGTGGACATCGCCAGTCACATCCCGATCCACGTCAAGGCGACCACCGAGGCCATGGACACCGAGATCGGCCGGCTGCTCACCACCCTCGGGCCGGCGGTGCTGGCGAACACCTACGTGATCTTCGTGGGCGACAACGGCACGGCCTCCCTGGCGACGACCGCGCCCTTCGACCCGAACAAGGCCAAGAACACGGTCTACGAGGGCGGCATCAACGTGCCGCTGATCGTCAAGGGCCCGGGCGTGGCCACGGGCGAGTGCGCCGCGCTGGTCAGCAGCACCGACCTCTTCGCGACGATCATGCAGCTGACGGGCAGCAGCGCGACCGCCGACGACTCGGTGAGCATGGTGCCCTACTTCAGCCAGCCCGGTCTGCCGAGCCTGCGCAACAGCGTGTACGTCGAGCTGTTCCAGCCCAACGGCTTCGGTGCCTACAGCAGCCGGCAGCGGGCGGTGCGCGGGCCGAAGTACAAGCTCATGTACGGCTACACCCTCTCGAACTTGCCGACCTTGCAGCACTTCTTCGACCTGCAGGCCGATCCGTGGGAGAAGCAGGACCTGCTGGCGGGCGCGCTGACGCCGCAGCAGCAGGCGGCCTACGCCGACCTCGCGGCCCAGCTCGCCGAGCCCTACATCGCCTGGCAGCCGCTCGCCGATCCGGTCCCTGGGTCGAACGGCGCGCCCGTGCTCACGGGGCTCGGGCAGAATCTCGTGGCCAACGCGCCGATCGCGCTGGCCGTCACGAAGGCCAAGCCGGGCGCGCCGCTGATGCTCGTCGTCGGCGGCGAGAACATCGGCCTCTACTTCAAGGGCGGCGTGCTCGTCCCGCGGCCCGACTTCCTCTACTTCTTCTCGGTGCCGGGCAACGGGACGCTGCTGCTGCAGTCGCACTGGCCCGCCGGCATGCCCGCGGGCTTCCCGATCCTCTTCCAGGCCTGGATCCAGGATGCTGCGGCGATCTACGGCTGGGCTGGCACGAACGGCCTGGCTGCGACGGGGCCGTAGGGGCCGCTCCGCGGCTGGCTCGGGGGCGCGTCGGCCGGACGGCTTCGCCTGCAGTGTTTCGCCCCGATGGGCTTGCCGAGTCATGACGAGGGTGAGAGGGCGAAACACCGGCAGGCTGCAGATTGTCCGGCCGAGCGCCCCCGGCCGCGCCGCTGCGCGGCCCCCGTGGCGCGTCGCCGCCAGGCGGTCCATCCCATCCCAGCCGCACAGCGTGGGCGGGGGCGGGTAACATCCCGGCCATGAAGAAGAACTTGTTCGGACTGTCGATGGGTCTGATCGTCACGGTGGTCGCCGCGTGCTCCGGCGCGTCGGGCAGTTCCTCCACATCCACCGCCGCCAAGGGCGGCGAATCCACCCCGACCGCGGAAGCCAAGATGGCCAGCCTCCACTCGATCAAGGTGACCTCGCTCGACGGCCGGCCGGCCGACCTCGGGCAGTACCAGGGCCAGGTCCTGCTCGTGGTGAACACGGCCAGCGAGTGCGGCTACACGCCGCAGTACGAGGGGCTCGAGAAGCTCTACGAGGGGCGCAAGGCGAAGGGCCTGGCGGTGCTCGGCTTCCCGAGCAACGACTTCGGCGGCCAGGAGCCCGGCGACGCGACGCAGATCCAGACCTTCTGCACGCAGAAGTACGGCGTCACGTTCCCGATGTTCAGCAAGGTCGTGACCAAGGCCGGCCCCGACCAGTCGCCGGTCTACGCCTACCTCGGCGGCGCGACCGGCCAGCTCCCGCAGTGGAACTTCGCCAAGTACCTCGTGGGCAAGGACGGCCGGCCGATCGCCTTCTACAACAGCAAGGTCACGCCCGAGGACAAGGACCTGCTCGCCGCGATCGACAAGGCGCTCGCGGCGAACTGATCAGAGCAGCGTGCCGCCGAGCACCGCTCGCGCCACGCTGAAGAAGATCACCAGGCCGGACACGTCGACGAGGGTGGCCACGAAGGGCGCCGAGGCCGACGCCGGGTCGTAGCCGGCGCGGCGCAGCAGGAAGGGCAGCATCGAGCCGGCGAGCGTGCCCCAGGTCACGACGCCGATGACGCTCAGGCACACGGTCTCGGCGACCAGGAGGTAGTGCTGGCCGTAGTCGCCGAAGCCGGCGACCTGCCAGAGCAGGATGCGCACCATCGCGATCGAGGCCAGGATCGCGCCGAGCGCGAGGCCCGAGGCGAACTCGCGGCGCACGATGCGCCACCAGTCGCGCAGGTGCACCTCGCCCAGAGCCATGGCGCGGATCACCAGCGTCGTGGCCTGGCTGCCCGAGTTGCCGCCGCTGCTGATGATGAGCGGGAGGAAGAGCGCGAGCACCACGGCCTGGTGGATCTCGTCCTGGTAGTGCTGCAGCGCGCTGGCGGTGAGGCTCTCGCCCACGAACAGCACCGCCAGCCAGCCCGCGCGCTTGCGGATCATGGTCAGCAGGCCGGTCTGGAGGTAGGGCGCCTCGAGGGCCTCCTGGCCGCCGATCTTCTGGATGTCCTCGGTGGCCTCTTCCTGCACGACGTCGACGATGTCGTCGACGGTCACGATGCCCTTCATGTGCCCGCCCGCGTCGAGCACGGGCACCGCGGCCAGGTCCTCGCTGGCGATGATGCGCGCGACCGCCTCCTGGTCCATGTCCTCGGGCACGGAGATGAACTCCGTCTGCATGATGTCGCGCACCGTGCGGCCCGGCTCGGCGGCGAACATCTCGCGCACCGAGACCACGCCGAGCAGGCGCTGCTCGTTGTCGAGGACGTAGGCGTAGTAGCTGGTGGCCAGCTTCTCGCGCATCTGGCGGCGCACGTAGGCCAGCGCCTCGTCGACGCTGACGTCGGGCCGCACGCGCGCAAAGCGCGGGCTCATCAGGCCGCCGGCGTCGTCCTCGGCGTAGGCGAGCAGCGCCGAGACCTCGCGGCGCGCGACCGGGTCGAGCAGGTCGATGAGCGATCCGCGCTCCTCGGGCGGCACCTCCTGCAGGGCGTCGGCCGCGTCGTCGGGCGGCAGCAGGCGGATCCACAGCCGCCGCTCGCCGGGCGGCAGCCCCTGGATGATCTGCGCCTGGCCGCGGGCCGTGCGCTCGAGGAAGAACTCGGTCGCCTGCTCGCGATCGAGCAGCTCGAAGCCCGCGACGCGCTCGTCGGGCGAGAGGACCGGCCAGGCGGCGCGCAGCTCGTCGAGCTCGAACCGCTCGCCCGCGCTGAGGCGCAGCGAGACGTGCGGAGTGTCGGCCTGGTTCTCGGTCTCAGGAGGCGTCACGACGGCGGTCCTCGGCGCCGGCGGAGGCAGCCGGCTCGACGCACGGATGATCTTGGAAAGTTACGCGCCGGCCTGCGATCGGGCAAGTGAGAGCGTGACGGGAATCACGAACTTCACGAAGTTCACGAGCGTCCGTCGGTGCGCGAGCCGGTCTCGCGCGAGCCGGTCTCGCGCGGACGGTACCGCAGGGGCAGCAGCGCCCAGCGCGCAGTGCGCACGAAGTTCGCGACGAGCGCGAGCACGCCGCCGACCACGAGCCACACCGTGACCGCGGCGAGCGACTCGGCCTCGACGAGCATGGCCGCGGCCGTGCCGCACACGCCGAGAGTGAGCAGCAGCCCGGACAGGTCGATCAGCCCCCGGCTGGCGAGCGCCTCGACCGGCGGCACGGGACGGCGACCCTGCTCGTCCCGGAAGCGCTCTTCCCAGACCCAGCGGGGGAAGAGCCGGAAGGCCGTCGAGGTGATCGTGATCGTGGTCCAGCCCAGCAGGGCGAGGTAGCCGTAGGCGAATTGCACCCGCAGCCGCAGCGGGTCGTGCGCGTCGGGCCAGCCCAGGGCCAGGCCGGTGCCGGTGCCGGCCAGCACGACGAGCAGCAGCAGCGCGACCCGGTCCCAGCGCGACGCGCGCTGGCGGGCGGCGGTGCGCAGGGGTCCGGCCGCGTGGCCGAGCACGCCGAGCAGCATCGCGGCCGCGAAGGGGGCGGGGTGGTCCCAGCCGAGCAGCAGCGAGACGGCCGCGCCGAGCAGCCCGAGCTCGAGCGCCAGCCAGCGGGCCCAGGCCGCGCGGCGCGAGCCGGCCGCGCCCGGCAGCAGCAGGAGCTGGAAGCCGAAGATCATCGTCGTGATCCAGCCCAGCGCGGCCAGGTGCAGGTGCGCGGCGAGGCGGTCGAGCAGCGGCGCCGAGAGCGCCGCGCCACCCACGCCGTAGCCGTGCAGGAAGCCGAAGGAGACCCCGAGGCTCGCGGCGAGCACGAGGTTGACCAGGGCGGCCGCGACGTAGGCCGCGACGACGTTCCCGCGTCGGGCGAGCCGCAGCACGTCGCGGAAGTTCCAGAGCTGCAGCAGCGTGCCGGTCCACACCACGAGCGTGGCCCAGGCCACGCCGCGCCACAGGCCCTGGTGGAAGTGCAGGACCATGCCGCTCCAGCCGACGAAGTGCAGCCCGAACTGCACGCGCGCCACGACGCGCGAGCGCGGCGAGACGCCCAGCGCCTGCGGCGCGAGCCGGAGCAGCACGCCCATGACGAGCGAGGTGACGAAGCCCAGCGCGACGAGGTGCGTCAGCGCGAGCAGCTCGGGTGAGTAGAAGAACTGCAGCAGCAGCTCGGGCCGCAGCGCCATCCACAGCGACGCGGCCAGCAGGCTGAGCAGCGCCGTGACGATGAAGGGCTCTTCCGCGGCGGCCTTCTGGCCGCCTGCGTGCGTCGGCGCCGTCGGCGCCGTCGGCGCGACCGGCGCCGACGGCACGAGGGGGCGATCGGGTGGCGGGCCGCTCACGTCGGCCCGCGATTGTGCCAGCTATCGCTCAGAAGCCGAGGCGCAAGCCGACCACTGCCGCGGTGTCGTAGTCGGGCGGCTCGTGCCGCGCGTCGGTCGAGACCGGGTCGGGATAGCGCTCGTCGATGAGCGTCTGCGTCCCGATGAGCAGCTTGAACTGCCGCGAGCGGTAGAGCTCGATGCCCGAGTGGAAGGGCGCCGGCGCGTGCCCGCGCTGCCAGAGCGCCGAGCCGAGACCCGGCGCGGCGTGGACCGGCGTGGCCGGGTCGAGCGGCTCGAGCCGCAGGCTCGTGAGCGGCGCGGCGGGGCGGCGGTGCGGCACCTCGATCGGCGCGCCTCCGCCCGGCGACGGCAGCAGCAGCGCGCCGTCGAGTCCCATCGCGACGTCCTCGGCAGGCAGGGCGGCGGTCGTGGGCTCGAAGCTCAGCACGGGCACCGAGGCGAGCTCGTTCGGCCTCCAGGACGCCGGTCCGGCGCAAGCGCACAGCAGCGCGGAGGCCACGAGCACGAATCGCATGCGCCGCTCATCGACCCCTCCGCGACGGCCTCTTGAGGGCGTCGCCCCGCGGCGAAAACTATTTCAGGAGGGGGAACAGGCTGCTGTAGTCGTCGGTCCACAGCCGCACCTCGCCGACGGGCGGCCAGTCCTGGAATTCGACGCCGCTGGCCCGCACCCGCTCGACCACGGCGGGGTCGGCGGTGGCCAGGACCCAGTCGTTGTCGAACCAGACCTTCTCGGGCACGGCCGAGGAGTGCACGCGCAGCGGGGTCAGGCCCAGGCGCTCGGCCTGTTGGCGGACGACCGGCGCCAGATAGAGGTACTGGTTCGAGACGTGCGCGGCGATGAGCCCGTCGGGGGCCAGCCGCTGGCGGTAGAGGTCGAAGCACTCGGCGGTGAGCAGGTGCACCGGGATGGCGTCGCTGCTGAAGGCGTCGACGACGAGCAGGTCGAGGGGCTCGGGCCCGCCCTCGCGGCCCGCGCCGCCGGCCAGCTCGGCCTCGAGCACGAGGCGGGCGTCGCCCAGGCAGACCTCGAGCGCGACGCCGCGCGCGACGGCGTCGTCCCAGTAGGTGAACCAGCGGCGCGCGAGCGAGACGACGTCGGGGTTGATCTCGTAGAAGCGCAGGCTGTCGCCGGCCTGCGTGTAGGCCGCGAGCGCGCCGGTGCCCATGCCCACGATGCCGACGCGCAGCGGACGCCCGCGCGCCTCGCGCAGCGCCGCGAAGCCGCAGGCGATGCCGCTCCGGGGGCCGTAGTAGCCGCCCGGCGAGCCGCGCAGCGCGGGCGCCTGGAACTGGATGCCGTGCACGGTGTTGCCGTGCGTCAGCGTGCGGCGCCCGCGCTCGGGGACGGCGAGCTCCTCCTGCCCGACCTGCAGCGTGCCATAGAAGTTGCGCGAGTACTCGAGCACGTCGCGGTTCCGGAGGTAGGCGTTCCAGGCCAGGCTCGCGCCGGGCAGCGCGGCGCAGGCGAGGAGGACCAGGCCGGCGGCGGTGACGGCCAGCCTGCCGGGGCGTCCGGCGAAGCGGCGGTGCAGCGCGGCGCGCAGCGCGTCGCGGCGCTTGGCGAGGACGAACGCGACGCAGCAGCCGCCGAGCGCGATGGGGTACTCGGCGAGCGAGTCGAAGACGGCCGGCGCGACGACCGACACGAACAGGCCGCCGAGCGCGCCGCCCAGCGCGATGAGCAGGTAGAAGGACGTGAGGTGGCGCGGGCTCGGCTTGCTCGCGGCGAGCTCGCCGTTGCAGCCCATGCAGCAGGCGAAGAGCGCGAAGGTGTAGATGCCGACCTGGCTGAGCAGGCCGGCCTTCGGCCCGAGCAGCAGGTAGATCGGCACCGCGAACAGGCAGGCCGCCAGCACCCAGCCGAAGAGGCCGCGCCGATACCAGCGCGCGGCGTCGAAGCAGAGGATGAAGGAGAGCAGGTAGAGGCTGAGCGGCAACACCCAGAGGAAGGGCGCCGGCGCGACGTTCTGCGTGATCTGGTTGGTCGTCGCGAGCAGCATCGCGCTGGCGAACGTCGAGAGCAGCAGCCAGATCGCGATCTGCAGCGCGCCGGGCCGCTCGTCGGTCGCGGTCGTGCTCGCGGCCGGGGCCGCGGCTGGCGCGGTGGGGGCCACGGCCTCCGTGCTCGCTGCCGCGGGCCACAGTGCCATGCGCAGCGCCCAGCTCCCGCACAGCACGACGAAGGCGACGTGCGCCCACGACCACAGCGAGAGCTGCAGCGGCACGCGCAGCGCGGGCTCGAAGACGAAGGGGTAGCTGAGCAGCGCGAGCAGCGAGCCGACGTTGCTCAGCGCATAGAGGCGGTACGGCGAGCGCCCGGGATGCCGGCGCACGAACCAGGCCTGCAGCAGCGGGCCGGTCGTCGACAGCACCAGGAAGGGCCCGCCGACGGTCACGAGGAGCAGACCCAGGATCGACAGCAGGGGGTTGTCGCCGGGCGCCGGCTTCCACGCCGGGTCGGGCGCGATGGGGAGGAGCGCGAGGCTGCCCAGCAGCACGGCAAGGTGCACGCGTCCCTGCCAGCGCACCGGCAGGCCGTCGACGAGCAGGTGCGCGTAGAGGTAGCCGCCCAGCAGCAGCACCTGGAAGAACAGCAGGCACGTCATCCAGACGGCCGGCGTGCCGCCGAACCAGGGGAGGATGACCTTGCCGATGAGCGGCTGGACCTGGAAGAGCAGGAAGGCGCTCAGGAAGATCGTCATCGCGCTCCTCGGACGCGGCGGAAGGGCCAGAATACCGCGAGCGCGGTCTATCGAGCGCTTTCCGCGCCGGCCTTGAGGGGGCCCTCTCCGGGACGCCTCAAGCTTTTCACAAGGTGGGGGCGGCCGGCGACCGATGAGGGCTGGCGATGAAGCTCTCACTCAAGCACATCAAGACGGCCCTCGACGTCAGCACGCAGAAGAAGGCCGTTTCCGAGCTGGTGAAGTCGGGCACGCGGTCGGTGCGCGTCATCTCCGAGGCGCAGGTCATCCGGCTGATCGAGGTGATCGTCGAGGACGCCCTGGCCGAGGCCGGCCACGTCGACCCCGAGGAGCGCGACAAGGTCGTGGCGGCCGCGAAGGAGCGCTTCGACGAGATGATGGCGCAGCAGGCCGAGGTCGAGGCCCGCAACAAGCGGCAGGAGGAGACGATCCTCTCGCTGCAGCAGCGCATCACTCAGCTCGTCAACGAGAAGCAGCAGCTCTCGTCGGCGCAGCGCGAGCTCGAGGCGCAGCTCGACGCCGCCATGCGCCGCGCGACGATCGTCGAGGGACAGCCGGGGCAGGTGGCCTCGGCCCCCGTCGACAGCCGGACGCCCGAAGAGCTCAAGCGCCTGGCCGAGAAGATGGCCCAGCTCCAGCAGCTCGTCGGCCGCCTCGAGACGCGGAGCGGCACCGACCCGGACGACCTCGCCGCGCGCCTGGAGAAGCAGATGCAGGCGCTCGCCGCCCGCATCGAGACGCGGGGCGGCACCGACCAGGACGAGCTCGCCGCACGCATGGAGAAGCAGATGCAGGCGCTCGCCGCCCGCCTCGAGACCAAGAGCGGCGGCAGCGCGGCCGATCTCGACACGCGCCTGGAGAAGTCGATGCAGAAGCTGATCGACCGCTTCGGCCGCGAGGTCGCCGGCGCCACGTCGGGGCCCATCGAGGCCCGCCGGGTCGAGGCCACCGACGCGCTGCTCGGCAAGATGCTCGAGGACGACGTGAAGATGGCGAGCAACATCGGCGAGATCGTCGTCGAGGAGCGCAAGGCCGAGGGCGACGTCAACCGCTCCCTCGAGAGGCTGCGCCGCACGCAGAAGGGCAAGCCCGCCGCCTCGCCCGAGTCCAA
>Ga0111539_10008169_pt1 | contig 13332 bp, 15 predicted proteins | sample RhiMethybrSRZTD1_FD_79667 | JGI IMG/M metagenome (GOLD analysis project Ga0111539, IMG submission 79667) | Populus rhizosphere microbial communities from Tennessee, USA - Rhizosphere MetaG P. TD hybrid SRZTD1 (version 2) (version 2) | ecosystem: Host-associated > Plants > Roots > Rhizosphere >...
CGCTCGACCAGGAGCACTTCAGGAGCCGACGTGAAGGGCTCTAGCCAGTCAGCGGCCCACGGTGAGGCGCCGTTTGCCAGTCCCTCGTTCGGGGGATCCCGGTTCGCATGATCGTCAACGGCGTCACCATGGAGGACGACCTTGTCCTCGCACTCGCCGGCGTGGTGAAGAACCCCGCCCTCGCCCACAAGCTCCAGACAGCCCATCGATTCCGGTCGGGTGTCATCAACCTCAGCAACGCGGAACGGAGGATCGTCCTCGCCGCCCTCGACGACCCATCGGTCGAGCTCGAGGGGTTGCGTGCGCAGCTTCTCGAGGATCCGGCATGGCGTTCGCCCATGCGCATGACCTGAACGGCATCGATGACTGCGAGACAGTCGAGCGCGACGAGCTCTAGGCGCCCCGGGTGAAGCCCGCTCCGGGGGAGGGGTACGGGCTGAGACGCCCCGGGGCGCTCCTTGCCGTTCCGCACCCGAGTGCCGACTCCTCCAGCGCTCGCGGTCGCCAACCGTACGCGCGACGAAGCCGAGCTCTCGCTGATTAGCCGAGGCACGACATGGGTATCCGGCGGTTCGTCACTCGGATAGGAGTCGGAAATGGCGGAAGGGTTCGTACACACGGTGCGCGTCGATGCGCACTGGGAGAACACGCTCGAGGGACAAGACGGAATGCTCGGCGGCCCCTACGAGACGAAGACCGACGCCGTCGCCGCGGGACGTGCAGAGGCGCAACGGCGGAAGACAGAACACGTGATCCACAACGAAGACGGGTCGATCGGCGAGCGTAACTCCTATGGCGGCGACCCGGCCCATCGCCCCGGCTGACCCATTGAAGAAGCTGATCACCGGGGAGTGGGTCATCGACATGACCACGGCCCAGCAACGCCGGGTGATCCACTACTGGGCCACACTGCTGTGGTTCACCGTCGGGCTGGTCACCTGGATCGCTCTGCGCGACGCCTTGTGGTTCGTGGGATTCATGTCGCTGTACGCGATCTGGGTCACGCACCTCGCAGGCTGGGCCGCTGAAACGCCTGTGGAGCCCGAGGACGAGGGTGCACCGACCGACCGTGGCTCGCCCGATACCGCCGAAGTCGACACCGCGGACTCGCTGGCGCACGCCGAGCCGAACTGACCCCGTTGACGCGCCCGACACCACTGCATCCCGCTTGGAGTTCGTGCCTCGCGGGTACAGCCACCCTGTGACTCGCTTCGACGTTCTCGGTCGTCTCGTGAACCGCCTGCGTCTCGCGGCGGCTGGGTCGCCGGTGCGTGGCCAGACCGACGAGGTGCCTGAGTCGACCGAGACGTACACGAATGAGCAGCTCCATGACTTCCTTCATTGCTGGACGCTTCCCGGTGGCACGCTCCCGCCCGAACAGGCGCGCGCCCTACTCGCATGGAGCGAAACGCCCGACGAGGAACGGAGAGCGTTGACGGCGAGCATCGCGGCAACCGAACAGCAGGTCGAGGCAAAGCGGCTCGCGCCGAATCAGCGACGCGGACACGTCAGCTGGCTCGACCGCCTCAAGCACGTCCTCGGGCGTTAGAGCAGGGCTCATTCCATCCTCGAGCTCTCGCTCGAAGACGGGCACGCCGCCATCGCGTGCGACGACGGGAGCTACTTGACTCTGTGCCCGTGGGGCAGCAGGCTCGCGGCCCCGGCGCTCAGCGTGCCATGAGGCGATGCACGCTGCCCCCAGGGTAGAGGAGTGCGCCGAGAGCCGCGAGCCTCTTGCTGTCCGCCCGGGCAATGAGCTAAACGTTGCGGCTCACGCTCTCCGCGGGCCTCGCGCCGGCTCCGTCGAACGGGGAGCGCCTCGAGACCGGCCGGCGGGCCGGCGCGTGCGGCTGCCCTACGCGAGCCCGTCGCGCACTACGTCGGAGCGGGCTGCGTCGAGCCATACGAGGCCAACCGTGCGGATCGCTCGAACCGAGTCATCGGTCATGGCAACCAGATTGGAGCCGTCCTCGAGCACGAACCACGTGTCGTCGCGGTCGTGGCGATCCCGGCAAACGATCTGCTTCAACCCGTCTCGATGGACACGGAGTGCGCGTGGCCAACGCGAGACGCGCAGGGTGATGAACGGCTCAAACCAGGGCTGCTCGACCGACTTCGTAAGCCGCGTTCGCCTGCTGCACCGCCATTCGGCGGGCCGCGGCCGTCCTTTCGTGTCCGGTTTGAGCACCTTCGGTTCGATCTCACCAGCGGCCCAGACTCCGAGGTTGACCGAGAAGGAGTACGGGGTGCAGCCGACAGCGTCGGCCAGGCTCGCACTGAACGACTGGAAGTTGACGACGTCTACCGCCTCTTGGTGGTGGCGCCACGCCGTCCGACCGGTGAACTCGTCGAACCCTTCGTCGCGAAGTGTCGCCCATACGACGCGACGGATTTCGCGTGTGACGTCCCTGGAGTCCACCAGCAAACGCTAGCGGGGCGAAGACCCGTGGACGAGCCCGTCGCATGCGGCCGACGCGCTCGCGAAACGAGACCGCACGGAATTCCTCGAGGCCGGACCGGATGCCGCGGCACCGAGGATCTTGTGAGTGCGACCGTGTCAGTCGGACTGTCGACCGTGCGGTGTCACTCGGCGTCGAGCATGGCGACGACGCGCCGGTACCTCCGGCTCGCGGGCGTCGTGCTCGCCCATGAGGCCAAGGTGCTGGGGGCCGTCTCCTGGGCAGCCTGGTACCGATTCCCGGTACCGAGGAGCCGCGAACGGCTCTACAGACCGGTTGGAGCTAGAAGAGCTGGTTCTCGCCGCCGAAGATCGCCGAGACCGACTCGTCGGCGAACACGTTCATGATCGTCTCGGCGAGGAGCGACGAGACCGTGAGCACGGTGAGGTTGTCGGGCTTCTCGCGGGGATCGATCGGGACGGTGTCCGTCACGACCATCCCCGTGATGTCCTCGGCGGCGGCGAGCCGCTCGAGACCCTCCCCGTTCAGCAGCGCGTGGGTGACGTAGACCCATACCTCGCGCGCGCCGTGCTCGCGGAGCGCCCGCGCGCCGGCGATCAGCGTGCCGCCCGTCGTCGTGACGTCGTCGCCGACGATGCAGATCTTGTCCCGCACACGACCGGTCACCTCGGTCACGGCCGCCTGCTCGTGCGCGGGCCGCGTCTTGTGCATGACCGCGAAGTCCGCGTCGAGCATCTCCGCGAACCGGACTGCGACCTTCGCGCGCCCGGCGTCCGGAGCGACCGAGACGACATCGTCGCCGTTGAAGCCGAGGTCGCGGAAGTGGCGGGCGAACAGCTGCTGCGCGGTCATGTGGTCGACCGGGATCGTGAAGAAGCCCTGGATCTGGCCGGCGTGCAGGTCCATCGTGAGGAGTCGGTCGACACCTGCGAGCTGCAGCATGTCGGCGACGAGGCGCCCCGAGATCGGCTCGCGCGGCTTCGCCTTGCGGTCCTGGCGCGAGTACGGGAACCAGGGGATGACCGCGGTGATCCGCTTCGCCGAGGCGAGCTTCGCCGCCTGGATCATCAGGAGCAGCTCCATCAGGTGCTGGTCGACAGGCGGGCTCCCGGTCTGGACGAGGAAGACGTCGGCGCCGCGGATCGACTCGCAGTAGCGGCAGTAGGTCTCGCCGTTGGCGAACGTCTTCAACTCGATCTCGCCGAGGTCGACGTTGAGCCGCTCGGCGATCCGCTCTGCGAGCACGGGATGCGAACGTCCCGAGAACACCATCAGCCGCTTCTGCGGCGTCAGCGGGATGGCGTGGCCTGGCTTCAACGCCGACTCCGCGGTCGCGTTCTCGAGACCGGGCAGTGCCTGCTCAATCGTCCCTGCGTCCACCGCGTCCTTCCTTGACGACCTGCCGAGGGGGAAACCCCACGAGGGCGTTCTCCGGGACGTCGTCGGTTACGACCGTGCCCGCGGCCGTCCACGCGTCGTCTCCCACTGTGACCGGCGCAACGAACATAGTGTCCACGGCGACCCTGACGTCACGCCCGATCCGGGTACGCGACTTGCCTCGCTCGGGGTCGTGCGAGAGGTTCGCGGTGATCGACCCGGCGCCGACGTTCGTCCGGTCGCCGATGTCCGCGTCGCCCATGTACGAGAGGTGTGGCACCTTGGCGCCCTCGCCGACCACGGTGTTCTTCAGCTCCACGAACGTGCCTGCCTTCGCCGAGACCTCGAGCACGGTGCCGGGGCGAAGGTAACAGAACGGGCCTACCAGCGCGTTCGGCCCAATCGTGGCGTCGATCGCGACGACGTGAGGGCCGATCTCGGCTCCGGCGGCGACGCTCGTCGAGCCTCGGAGGACGGTGAACGGATGGATGATCGAATCCGGCTCGCACGTCACGGTGGGATCGATCCAGGCCGAAGCGGGATCGACGATCGTCACGCCGGCGAGCATGTGCGCGTGGTTGATCCGATCGCGGAGCGCGGCGCCTGCCGCCGCGAGCTCCGCCCGCGTATTGACCCCCTCGGTCTCGTCGGGATCGGATGCGACGAACACCCCGACGCGCCCGTCGGCAGCGATGACGCGCCGGACGGCGTCGGTGAGGTACAGCTCGCCCTGCGCGTTTGCCGGCGTGAGCCCGTCGAGCGCCGGCCACAGCGCGTCGCCGCGGAAGACGTAGATGGACGAGTTCGCCTCGCCGATCTCGAGCTCCTCGGGGCTTGCGTCCGCCGCCTCGACGATCGCGACGAGGTCGCCGGCGGCGTCGCGGACGACGCGTCCGTAGCTGCGGATGTCGTCCGGCACGAACGACAGCACGGTCGCCGCAGCGCCGGAGCCTCGGTGCGCGTCGACGAGCGCCGTGAGCAACTCGGCGGTCAGCAGCGGAGTGTCGCCGGAGAGGACGAGCACCTCGTCCGCGCCGCCGACGGCCTGTCGCGCCGATCGGACCGCGTCGCCCGTCCCGAGCGGGCGCTCCTGGACGGCGACGTCGAGCCCCTCGAAGGCTCCAGCGCTGTCGGGCGACGAGACGACGACGAGCGAGTCCGGTGAGAGCGGTCGCGCCGCCTCGACGACCCAGTCGACCATCCGGCGGCCGAGGATCGGATGAAGATGCTTGGGGACCGAGGAGCGCATACGCGTTCCGAGCCCTCCGGCCATCACGACTGCAGCGAGTCTCGTCGGCATCACGAATCGTCGATGGCTGGGGCGCCAGGATTCGAACCTGGGATCACGGGACCAAAACCCGTTGCCTTACCACTTGGCCACGCCCCAGCGCAAGGGACGGGCAGTCTACCCGGCTGGGCGGCCCTACCCGCGGTCGAGCAGGAGCGCGACGAGCGCCAGCACGGCGAACGCGACGACGGCCGCCGCGGCGAGCACCACAAGCACGCCTGCCAGCAGCGGCACGAGGACGACGACGAGTTGGGACACCCCGGCCGTCCAGGTGACGACGCGGACGTCGGCGCTCTCGTGCTCACGCCCCCACCCCGCGTAGATCGCCAGCGCCCCGAGCGCGAGCAGGACGACGAACCACCACGGGATCGCTCCGGCGAGGACGAGGACGCCCTCGAGCGCGGCAATCCCGAGCGCGACCTTGACGCGGTTCTGACGAACGCGTCGCGCGAGACGTGTCTCGCCGTGCTCGATCAGAAGGTCGCTCGACATGGAATGACGGTATCAGCCGGGTGCCGTGATCCAGGTGCGGGCGTTCGCGCCCGCGACGTCCGCGGCGGCCGCAGCGTCGGCCTCGCTCGCGAAGACGCCGTAGACGACGGGTCCGGCCCCGGTCACGTCGGCGCGGAGCGCGCCGGCGGCCGTGAGCTCGGCCGCGAGCGGCGAGGACGCGAGGTCGTTCGCCGGCAGCCGGGCAAGATCCGCAGGCGCGTTCAGATCCTCGAGCGCCGACAGGAGCGCGGCTCGGCGCGGCTCGTATCCGGCCTCTCCGCGGCGGTCGTCGAAGGCGGCATAGACATCGCGCGTCCCGGACTTCCTGACTCCATCGGGGAGCGCCAGCAGGACGGCGTAGTCGCGCGGAAGCGTCACCGGGCTGAGCGTCGTGCCGTTCCCGGTCGCCAGTTGTGGGCCGTCGGTGAGAAAGAACGGCACGTCGGCACCGAGGCTCGCGGCGAGCTCGAGGAGCGTCTCGACGTCGAGAGGGTCGTCGAGGAGGGCGTTGCCCAGCAGGAGCGCCGTCGCTGCGTCGCTCGAGCCGCCACCGAGGCCGGCGGCCACCGGGATCCGCTTTTCGATCCGCGCCTCGAAGCGCTGCCCGCCGCCGGCCAGCCGCGAGAGGCCCTCCAGCGCGCCAGTGACGAGCGTGTCGTCGTCGAAGCCCGACACGCGGGTCGACGAGGCGCCCCGCACGGCGACCGTGTCGGCGAGCGTCAGCCGGTCCATGAGTGTGACCACCTCGTGCTTGCCGTCCTCGCGGACCGGACCGACGACCATGGCGAGGTTGAGCTTCGCGGGCGCGACGGCCGTCCGCCACTCGCTCATGCGGCGAGCGCCTCGGTGAGCCGGACGAACTCCTCCGGCTGGAGCGCCTCGGCGCGCACGTCGGCCGGGCGGCCGATCGCCGCGAGAGCGCCGACCGCCCGCTCGCGTCCCGCGACCCCGCCGAGCGCGAGCGCGTTGGCGAGCGTCTTGCGCCGGTGTGCGAAGGCGGCGCTGACGACCGCGAGGACCCGATCGGCGTCTGGCGGGGAAGCGATTCGTTCGAAGGCGACGAGCGCCGAGTCGACATTCGGGGCGGGCCGGAACACCGTCCGCGAGACCGGGTGGAAGCCGGTGCGTCGCGCGTGGAGCCGCACGAGGACGGACACCGCACCGTACGCCTTCCTGCCCGGCTCGGCGAAGAACCGGTCGGCGACCTCGCGCTGCACCATCACGCACCACGATGTGAGGGAGGGCACGCCGGTCAGCGTCTCCGCGACGAGCGGCGTCGCGACGTTGTACGGGAGGTTCGCGACGAGCTTTCGCGGCGAGGGCTCGAGCCCCGCGATGTCGACGGCGAGCGCATCGGCGATCAGCAGCGCGACGTTCTCCCGTTCGGCGAGCACGTCACGGAGCGGCTGCTCGAGCGCGCGGTCGATCTCGACCGCATGGACATAGCGGACGCGGTCGGCGAGGAACGTCGTGAGGACGCCGAGCCCGGGCCCGACCTCGAGGACGACGTCGTCCGCGTCGAGCGCGGCGAGCCGATCGATGACGCGAAGCACGTTCCGGTCGACGAGGAAGTGCTGGCCGAATTCCTTCCTCGGCGTGAGGCGGCTCACGTGGGATCGAGCCCGAACGCCGTCGCGGCATTCTCGTCCAGCCGTGCCGCGAGCTCCTCCACGTGGACGCCCCGAGCCTCCGCCATCGCCGCGATGGTGTGGCGGACGTGCATCGGCTCGTTCGGGCGACCGCGAACGGGCTGCGGCGCGAGGTATGGGCTGTCGGTCTCCGCGAGCAGCCGGTCGGACGGGATCAGGGCGGCGGCCTCCCGAAGCTCGACCGCCTTCGGGTACGTCACGTTCCCCGCGAACGACACGTAGTAGCCCCGTTCGAGCGCGGGCTCGAGCAGCGCGGGCTCGGAGAAGCAATGGAGGATCACCTTCCCGGTGAAGGCCTCGAGCGCCGACGCGGTCTGCGCGCTCGCGGCGCGGCTGTCGATCACGACCGGAAGCCCCAGCCCGTCTGCGAGGGCGAGCTGTGCGTCGAGAAGGACCTGCTGCTCCATCAAGGTCTCGGAGCCATGGTGGCCGTCGAGGCCAGTCTCGCCGACGGCGACGGCACGCGGGTGCGCCAGGAGGTCGCGCAGCTCGTCGATGCGGTCGGCGTCGTGCGTCGCGGCGCGATGCGGGTCGATGCCGAGCGCCGCCACGACGCCCGTCTCGGTCTCCGCGATCTCGAGCGCGCGGCGGCACGACTCGATCCCGGTGCCGATCGTCACGACGCGGGTCACTCCGGCCGCGCGTGCTCGGTCGAGAAGCTCGGCGGGTGGAACGTCGCAGGCGTCGAGATGTGCGTGGGTGTCCGTCACGCGGCCGTCGCCGGCGCGTCGACCCGCGGGAAGAGCGGCTCTGCGGGCGCAATGCCCTCGGCCACCAACGTCCGACCGTACGCGACCTCGTGCCAGTCGAGCGAGACGGGTTGCCCGAGCGCCTCGAGTATTCGCGCCGACGTGCGCGGAAGGTAGGCCGCGAGCGCGACGGCCACGACCCGGAGGCCGTCGCTCAGGTCGTAGAGCACCCGGTCGAGCTCGGCGGCTCGCCCCTCGTCCTTCGCGAGCTGCCACGGCGCCTTGCCCTCGACATGTCGGTTCAGCGCCCGGACGACCTCCCAGATTCGCTCGAGGGCGCCCGTCAGGTCGAAGGCGTCGAGTCGGGCCGCGACGTCGTCACCAAGTGGCTCGAGGAACGCGGCTACCTCGGAGTCGGCTGAGGAGGCCTCTCGCAGGACGCCGTCCCGGTAGCGGGCGATCATCGCGGTCACGCGCGAGAGGAGATTGCCGAGGTCGTTCCCGAGCTCCCGCTCGTAGCGCTCGCGGAGGCTGTCGATCGACGCCGTGCCGTCCTGACCGAACGAGACCGACCGCGCGCACCAGAACCGGACCGCGTCGGCCCCGTAGACGTCGATCAGATCGAGCGGATCGAGGACGTTCCCGAGCGACTTCGAGATCTTCCGGTCGTTGAGCAGCAGGTAGCCGTGCACGAACAGCTGGCGCGGCAGCTCGTACCCGGCGGCCAGGAGCATCGCCGGCCAGTAGACACAGTGGAATCGCAGGATGTCCTTCGCGAGGACGTGACGGACGACGGGCCAGAAGCGCGGCACGAGGTCCTCGCCCGGGCGGGCGTAGGAGAGCGCGCTCAGGTAGTTGACGAGCGCGTCGGCCCAGACGTACGCGACCTGGTCGGGGTCCCACGGGATCGGGACGCCCCAGGGCTGCCCGGCCCGGCTGATCGAGAAGTCCTGGAGCCCGCCCGAGACGAACGCGCGCGCCTCGTTCGCCCGGAACCCCGGGAGCACGAAGTCCGGCCGCTCGTCGTAGATGGCCAGAAGCTGGTTTTGGTACGCAGAGAGCCGGAAGAACCAGTTCCTCTCCTCGATCCACTCGGGCTCGATGTCGTGCTCGGGGCACTTCCCGTCGACGAGCTCGTCCTCCGTCTTGAACGACTCGCAGCCGACGCAGTACAGGCCCGCATAGACGTCCTGGTAGATGTCGTCGCGGCCGTTGTCCCGGATCTTCTGAATGAACTCCTGGACGAACTTCTTGTGCCCGTCGTCCGTCGTCCGGATGAAGAAGTCGTTCGCGACGTCGAGGCGGGAGGGGAGCGCCCGCCACGCCTCGACGATCCGGTCCGCGTACTCCTGCGGCTCGAGTCCCTGCTCGGCCGCGACGCGGGCCACCTTCGACGCATGCTCGTCGACCCCGGTGAGGAGGAACGTGTCACGGCCGCGCTGCCGTTGGTGGCGCGTGAAGATGTCCGCCGCCACGGTCGTGTACGCGTGCCCGATGTGGGGGGTCGAGTTCACGTAGTAGATCGGCGTCGTGAGGTAGTAGCGCTCCATCGCTGTCGATTCTACGGGCGGCCCGCCGGATTCCGGCCACCGCGAGGATGCAGCCGAGGACGAACGCGGCCACGATCGGCCCGAGTGACACGGCGCCGCCCGGAACGGTGCGGACGAGGTCGCGCGCCGGCGGTGGTGTCGCCGCCACGACGGTGTTCGGCCGACCGATGGTGGGCATCGCGGCGGCAGGCGCCGCGGGGCTCGCGGCCGTAGATGATGTCGGTCCGGGCTCGGGCCCAAGGGGTCTCGGGCGGGCGACCGGCGGGCGCGACGGCGTCAGCCGGTTCGACGTCGACCCGACCCGCGGATCGGCGGTGGTCCGCACCTCGGAGAGCGGCGAGGTCGAGGCCGTCCCCGACTTCCGCGCGCCGAGGGAGACCACTCCGGCTCGGACGTCGCGCCGCCCGGCGAGCGGAGCGCCTCCCCGGCCGTGCGCTGCCGCCGGCCGCGAGGCCATGCGACCGCCCGCGCCGCCCGGCGGCGGTGGGACGATCGCCACGCCGGCGACTGCGACGGCCCCGGCGGGCGTTCCGAGCGGTGTGGACGCCGGCGCCGAAGATGCCGCGGGCGGCGAGTCCACAGCGCGCGGCGACGCCGCGTCCGGAATGGAGCTCGACGTCGTCGACGGGACTGCGGGTAACGGAGACGCCTCCGGAACAGGCGAGGCCGCCGGCGGAGGCGAGGCCGCCGGGGGAGACGCGGGCGGCGCGGCCGGCTGCGGAGGCGCTGCCGCCGGTGGCGGGGAAGCACCGGGCGGCGCCGACGGAGCGACCGGCGGCGCAACGGGCGAGACCGACGGGGCCGGAGTCGTGGCGGGACCGGACGTCGGGACGGGCACGGCCCGAGGCGGGAGAAGACCGAGCGGGTCGACGTACCCCTCCGCGTCGCTCGACCGCCGGATCCCGAGGTGGACGCTCGGCACCGGATGCTCGGGCGTTCCACTCGAGCCCATGGCGCCGATCGGGTCGCCTTCGGCCACCACAGCTCCTTTCTCGACTCCGATCGTGCCGAGGTGGACGAGCGTGGCGGCGTACCCGTCGTCGGTCTGGATCGTGACGCCGCGACCGTGAGTCGGCAGTGAGCCGGCAAACGTGACGGTCCCGGCAGCGGGGGCGCGGATCGTCGATCCGTCGGCTCCGGCGACGTCGATTCCCCGATGCTGCCCGCCGGCGTACGGATCGGTCCCCATCCCGAACGGTCGGAGCACCTGACCGTCGGCGGGCCATGTCCAGGCAGCACCTGGCCCGCAGAGCGTGAGCGCGGCGAGCGCCGCCACGCCGATCACGAGGAGACGGTGCACATGACACCTCCTTCGTTCTCTGCGCGGGCAACGCGGGTGAGGTCAGGCTAGCGCGGCCTCCGGACGACGTCAATCGGGTCGCGACGGAGCGGCGACCGAGCGTCTATACAGCTCGTTGCGTGGGGTTCCCGCGAGGCGCGCGACGACGTCGACGGCCGCTCTCCGGGCGGCACCTGCGAGGACCAGCTCTTCGACGGCCGCCAGGGCCGAGTCGAGGCCGACCGGACGCTGCGTCGCCGGAGCGACGACGATCGTCACCTCTCCCTTCACCGTCACGGCCTCGTACCGCCCCGCGAGCTCCGCTGCGGTTCCCCGCACGACCTCCTCGAACCGCTTCGTGAGCTCACGGCACACGGCGACGGGCCGCTCGGCATCGGCCCGGCCGAGCCGCGCGAGCGAGTGAGCGAGCCGTTTCGGCGACTCGAACGCGACCGCGGCGTACGTCCAGCCCCTCGCCTCCTCCCAGAGGGCGTCCAGCTCGGCCGCCCGCCGCGGGAGGTAGCCGAGGAATCGGTACTCGGCGGCCGCGAGCCCGCTCGCCACGAGCGCCGTCTCGACGGCACTCGGGCCTGGAAGGACCGTCACCGGAACCCCCTCGGCGAGCGCAGCCGTCACCAGCCGGCCTCCGGGATCGTTGACCCCGGGGAGGCCCGCATCCGAGACGAGCGCATGGGTCTCACCCGCCACGAGCCGCGGCAGCAGCTCGGCGACCCGCCGGGCCTCGTTGTGGCGATGGACGCTGACGAGTCGCTTCGCCCTGATCTCGTAGCGGTCGAGAAGGATCTGCGTGCGGCGGCTGTCCTCGCAGAGGACGGCGTCAGCGTCGCGAAGCGCGTCCAGCACACGGAGCGTGACGTCGCGGAGATTGCCGATCGGCGTCGCGCAGACGACGAGCGGCAACCCGTTACCGCTCTCCGTCGAGCGCCTCGAAGCCGACCAGGGCGGCGCCGACGAGCCCTGCGTCGTCGCCGAACTCCGCCTGGACGACACGGAGCGCCTCGTCCGCCGGCTCGAGCGCCTCGCGGCGGGCCGCTTCGATGGCGGGCTCGCGCAGAAGATCCCATGCGGCGTTCCCGAAGCCGCCGCCGACGACGACGACCTCCGGCGCGAAGATGTTCGCGAACGAGCCGATCGCGAGGCCGAGGTAGTGGCCGATCCGCTCCACCGCGGCGCGCGCGCGGTCATCGCCGGCGCGTGCCTCGCGGACGAGCTGGTGCGCATCGGCCTCGCCACCCCAGAGCTCGCGTGCCGCCCGCTCGGCCGCCTCGCCGGACGCGACGGCCTCCAGGTGGCCACGCCCGTGGCAGTTGCCCTGGCACGGCGGGCCGTCCGCCTCCACGACGACGTGGCCGAGCTCCGCCCAGCCGCGGTACAGACGCCCGTCGAGCACAGCGCCGCCCCCGACCCCGGTCCCGAGCGCGAGGGCGACCAGGTCGGTAACGCCCCGACCGGCCCCGAGCCGCCACTCGGCGAGCGCGATCGCGTTGCCGTCGTTCTCGAGCCCGACGGGGATGCCGAAGCGCTCATGGAGACGCCGCGCGAGGTCGAGCGACTCGAGGGGGAGGTTGACCGCCCGGTGGGCGATGCCCGTCTTCCGGTCGATGTTCATCGGCACCCCGACCCCGATCGCCCCGACACCGTCGCCGAGCATGGTCTCGAGCACGGTCTCGAGCTCGACGAGAAACGCGTCCTGGCTCGAGGTGGGTGTCGGAACCTCGATCGTCCGGCCGACCGTGCCGTCGCGCGCGAGGGTCCCGGCGAGGATCTTCGTCCCGCCGACGTCGACGCCGATCGCGCCGGCGCCGTCGGAGAGGAGCTGCTCGAGCAGCGCGTCGAGCTCGACGAGGAACGCCTCCTGGCTCGACGTGGGCGTCTGCACCTCGATCGTGCGGCCCACGGTGCCGTCGCGCGCGAGGGTCCCGGCAAGGATCTTCGTCCCGCCCACATCGACTCCGATGACCCTGTCCGCCGCCACGGCGCGGCTACCATACCCGGCCTCATGCCCGCTCAGGACAAGCCGTACCGGGTCTACCGGGGCGGTCGGGTCAAGGGGCGGGTGCCACTCGCTCGCGAGGCGTCCCCGTCGCGCAAGCGAGCTTCGGGGACGCCGCCGACGGCGCCGGGCACGACGTCACCCCGCCCGCGGCGTCGGAAGCGCTGGATCGTGCTCGGCCTCGTGCTCCTGCTCGTGCTCGTGGTGGTCTGGGCGGTCGCGGGCTACCTCTCGGTGTCAGACGGTGTCTCGCAGGCGAACGAGCGCGTCCCCACGGGAGTCCGCCGGCAGCTGACCGCGACGGATGGCCTCCTCGTGTCGAACCCGGCCACGATCCTCGTCCTCGGCACGGACGGCGGCTCGACCTCGGGCCGGGAGGGCGCCAACCGCTCGGACTCGATCATTCTCATCCGCACCGACCCCGGGAAGCGGCGGCTCGCGTTTCTCTCGATCCCGCGAGACCTCCAGGTGGAGATCCCCGAGGTCGGCGTTGCGAAGATCAACGCGGCCAATCAGATCGGCGGCCCGGCTCTCGCGCTCCGCACGGTCGAGCGGCTTACCGGGCTCGACGTCA
>Ga0111539_10008170_pt1 | contig 13330 bp, 10 predicted proteins | sample RhiMethybrSRZTD1_FD_79667 | JGI IMG/M metagenome (GOLD analysis project Ga0111539, IMG submission 79667) | Populus rhizosphere microbial communities from Tennessee, USA - Rhizosphere MetaG P. TD hybrid SRZTD1 (version 2) (version 2) | ecosystem: Host-associated > Plants > Roots > Rhizosphere >...
CGGGCGGCCACCTCATGATCGAGGGCCCCGACGTCGAGTGCCCGTGGTCCCGCCGGCTGGGCCGCTACTGGCGCTGCTGGTTCCAGCCCCAGCACCAGCACTTCGTCACCTGCGCCAACCTCGTGGCGGCCCTGGAGGAGGCGGGCTTCGACGTGATGGCGGTCGAGCGCGGGCCGGCCGGCGAGGGCATGGACCTCACCAGCGCGGTCACGTTCTGGGTGAGCCGCACCGCGCCCGACCCGCGCTCGCCGTGGCGGCCGCCGCCGTCGCCGGTGGACCGGGTCCGGCGCGTGCTGGCCCTGGCCGCGGCCGTGCCGGCGCTGGTGCTGGCCGCGGCCGTCGATGGGGTGAAGGACGCCTGGTTGCGGCGGCCGGGCACGAGCCGGCCGGGCAACGCCTACCGGGTGGTGGCCCGGCTCCGGTGACCCGTCACCTCGTCCACGCCACCGCGTAGGGCGGCGGGTCGGGGACCTCCAACCGGCTGGGCACGACGTTCACCGGGTGCTCGACCGAGTCGACGGTCGCCCCCGGGTTGCGCTCGGCCACTGCGGCCGTGGCCAGCCCGGCGGCCGCGGCCGGGCTCTCGCTCTCGGATACCAGCCGGGCCTCGATGTCGCGGAACTCGCCGTCCCCGAGCACCGCCACCGTGATCCAGCCCAGCGGGCACAACGTCACCCGAGGGTCGTGCCCGGCCGGGATGCGATCACACGACACCCGGTAGCGGCGCTCGCCCGCGGAGATCAGCGCGACCTCGATCGGGAACGATTCGACGCCGAACCGGTCCCGCAGCCACCGCCGCACCGCGTCCTTGGCCGCGATGGTGTCGAGCAACCAGCGCCGCTGCTCGGCCAGGTTGAGGCGGGCGTACTCGGCGCGCTCGGGCCGGGACAGGAAGCGGCGAGCGGTCAGGTCGCGGGCCGGTCCGGTGGGCCAGCGCTCACGCACCACGTACCAGCCGCCGGGTTGGGGCTCGGTCACGTCGTGCCGGCCGGCGCCATGATGGATCGGCTCCATCAGCTCGTCCAGGTGGAACAGGATCGAGGTCCAGCCCCGCACCCGGGCCAGGAGCGTGCCGTCCTCGAGGACGAGCACCCCGTCGGCCCGGATCAGGTCCCGCTGGACCTCGACCACCCGGATGTCGCAGTGCACCGGGCGCCGGTCGGTGGGTTTGGGGCCGAACAGCTCGACCGAGGCGACGCCACTGGGCAGCGCCGCCTCGCCGATGCCGGCCCGGTCGATGGCCCAGTAGGCGATCAGCTTGCCCAGGTCGTCGAGCAGCGAGCCGGGCGTGTCCAGGGCCGAGAGGTCGCCCGACATCCCGTCGTCGCCCACCGGCCCGAGCGCGGTCACGCCCTGGAAGGCGGGGCCGTGGAACATCAGCCGCTGGTCGAACATCTCCCGGGCGGTGTGGCGGGTGGGCCGGGGGTTGACCAGTGCCGGGGCCTGATGGCGGGGCGGGGCCGGGAACGCCCCGACCCGCACGTTGGCGCGGCAGTAGGGGCCGAGGGCGATGGCCAGGGTGTCGTCGCCCTTGGGGACGACGGTGATGTCCAGGTCGAGCGGGTCGGAGATGTCCAGCCAGCGGTAGTTGCGGACCCCGGACAGCTCGACCACGTCCCGGCCTCCGGCGAAGTTCCGCGCGATGTCCTCCAGCAGTTGGAGCTGGGTGGTCATGGCCACGATGGGAAACCGGTCGGCCACGTCGGGCCAGCCCTCGGGCGCCTCGTAGAGGGTGTGGTCCAGCGTCTCGGGCATCGTGTCGAGGCTGAGCCGCCGCCGGACGGTGATCGCTTCGGTGGGCCACGGCCTCGCGACTGGCGCCCCCGGCGCGGGGCCCGGGGCCGGGGCGGCCGCGACGCGGGCGCTCAGGGCGCCGAGGATGTCCTGGCCGGCCCGGGCGGCGGCCGCCAGCATGTCGGCCGCACCGGCCAGCGCGTGAGCGGGCTCGCGGACGCGTGCCGGGGCGGGCGCCTCGACCAGCGCGGCGAGATCCACGTCGACCCCCTCGACCCACAACGCGGTCAGCGCCCGCTGCACCTGAGCCAGGGCCGACCGCCGCGGGGCGAGCACCGGGACCGTGGCATGGCCTCGGTCGCCCAGCGTGTCGGCGACGAACCCGGTGAGGCTGCCCACGCCCACCTGTACGAATGCCCGGACGCCGGCGTCGTGGTAGAGCCGCTCGACGAGTGGGCGGAAGCGCACGGGCTCGCACAGGTGGCGCAGGTGGAGGGCGACGATGTCCTCCCGAGCGCGGGGGTAGGGCGCCACCGTGGTGGCCGACCACAGCGGGACCGCGGCGGGCCTCAGGTCCATGCGCTCCAGGTGGGCCCGGAACTCGTCCAGGCCGGCAGCCATGGCCGGGGTGTGGAAGCCGGACTGGAAGCCGAGCCGGTAACCGAGGATGTTGCGGGCCCGGAGGCGGGCCAGCGCCTCCTCGACCCGGTCCGGGACGCCGCACACCACCGACTGGTTGGGCGCGTTGTCGTGCGAGATCACGATGTCGTCGAGCTCGGCCACCACCTCGGCCACCGGCCCCACGCCCGCGGCGAAGGCGGCGAAGTCGAGGTCGGGCAGCTCCACCGCCGACACGTCGACCCCGTCCAGCAGGTCGTCGGCGTGGGCGGGCGGGACGATGCCCGCAGCCACCGACCCGCTCCACTCGCCGATGCTGTGCCCCGCCACCACGTCCGGCCGTACTCCCAGGCGGCGCAGCACGGCGTCGAGGAAGATCCCGCTGCGGTAGATGGAGGCGGTGCGGTGGGCCACGGACCCGTCCTCCACCAGCGGAGCCGGGAGGCCGACCCGGGCGCCGAGGGCGGGCAGGTCCATGTCCTGGAGGCCGAACACCGGCTCGACCCCGGGGAACAGGAACGCCACCGTGCCGCCCGCGTCCACCAGGCCCGCGGGGCTGTACCAGATGTCGCTGCGGCCCCGCCACGGCCCGCCCTCGCCCAGCACGCGGCGGGCCAGGCGCAGCTTGCGCTCGTCGGGGTCGACCACGCCGAGCCGCGCCGGTCCCGCGCCCGGCGAAGGTGCAGCCGGCGGCCGGTCGAGCTGGCGCGCGAGGTCGGCGGCGTCGTGTCCGGCCAGCCACCACACGCGGGTCTCGCCGCCGATCACGGCCGGTCCCCGGCGGCCACGTGGCCGCGCACGATGTCGCTGCCCGCGGCCACCATCCCCTGGAGGATCCGTAGGTATTCGGTCACCACCCCCAGCTCGCCGGCCGACAGCCCTCCGTCGGGCGAGGCCGAAGCGGCGGCCGGCGGGGGAGTGAGGTCGAGGACGGGCGCGGTGTGGGCGGGTCGCAGGCCCTTCGGCAGGGGCTCGCCCGCGGCGGTGCGCACGAAGTGGCCGTTCACTATCCAGCCCGGGGCGGGCGGCGGGTCGTCCCAGCGCTCGGGGCGGCTGTCCCGGCCTTCGTGCAGCGCCGCGAGGTCGACGTCCACGCCCGCGACGACCAGACGGGCGAGCGCGTGCAGGAACCCGACCAGGCCGTGCTCGCCCCGTCGTTCGATGGGGATGGCCCCGTCCGGCCCTTCGGGGCCCAGCACGACGAGGGTGCGGGCGCCGGTGGCGTCCCCGGCCGCCACCACCCCGACGACGGCGAGGGCGGCGGCCGCGATCCGGGCGGCGAGCGTCACCGCGGGCTGGGCCACCGCGGCCAGCGCTTCGGCCTGGCGGTCCCGGTCCGGCCCGAACGCCTGCGGAGCCAGCACCGCGCCCATCCAGGCGCGGGCCTCGCCGTCGAGCAGGTCTCTCAGGCCGGGGAAGGCGATCAGGAGGTCGGCGGCCATCCCCAGCCGGGCGGCCTCCGGCCCCGGCACCAGGAACGCCACCTCGCCGCCCGGCTGCGGGGGGGCCGCGGCGAGGTAGACGCCGTCGGCCGGTCGCCCGTCGCGGGCTGCGGCCAGCTTCGCCGCCAGGTCATCCAGGTCATGGGCGACGATGGCGAGCTCCACCGGCCCGTCGCCAGAGGCGGAGACCGCGGCGGCGACGTCCCGCAGGCGCCAGCGGTCGGCCTGGTGCAGCCCGTCGAGCGCGTCTCCGAGACGGTGGTCCAGGTCGGCCAGGGCGCCGGCCCGCAAGGCGACCAGCTCGGCGGGCCACTGGTTCCGACCCACGGGGGGCACCGGGGCGGGCTCGCTCTCCAGCACGGCGTGGAAGTTGGTCCCCCCGAACCCGAAGCCCGACACGGCGGCGACCCGGCGCTCGTCGAGCCAGGGCCGGGCCCGGTCGAGGAACACGAACGGGCTGGTCTCGCGGTCCCAGCCCTCGATGGGCCGGGTCAGGTGCAGCGTGGGGGGCTGGACGCCGTAGTAGAGCGAGCGGGCGGCCTTGATCAGCGAGGCGACGCCGGCGGCGCACTTGACGTGGCCGATGTTGGATTTCACCGACCCCAGCACCACTGAGCCCGGGGACGCCCCCGCGGCGGTGAAGACCGCGGTGGTGGTGCCCAGCTCGATGCGGTCCCCGGTGGGCGTTCCGGTGCCGTGGGCCTCGACCAGGCCCACCTCGGTGGGCGACATGCCGGCCTCGGCGTAGGTACGGCGGACTGCCTTGATCTGGCCCTCCTGGTTCGGCGCGGTCAGGCCGAGGTGCCTGCCGTCCGACGAGCCCGCCACCCCCTTGACCACCGCGTAGACGCGGTCGCCGTCCCGCCGGGCGTCGGCCAGGCGCCGCAGCACCAGGCAGCCCGCGCCCTCGGCGAGCGTCATGCCGTCGGCCGAGGCGTCGAACGAGCGGCAGCGACCCCGCCGGGACAGGGCCTGGGCCGCGCTGAAGCTCACGTAGTCCTGGGGACCGTTGTGGAGGTCGACGCCGCCCAACAGCACGAGGTCGCTCGACCCTCCGTTGAGCTCGTTGCAGGCGACGTCCAGGGCCACCAGCACCGAGGCGCAGGCGGAGTCGACGGTGAGGTTCTTGCCCCCGAGGTCGAGCCGGTTGGCCACCCGCCCGGCGATCAGCGACGTGAGCACGCCGGGCAGCCCGTCCTCGGTCAGCTCGGGCAGGAAGGCGTCGAGCTCGGGCGGCAGGGACTCCAGCGGCACCCCGTGGGTCCGCAGCAGCAGGCGCAGCAGGAAGCCGGCGGGCAGGTCGGCGGCCCCGCCCGACCCGGTGGCGTAGATCACCGAGGCCCGGTCGCGGTCGAACCCGCCGTCGCCGTAGCCGGCGTCGTCCAGGGCATCGGCCGCGGCCTTGAGCGCCATGAGCTGGGCCGGGTCGATGCTGGCCAGGCTGGCGGGCGGGATGCCCCAGCGGAGCGCGTCGAAGCCGACGTCGGGCACGAAGCCGCCCCACTTGGACACCGACATCGGGTCGCGCCCCGCGCCGCGGGCGGAGCTGTCGTGGTCCGGGTCGTAGTGGCGGGCGAGGTCCCAGCGCGAGGGCGGCACCTCGCTCACCGAGTCGACCCCGTCCACGATGTTGGACCAGAACGCCTCCACGTCGGGGGCGCCCGGCATCACGCACGCCATGCCCACGATGGCCACGTCCCGGACCCGCCGCGAGGTCGAGTCAAGATTGTCGAACGAACTAGTCATCAAGGTCAACAGTGGAAGTGAATCCACTGTAGTTGTCAACAAGGAGGTGCGACATCTACTGTGGGTCGACGCAACACATGGGGGGAACGCGATGAGCACGGCCAGCAGCGTGATCCGCAGCGGGTCGCTCTACGACGGGGTCCGCACCACGGTGGAGACGGCCATCCGTGACGTGGTCGGAGAGCTGTACTACGAGGAGTGCCAGGTGGGGCTCGACTCGACCTTCGCCGAGGACATCCAGCTCGAGAGCATGGAGGTCATGGAGATCGCCGAGCGCCTGATCGAGGAGTACGACGGCCGAGTCGACTTCGTGGCCTGGTTCGCCGACATGGAGCTCGACGACCTGATCGAGCTGACCGTCGGCCGCGTGGTGGACTTCATCGTGGCCTCCCTGGAGGCCGCGGGCTGACCTGGTGGCGACCGTCCACGCCAACGGCGTCGAGCTGCGGGTCAATCGCTACCGGGTCGGGAACGACGGCCCGGACAGCGGCCGGCCGGTGGTCGTGTTCGTCCACGGCCTCGGCATCGTCGACCACTCGGGCCTGGCCTTCACGCTGGGGATGCCCCTGGCCACCGACGCCGAGACGATCCTCTACGCCTTGAGAGGCCACGGCCACTCCGAGGTGGTGGCGTCCGGCTACCGGATCGCCGACCATGTCGCCGACCTCGTCGGGCTGCTCGACGAGCTCGGCGTCGCCGAGCCGGTCCACCTGGTCGGCTGCAGCTACGGCGGGGCGGTGGTGGTGACCGCCGCCGCTCGGCATCCGTCCCGGGTGGCGTCGCTGTTCCTGCTCGACCCCGTGCTGCCGGTCCCGGGCTGGCCCGAGCGCGTCCTCGCCCTGCTCGAGCCCGCGGCCGAGCGGCTGGCCGGCGGCTACACCATCGAGCAGGTCATGGCGGCGCTGGGCGGCGTGTCCCGCCGCAAGGCCGTGGCCGCGGCGGGGCGGGCCGAGCGGCTGCTGCTCGGGACCAGCCTGCTGGACGACGTACGGGGCGAGGCGCCGCTGGCCGAGCGGGACTTCGCCCGCATCGACTGCCCGGTGCTGGCCGTCTACGGCGATCGCTCCGAGATGCTGGCCCAGGCCGGCGGGCTGGCGACGCTGGTGCCCCAGGCCCGCGTCCGGCTCATCGAGGGCGCCGACCACCTCTCGGTCTTCGGGCACACCCGGGAGCTGGCGGCGCTGATCCGCGAGGCTGTCGGGCTCGCGCCGGCGGCCAGCCGCGGTTAGGGCCGGCGTGGGCCGCTTCCTGTTCGTCGTCCCCCCGCTGGAGGGCCACACCAATCCGACGGTGGCCGTCGGGCGGGAGCTGATGGCCCGGGGCCATGCGGTGGGGTGGACCGGTTATCCCGAGGTCACGCCCGCGCTGCTGCCGCCCGGCGCGGCCTACATCCCCGTGGCCGCGCACGCGCCCCGGGCGGTGGTCGACGCCATGGCCGTGCGCAGCCTGGCGCCGCCCTCGGGTGCGGCCGGCTTCCGCTCGTTCTGGGAGGAGTTCGTGCTGCCCATCGGGCGCGACATGGTGCCGGGCACGACGCTGGCGGTGCATGCCTTCGCCCCGGATGTGGTGGTGGCGGATCAGCACGCGCTGGCGGGCGCGGCGGTCGCCCTCCGGGCCGGGCTGATGTGGGCGACCTCGGCCACCAGCTCCGCCGACCTGGTCGACCCGCTGGCCGTTGTCCCCAAGGTGGGGGAGTGGCTGCGGCGGCGCATGCACGGGTTGCTGGTCGAGGCAGGCGTCGACGAGGCCGCCGCCGCCCGGGTCGATCCCCGCTTCTCGCCCCATCTCGTGCTGGGCTTCACCACCAACGAGCTGGTGGGCGCGGCCGAGCCGTTCCCGTGCCACTGGGCGCTGGTGGGCCCGGCCATCGGCGTGCGCCCGGACGGCACGCCGTTCCCGTGGGACTGGCTCGCCGGGGACCGGCCGGTCGTGCTGGTCACGCTGGGCACGGTGAACTGGCGGGCGGGCGCCCGCTTCTTCGCGGTCGCGGCCGAGGCGCTGGGCCTGCTCGACGTGCAGGTGGTGATGGCTGCGCCTCCCGAGGTGGTGCCCGACCCGCCGCCCAACGTGCTGGTGGTGCCGCGGGTGCCGCAGGTGGCAGTGCTGCGCCGGGTCGACCTGGTGATCTGCCACGGCGGCCACAACACCGTGTGCGAGGCCCTGGCCGCCGGGGTGCCGCTGGTGGTGGCGGCGGTGCGCGACGACCAGCCCTTCGTGGCCGACCAGGTGGTGCGGGCCGGCGCCGGGGTCCGGGTGCGGTTCGGGCGCGCCACGGTGGCCGACCTGCGGGCCGCGGTGGGCACGGTGCTGGGCGATCCCGGCTACCGCGAGGCGGCCGCGAGCCTGCGCACCGCGTTCGCCCGCGCCGGGGGCGCCCCGGTGGCGGCCGACCGGCTGGCTGCGCTGCTGGCGCCCGCCGGCGCCGGAAAGGGACCACCCCCGTGACCGTCGCGAACTTCCCCTACATCGACGCGGAGATCGACCAGCTCGACCGGGGCGAGGCCCCGCCCGACCACCTGCGCCACTTCCACTGGGGCCTGTTCGAGCGGCCCGACGAGCCCGACGACAGCACGCAGCGTTACGTCCGGGCCGCCGCGGCCCTCACCGAGCACATCCTGGCTGCCGGCCGGCTGGCGGACGGCCGCCGGGTGCTGGACGTGGGCTGCGGCTTCGGCGGCACGCTCGACCACCTGCGGGCGCGCGCGCCCCACTGCCGGCTGGTGGGGCTGAACATCGACGAGCGCCAACTGCACTGGGCCCGGCGGCTGCTGGCGCCCACGCCCGCCATCCCCTTCGTCGCCGGGGACGGCTGCCGGTTGCCGGTGGCGGGCGCGGCCGTCGACCACGTGCTGGCGGTCGAGTGCGTGTTCCACTTCCCGTCGCGCAAGACCTTCTTCCGGGAGGCGGCACGGGTGCTGCGGCCGGGCGGGACGCTGGCCTTGTCGGACTTCCTGGTGGCGACCGGAGCTCTGGGGGCAGTCGGCAGCGACGTGGCCGCCGCCGGCCTGGGCGACTGGTTCGGGCGCTCGGCCACGCCGCTCACGCCCGCGGGGTACGAGCGGCTGGGGCGGGCGGCCGGGTTCGAGCTGCTGTGCGATGACGACGTCACGTCCCGGACGCTTCCGACCTACGCGGCGTTGCGCCGGCTCTACCGGGAAGGCGGGTCGCCGGCGGGGATCGCCACCATCGACGCCGTGGAGTCCCTGGCCCGCGGGGGCGGCTGGCAGTACCACGTGCTGGCCTTCCGGCGGCGGGCGGGCCGAGCGTGACTGGCGCCTACGTCGACTCGGCCCTGGCGCACATGGCGGAGGGCGGTCCGCCGCCGTTCTGGCGCCACTTCCACTGGGGGCTGTTCGCCGACCCCGAACGCGAGGACGACAGTCCCGAGCGCTACTTCGCCGCCGCCGAGGCTCTCACGGACCGGATCCTGGCCGCGGGACGCGTAGCCGACGGCGCGCGGGTGCTCGACGTGGGCTGCGGCTTTGGGGGCACGCTCGACCACCTGCGGGCGCGGGCGCCCCACTGCCGGACGGTGGGGCTGAACATCGACGAGCGCCAACTGCACTGGGCGCGGCGGCTGCTGGAGCCCGCACCGGCGAGCCCGCTGGTGGCGGCCGACGGGTGCTGCCTGCCCGTAGCCGGCGGCTCGCTGGACCACGTGCTGGCCATCGAGTGCGTGTTCCACTTCCCGTCCCGGCGGGCGTTCTTCCGGGAGGCGGCACGGGTGCTGCGGCCGGGCGGGACGCTGGCCCTGTCCGACTTCGTGATGGCGCCGGGCGCGCTGGCCCGGGTCGCGGCCACCATGGCCGCCGCCGGCCTGGGTGAGGCGGGGTGGTACGGCTACGTCGCCAAGCCGCTCACGTCCGACGGCTACGCGCGGCTCGCCCGCAGTGCCGGGTTCACGTTGCTGGTGGACGACGACGTCACCGCGGCCACGTTGCCCACCTATCCCGCGCTGCGGCGCCTGGCCCGGGGCGCGGGCGACGCCGAGGGCCTCGACACCACCGGAGGGGTGGAGGCACTGGCCCTGGCCGGCGACCTCCAGTACCACGTCCTGGCCTTCCGGCGTCAGGACGTCCAGGCCTCGCTGCGGCGCCAGAGCTCCGCCGCCAGCTCCGGCGTGACCAGCGGGCTGGGCTCGGCCCCCCGGTCGACGTCGACGTAGCTGCCGCTCGGGAGACCGAGGGCACCGGTCGTCCACTGCAGTGTGGCCCGGGCCCCCGCCTCGGGCGTACCCATGAACCGGGTGGCCAGCGGCCGCAGCGGCCACGGGACCGGGCGCCAGATGCCGGAGGCGATGACCCCGGGGTGGACCGCTACGGTCTCGGTGCCCCGCCGCGCCAGCTCCCGGGTGAACAGGACGTTGCACAGCTTGGCCACCTGGTACTCCAGCATGCCGGTGCGGGTGCGAGTGGGACGCTGCAGCGCCTCCCACTCCAGCGCCTTGGCGCCGTAGTGGGCCTTGCTGGCCACGTTCACCACCCGGGCGGGAGCCGACTCGCCGAGGCCGTCGAGCAGCAGCGCGGTCAGCAGGAAGTGGCCCAGGTGGTTGACCCCGAAGGCGAGCTCGAAGCCCTGGACGGTGGCACCGCGCACCCCGGCGACGCCGGCGTTGTTGATCAGCCCATGGATCGGCTCGCCACGGGCGACGACCTCGGCGGCGCAGGCCCGGACCGAGGCCAGGTCGGCCAGGTCGAGCGGGACCGCGACCGCGTGGCCCGGGCCGGGAGCCGCCTCGACCTCCTCGACGACGGCCCGCGCCCGCTCGGCCGACCGGCAGGCCAGCACCAGCTGGGCACCCCGCCCCGCCAGGGCGAGGGCGGTGGCCCGCCCGATCCCGGACGTCGCCCCCGTGAGCAGGTAGGTCCGCCCTCGTAGGCCGTGACTTGTCGACAGATGGTGGTCATCTCCGGGCATGAGTCAACAAACCTGACACAACCAGCCATCCTGGTCCATAATTTATCGATGCGTCGCATCCTTGCGGCTGGGCTGTGGGCCCTGGCGGCGATCCATCTGGCGGAAGCCATCATGCTGCGCCGCCGGCGCCGGCAGCTCGCCTCGCTGCCCGACGACGTCCCGGCCGCAACGGCCCGGGGGGCGGCCGCCAAGCTGGACGTGGTGGCGGTGGCCGGTTCTGCTGTCGACCAGGCCACCGCCGCCGCGGCCCGGAGCGAGCTCGACGCCACCGGCGCCCAGGTGGTGGATCTGATCCCCGGCGATCTGCCCGCCGAGCGGGCGCTGCGGCTGCTGCGCCGGCTGGAGCCGGGTCGGCTCGGCGCCGATCCGTTCTACAGCCCAGGGGGCGCGCACGAGGCCGTCGCGCTCGATCCCTGGGTGAGCGACCGCATGGCCGGCGGCCCGCGCGAGGACGGGCCGCTCGACCGGGCCGCCCTGGTACGGATCACGCTGCGGGCCCAACGCCACGCCCCCACGGCCTCGCGGGCCCGGGTGGCCCCGCGGTTGCGGGCCACGCCCACCGAGCCGGAGGAGGCCTGGCGTGAGCTGGAGCAGCGCACCGCCTACTCCCGGCCCTACGGGGCGCTGCACCCGCTGCTGGTGGCGGCGGAGAGCGCCCACCTGGCGGTGATGACCGCGGGCCTGGCCGTGGCGCCGGTGGCGGCGGCCGCGGCACTGGTGTCGTGGAGCGCCCAGCCGGCCCTGGTGTTCGCGGGCCGATCCCCCCTGCGGCCACCCGGCGTCGCCTTCGGCAGCTTCAGCCGTCTGCCCCGGGCGTGGGCCGCCAACGCCCGTCTCGTCCGGGCGGGACGGCGGGCCACCCGGGCCCGGGACGCCGAGCGCCGCGCCGCACCGCCGCCCGCGCCCCCGGACCCCAGGGCATGGTTCGAGCCTCGGCGGAGCACCTGCTACTGGTGCGGGTCGACCGCGCTGGCCCGCCGCCTCGACGTCACCGACCTGCTGCAGCACAAGCCGGGCACCTTCCACCTCGACGAATGCCGGGCCTGCGGGCACGTGTTCCAGAACCCGGCGCTGACCCCGGACGGCCTCGACTACTACTACGCCGACGCCTACGACGGTCTCGGCGAGGAGCTGGCCGAGACCAGCTTCGCCGCCCTGGGGACGATCTACCGCCGCCGGGTCGAGTCCCTGGCCCGCTTCACCGAGCCCCGCGCCTGGCTGGACGTCGGCACCGGGCACGCCCACTTCCTGCTGGCGGCGCGCCAGCGCTGGCCCGAGGCCACCTTCGATGCGCTGGACATGAGCGACTCGGTGGAAGAGGCCGCCCGCCGCGGGCGGGTCGACCAGGCCTACCGGGGGATGTTCCCCGACCTGGCCCCGCGCCTGCCCCGCAGGTACGACGTCGTGAGCATGCACCACTACCTGGAGCACACCCGCGACCCCAAGCGGGAGCTGGCGGCCGCGGCGCTGGTGGTCGAGCCGGGCGGTCACCTGATGATCGAGGTGCCCGACGCCGAGGCCCGCTGGTCCCACCGGTTGGGTCGCTACTGGTGGCAGTGGGGCCAGCCCCAGCACCAGCACTTCATGCCGTGCGACAACCTGGTGGCGGCGCTGGGAGCGGAGGGCTTCGAGGTCCTCTCGGTGGAGCGGGGCCCGGCCACCATGGGCGGCGACCTGTTCAACGCCGTCGGCCTCGTGCTGCAGCACCTGGTGCGCAGCCCGCATCTGCCCTGGCTGCCGGAGCCGTCCTTGGCGCACCGGGTCGCCCGGGTGGCGCTGTATGGAGCCGCGGTCCCCGCCATGCTGGTGACCAAGCTGGCCGACGAGGTCAAGGACGCCCGCCTCGGCCCCGGCGACGCCGGCAACGCCTACCGCATCGTGGCCCGCAGGACCTGACGTGACCACGGTCCACCTGCCCTATGTCGACTCCGCGCTCGCCCACTTGGACGGCGGCGGCCCGGCGTCGTGGTGGCATCACTTGCACTGGGGCCTCTACGACGACCCGGCCGGCGCCGACGACAGCCCCGAGGCCTATGTCGCCGCCGCCACCGCCCTGACCGAGCGGGTCGTGAGCCGGGCCGCCGTGGCCGGCGGCCGCACGGTCCTGGACGTGGGCTGTGGCTTCGGCGGCACGCTGGCGCACGTCGCCGCCCGCTACCGGGGCTGCCGCCTCGCCGGGCTCAACATCGACGAGCGCCAGCTGCGCTGGGCCCGCCGCCTGCTGGGGCCCGAGCCGCCGCTCGTGGCCGGGGACGGGTGCTCGCTGCCGGTGGCGCCGGGGACGCTGGACCACGTGCTGGCGGTCGAGTGCGTGTTCCACTTCCCATCCCGCAAAGGGTTCTTCCGGGAGGCGGCGCGCGTGCTGCGGCCGGGCGGCACGCTGGCCCTGTCGGACTTCCTGCTGGCGCCCGGGGGCATGCCCAAGTTCCTGGCCCAGGTGGCCGAGCTGGGGCCGGGCGACTGGTACGGACACTCGGCCGCCCCGGTGACCTCGGCCGCGTACGAGCGGCTGGGACGGGTCATGGGCTTCGAGATGGTGGCCGACGACGACGTCACCGCCCGGACCCTGCCGACCTATGCCGCCCGCCGGCGCCTGTACCGCGAGATGGGAGCGCCGCAGGGCGTGGCCACCATCGACCGGGTCGAGCGGCTGGCCACCCAGGGGGCGTGGGAGTACCACGTGCTGGCCTTCCGGCGCCGATCGTGAACCGCTTTCTGTTCGTGGTGCCACCCATGGCGGGGCACGTCAACCCGACGCTGCCGGTGGGCCGGGATCTGGCGGCCCGGGGCCATGAGGTGGCCTGGGCCGGCCCCGAGGAGGTGGTGGGTGAGCTGATGCCCCCGGACGCCACGTTCCTGCGGGTGCCGCTGGC
>Ga0111539_10008171_pt1 | contig 13329 bp, 10 predicted proteins | sample RhiMethybrSRZTD1_FD_79667 | JGI IMG/M metagenome (GOLD analysis project Ga0111539, IMG submission 79667) | Populus rhizosphere microbial communities from Tennessee, USA - Rhizosphere MetaG P. TD hybrid SRZTD1 (version 2) (version 2) | ecosystem: Host-associated > Plants > Roots > Rhizosphere >...
CGCGCCGCCTCGCGCGGGCACGGCCGACGTGCTCGCCGTGCTGTGGACCTCCGATCTCGACGCGGACGGCCAGGACGATCTGCTCGTGGCGGGCGGGCGCTCGATCGACGCGGTGGCGGCCCTTTCGGGCGCCGACGGGCACGCGCTCTGGACGCACCGCACCACCGGCTGCGCGGCGGCGCTGGCGGAGGCGGGCGACATCGACCACGACGGGCGGCCGGAGGTCTTCGTGGTCGGCGGCTCGTCGACGCCCTTCGCCCAGGCCCTCTCGGGCGCGACCGGCGCGCCGCTGTGGACCTCGCCGCTGCCGGCCCCCGGCAGCGCGGCCCTGCGCCTCGACGACATCGACGCGGACGGCATCGAGGACCTCGCGGCGGGGATCCTGAACACGCCCAACTCGAGCGTCGTCGGGCTCTCGGGCGCGAGCGGAGCCCTGAGGTGGTCGGCGACGAGCGCGCTGCGCAGCGTGACCGCCCTGGCGCCGCTGAGCGACGTCGACCTCGACGGCGTGCGCGACCTCGCCGTCGGCTCGTTCGACAACGCGGTCACCGCGGTGAGCTGCCGCCAGGGCCTCAACATCTGGCACCACGAGGGCTCGACCAACAACACCGGCGCGATGCTCGACGTGGCGGCCCTCGGCGATCTCGACGGCAACGGCTACATCGACCTCGTCACGGCCTCGGTCGACCACCAGGTCTACCTCTTCGACGGCGAGTACGGCCACCCGCTCGGGATCCAGGACCAGCGCGTGCGCGGCGTCGGCGTCGCGGCGCTGCCCGACGGCGACGGCGACGGGCGGCAGGAATTCGTCGCGGCGGGCGAAGGCAAGCTGCTCGTGCTCGGCGGCGGCAGCGGCACGGTGCTCGGCCCGATCATCAATCTCGTCGTGCCCGGCACGATGGCGGGCGAGACCCTCGTGCACGTCTACGCCCTGCCGCAGAGTCCGCTGATCGTGATGGCGTCGCTCGGCACCGGGAAGCTCGCGTTCCCCGGCTTCACCGGCGCCCTCGGTCTCGAGCTCGCGACGCTGTCGGTCCTGCACATCCAGATCGCGCCGGCGGCCGGCGAGTCCGGCTACGTCGTCAACCCCGTCCCGCTCGCGCTCGCCGGTGGCCACATCTACTACCAGGCCGCCACGATCTTCGAGCCCGGCCACGGCCAGATCGGCCCGGTCGCGGTCGAGCAGCTCCCCCTGCACTGAGCCCCGTGACCCGCGCGCGACTCGTGGTGCTGCTCTCCGGCGGCGGACGCACGCTGCTCAACCTGCTCGACGCGATCGAGCACGGACGGCTGGAGGCCGAAGTCGCGCGCGTGATCTCGTCGCGCCGCGACGCGGCCGGCGTCGAGCGCGCGCGGGCCGCGGGCCTCGAGGTCGACGTGCTGCGGCCGCGCGACTTCCCGGAGCCCGCGGCCTTCGCGGCCGAGCAGACGCGGCGGATCCTGGCCGAGCGTCCCGACCTCGTGGTCATGGCCGGCTACCTCGTCCACTACCCGGTGCCGCCGGCGCTCGCGGGGCGCATCCTGAACATCCATCCGTCGCTGCTGCCGCACCACGGCGGGCGCGGGCTGTACGGCGAGCACGTGCACGCCGCGGTGCTGGCCGCGGGCGACCGCGAGAGCGGCTGCACCGTGCACGTCGTCGACGACGAGTACGACCACGGCCCGATCGTCGCCCAGCGGCGCGTGGCGGTGCTGCCCGGCGACACGGCCGAGACGCTGGCGGCGCGCGTGTTCGAGGCCGAGTGCGCGCTCTACCCGCAGGCCATCGCCGACTACCTGCGCCGCGCTCCGCGGGGCACGGCGCGCACCGGGCCGGGCTCCTAGCGCTCGGGCGGCCGGGCCAGCGCGTCGAGGCGCTCGATCCACTCGCGCCCCACGAGCAGCTCGACGCCGTCGTGGCCCGCGACCGCCGCGCGCACGACGGGCAGGCCCCAGACCTCGCGCTCCTCGTCGCCCGCCGGCTCGCGCAGGCGCAGGTCCGCGAGCGTCGCGCCCGACGCGTCCTCGAAGCGGATCTCCCACGGAGAGTCGGCGCCGGCCGCCCCCGGCCGCCACTGCAGGCCGCGGAAGCCCTTGAGCAGGTCGGTCCCGATCGCGTAGCCGCGGCTCCACTCGTCGTCGCCGGTCCAGTCGCCGCCGGCGCCGCGCACGATCCGGCGTGTGCCGGCCTGCGGCGACACGAGGACGAGGGCGCTCCAGGCGTTCGCGTCGACCTGCACGGCGCGCGTCGAGCGCAGCATCTCGGCCTGCAGCGGGTCGAGCAGCGACTCGACGGCCTTCGCGTCGAGGCTGAGCCCCTCCGTCAGGCGCTCGCTGGTCCGCGCCACGCAGGGGCCCATCTCGCCGAAGTACAGCTCGACCCGGTCGACGACGTCCTGCCCGGCGCGCGTCCAGCCGACGATCAGCCGGGCGTCCGGTTCGCCGTTCGGCACGGCCGAGAAGCCCAGGACCTCGAGCGCGTCGATGCGCGCGAGGAACTCCGAGAGCACCGAGTGCCCGGCGATGCGCTCGGCCTCGACGGGCTGACCCGCCAGGCGCTCCGGCGCGCTGAAGGTCCAGCGGCCGTCGGCGCCGCGGCGGATGTCGAGCAGCGTCTGGCCGCCGGAGTCGATGCGCAGCGACTCGGCGCGCTCCGAGATCGGCGCGAGCAGCGTGTGCTGGCGGAAGAAGTCGGGCGAGTTGAGCAGCACGTTGAGCGCGCCGCGCGGCACGCCGACGACCTTGCCGGGCCCCTGGCGGACGGCCGGCACGTCCTCGCCGCCGGAGTCGCGCCAGCCCGCGGCCAGCCAGATCGAGACGGGCGCCCCGCCCTCGGTGGCGAGCGTGACGCGCGTCGCGCCGACGTCGTCGCCCGCCTCGCGCTCGGCCACGTCGGGCAGCCCCAGGGCGTGCAGGCTGGCCGTGTCGGGCGTCGCGTCGACCGTGCGCGACGCGGTCGCCAGTGTGAGCGAGCGCACGAGCGCGGCCACGCGGTCCTCGTCGGCCAGCACGGGCTCGGGTGCGTAGAGCAGCCAGCGCCCGCCGACGCGCCGCGCGTCGAGCGCGACCTGCCCCGCCTCGCGCACGAGCACCGACGTCACGGGCCCGGCCAGGCCGCGGACCAGCGTGGGGTCGACGAAGTCGCCCGGGTGCCCCTCGAGCACCGTGACGAGGTTGCGCGTGGCGAGCACGATGCGGTCGTCGCCGCCGCGTCGCGCGTAGAGCATGCGGCCCAGGGGCTCGACCTCGCCGAGCAGCAGCGTCTCCTCGCGGCCGCCGGCGCGGAAGCGGACGACGTGCAGCGGCGGCTCGAGGCCCACCGCCTCGGCGCGCACGGCGCCGTCGGGGGCCTCGACCGGCTCGACCTGCGCGCGCGCCAGGTTGTCGAGGATCAGCTCGACCCACTCCCGGCGCGCCTCTTCCTGCGTCGGCTGCGTGATGCGCCAGTGCCCGCCGGGCTGGCGCTCGAGCTGCAGGTCGTAGCCGTCGCGCAGCGTGACGTAGAGCGAGTCGACGGCCGTGGGGTCGAGGCCGGGATAGAGCAGGCCCGAGACCGGGCGCGGCGGCGCGATGAGGTCCGCGCGGCGGGCGTAGAGGTAGAGGCCGGCCGCGAGCGCGGCGAGCACGAGCAGCGTGAGCAGGCGCGAGCGGAGCTCCTTCGACACGCTCAGCGCCTCCGCGCCCACCAGGTGAGCAGCCCGAGCACCACGCCGCCGAGCGGCATGAGCGCGAGCACGTAGACGCCGACGAGCCGGCGCTCGTCGTCGGTCAGGTCGACGCGCGACTCGAACACCTGGTGCGGCCGCGTCTCGATGGCCTCCTCGCGGCCGACCAGCCAGTTGACCGAGTTGAGGCCCAGGTCGAGGTTGGCGCGGCCGCCCTCCGTCTGGAAGTACTGCTGGGTGAGGAAGCTGCTCGCACCGAAGAGCACGAGCCGCCCGCTGTCCGGCGGGGCGATCGCGATGCCGACGGCCCGCGCGCCGGAGAGCTCGCCCTCGCCGAGCAGGTAGTCGCCGGGCTTGTCGGCAGCGGCGGGCAGGTCGCCGAAGACGTCGTCGGCCGTGCGCACGAGCATCGACGACGTGGTCGAGGACCCGCGCAGCCCGCCCGCCAGGTCGAAGATGGCGAAGTAGCCCTGGCGCGCGATCGGCGCGGTGATCGGGTGGTCGGGCTGGAAGTGGCGCAGCACGAGCAGCGCGCGCCGCGGACCCTGCACCGACGGGTCCTCGCGGCAGAGCACCGCGCGCTCGCGTCCCAGCGACAACGTGCCCAGCCAGCGATCGAGGTCGGGGTCCTCGAGCAGCGGGTCGATGCCCAGGAGCACGCCGCCGCCGCGCTGGCGGAAGGCCTCGAGCGCCGCGGTGACGCGCGCGCCGAGGCGCACCGCGGGCCCCCACACGATGACGACGGCCAGGCCCTCCGGCACCGCGTCGGCCTCGGCCAGGTCGAGCGGCACGGGCTCGAGGCCCTGGCCGCGCAGCGCCTCGACGAAGAGATTCAGCCCGAAGGGGTCGGTCGGGTCGTCGAGGCCGGGTCCGCCGAAGCCGGTGAGCAGCCCGATGCGCGGCGCCTTCTCGTAGGCGACCGCGAGGATCGCCGACGTCAGCGGAGCCTCGCCGCGCAGCTCGACGAGCTGAGCGGGCTGGATCGCCTGCGGGTCGGCCAGGCCGCGGTCGATCGTGACCATGTCCTCGAGGAAGACCTGCTGGCTGCGCGTCGGCCCGTGGAGCACGACGACGTTGAGGCGCGTGAGGTGCAGCTCCTTGGCGAGGCGCTCGACCTCGACGTGGTCGTTGTTCGGGTCGAGGTGGCGCACGGTGAGCTTGCCGTTGCTGGCCACCGCGTAGGCCTCGAGCAGGCCGTCGACGTAGGTGATGGCGCGGGCCTGCGCCTCGGCGAGCCCCGGCAGGCCCTGCAGCTCGGGGCGCAGGATCGCGACCACCGTGACCGGCGCCTCGAGCGCGCCCAGGATCGAGCGCGTCTGCTCGCTGAGCGTGAAGGTCGCGCCCTCGGTGAGGTCGATCCGCGCGCGCAGCGTCGGGCGCGTGGCCGCGTAGGTCAGCGCCGCGACGAGGGCCGCCACGACGAGCACCGCGCCCAGTCCCTCGGCCGCGCCCGCCACGCGCCAGCCCCGCGTGAAGCCGCCGCTCAGCGCCACCGTCGCGCCTCCAGGCTCCGCGTGCAGAGCACGAGCAGGCCCAGCGTGCCGCCCAGGTACCAGGCCAGGATGCCGGTGTCGACGAGCCCGCGGCTGAAGGCGGCCGCGAAGTGGCCGGTCATCGAGATCGAGCCCAGCGCGCGGCCGAGCAGCCCGAAGCGCTCGCCCTGCACGAGCAGCGGCGCGGCGAGCAGCAGCACGTTGAGCGTCAGCGCGGAGACCGCCGCGACCATCTGGTTCGAGGTGCGCGTCGAGAAGAACAGGCCGGCCGCCGTGAGCAGCGCGGTCACGCAGGCGATGCCGAGGTAGCTCGTCGCCACCTGGCCGGCGTCGGGCAGCGCGCCGTAGCCGCGCAGGATGCGGATGTAGAGCAGCGTCGGCGCCCACAGGAAGGCCTGGAACACGAGCGCGCCCAGGAACTTCGCGAGCACGACCTCGCCGTCGCGCACCGGCGCGGTGAGCAGCACCTCGAGCGTGCCCGAGCGCCGCTCCTCGGAGACGAGGCGCATCGTCACCAGCGGCGGCACGAGCAGCAGGCAGGCCCAGAAGAACGGGCCGTCGCCGAGGAACAGGGCGATCGTGTCGGTGACCACGCCGCCGCCGAGGGACAGCGCGAAGCCGAAGGAGAAGCCCGAGAGCACGAGGAAGACCGTGAGCACGATGTAGGCGAGCGGCGAGAAGAACAGGCTCTCCAGCTCGCGCCAGAGCAGCGGCAGCAGGCGTGAGCTCACGCGGCCGCGTCCCGGACGAGGTCGAGGTAGATCTCCTGGAGCGAGCGGGTCAGCGGGCGGAAGGTGGCGATCGGCAGCCCCTCGCCCACGAGCGCGGCGAGCAGCGCCGGCCCCTGCTCCTCGGAGACCAGGCGCACGGCGCAGGCGTCGGAGCCCGGCTCGCGGCGCGGCGCGAGGCCGCGCCCCTGCAGCGCGGCAGCGAGCCGGTCGCCGGCCCGCGGCGCGACGATCTCGACCTCGCCGCGCCGCCCGGCGCCGGCCTCGAGCTCCTCGCGTGTACCCTGCGCGAGCAGCCGGCCGCGGCGGATGATCGCCACCCGCGTGCAGGCCTGCTCGACCTCGCCGAGCACGTGGCTGCTCAGCAGGACGGTCTTGTGCGCACGCATGCCGGCCACGAGCTCGAGCATCTCCTGGCGCTGGCCGGGGTCGAGGCCCACGGTGGGCTCGTCGAGGATGAGCACGGGCGGGTCGGCGACGAGGGCGTCGGCCAGGCCGACGCGCTGGCGGTAGCCGCGCGAGAGCTGGCCGATGATGCGGCGGCGCATCTCGACCAGGCCGCACTGCGCGAGCACGCGATCCAGGGCCCGGGTCCGCTCGCGGGCCGGCACGCCCTTGAGCCGCGCGCGGAACTCGAGGTACTCGTGCACCCGCGCGTCACCGGGCAGCGGGACGTTCTCGGGCAGGTAGCCCAGCCGCCGCCGCACCTCGAGGCTCTGCGTCGCGACGTCGTGCCCGTCGACCTCGGCGCGGCCCGAGCTGGCCGGCAGGAAACCGGTCAGGATGCGGATCGTCGTGCTCTTGCCCGCGCCGTTCGGCCCGAGGAAGCCCAGCACCTCGCCGCGCGCGACCCGCAGCGTGACGTCGTCGACCGCCACCAGCTCGTGGAAGCGGCGCGTCAGGTGCTCGACGAGGATCAATCCCGGGCGCTCCGAGCGCCCCGGCGGGCTTCAGCTCTTGACCTCGAAATCGGCATCGATGACGTCTTCCTGGCCCGGCTGCTGCGCGCGGGGAGGCGCGCCGGCATCGCTGCCGGGGCCCCCGGAGCCGCCGGGTGCCGCGCCCCGCTGTCCCGCGCCGCCCTGAGCGTACAGGATCTCGGCCAGCTTCTGAGCAGCTCGGGTGTACGCCGTGAGCGCGTCGCGGATCGCCCCCGCGTCCTCGCCCTTGGCGGCCTGCTCCAGCTTGGAGCGCGCCTCGCTGATCGACAGGACCGTCTGCTCATCCAGCTTGCTCTTGTGCTCGTCCAGAGCCTTCTCGGTCTGGTAGATGGTCTGCTCGGCCTGGTTGCGCAGGTCGACGAGCTCGCGGGTCTTGCGGTCCTCGTCGGCGTGGGCCTCGGCCTCGCGCTTGAGGTTCTCGATCTCGGCCTCGGACAGCCCGGAGCTGGCCTCGATCGTGATCTTCTGCTGCTTGCCGGTGCCCAGGTCCTTGGCGCTGACGTTCAGGATCCCGTTGGCGTCGATGTCGAAGGTGACCTCGATCTGCGGAGTGCCGCGCGCCGCGGGCGGGATGCCGTCGAGCTTGAACTTGCCCAGGGTGCGGTTGCCCTTGCTCGTGGCCATCTGGCCCTCGCCCTGGAGCACGTGGATCTCGACGCCGGGCTGGTTGTCGGCCGCGGTCGAGAAGATCTCCTTCTTGCTCGTGGGGATGGTCGTGTTGCGCGGGATGAGCGTGGTCATCACGCTGCCCAGGGTCTCGATGCCCAGCGAGAGCGGCGTGACGTCGAGCAGGACCACGTCCTGCACGGCGCCGGTCAGCACGCCGGCCTGCACGGCCGCGCCCATGGCCACGACCTCGTCCGGGTTGACGTTGCGCGCGCCCTCCTGGCCGAAGATCTCCTTGACCACGGCCTGGACCGAGGGCATGCGCGTCGCGCCGCCGACGAGGATGACCTCGTCGATGTCGGAGGCCTTGAGGCCGGCGTCGCTCAGGCACTGCACGCAGGGCTTGCGGCAGCGCTCGAGCAGCGGCTCGATGAGCTCCTCGAGCTTGGCGCGCGAGAGGCTCATGTTCAGGTGCTTGGGGCCGCTCGCGTCGGCGGTCACGAAGGGCAGGTTGATGTTCGTCTGCGGCGTGCCCGAGAGCTCGCACTTGGCCTTCTCGCAGGCTTCCTTGAGGCGCTGCAGGGCCATCATGTCCTTGCGCAGGTCGACACCCTGGTCCTTCTTGAACTGATCGGCGACGTAGTCGATCAGGATGTCGTCCATGTTGTCGCCGCCGAGGTGCGTGTCGCCGTTCGTGGCCTTGACCTCGAACACGCCGTCGCCGATGTCGAGGATCGAGATGTCGAAGGTGCCGCCGCCGAGGTCGAACACCGCGATGCGGCCTTCCTTCTTCTTCTCGAGGCCGTAGGCCAGGCAGGCCGCCGTGGGCTCGTTGACGATGCGCTCGACCTTGAGGCCCGCGATCTCGCCCGCGTCCTTGGTGGCCTGGCGCTGGGCGTCGTTGAAGTAGGCCGGCACGGTGATGACCGCGCGCGTGACCTTCTTGCCCAGGTAGGCCTCCGCGGTCTCCTTCAGGTTCTGGAGGATCATCGCGGAGATCTCGGGGGGCGTGTACAGCTTGCCGTCGATGTCGACCTTGACCGGATCGCTGGGCCCGCCCACGACCTTGTAGGGGACGAGCTTCTCCTCCTGGCTCACCTCGCTGTGGCGGCGGCCCATGAAGCGCTTGATCGAGTAGACCGTGCGCCGCGGGTTCGTGATCGCCTGGCGGCGGGCCGCGTGGCCCACGAGGCGCTCGCCATCGGCGGTGAAGGCCACCACGGACGGCGTCGTGCGGTGCCCCTCGGCGTTGGGCAGCACCTTGGGCTGCCCGCCTTCGAGGATGGCGATGCACGAGTTCGTGGTGCCGAGATCGATGCCGACGATGGGTTCAGTCATGGCCCCTCCTGCTTGGGCGAGTGGTGCTCCGACGGGACACGGGAGAACAAAGACCGTGCCAAAGGCCGGCGGCGGGGCTCGGCGCGCGCGCTCGGGCCGTTCTCGACCGCATCAGCGCGCGGCAGCCGCCGCGCCGCGCGGCGACTCCGACGCGCGTCACCACGGGTCGCGCGCGCCCGCTCGCTCGCTGGCAAAACGGCACGGCGCGCCCCTCGCCTGCCAGCGTGGCAGCCCGCTCACGCCAGCCCGAACTGCTTGATCTTGCGATACAGCGTGCGCTCGCCGATGCCCAGCATGCGCGCCGCGCGCGAGCGGTTGCCGTGCACGAGCTCGAGGGTCACGCGGATGTGCTCGCGCTCGACCTCCGCGGCGCTCTTGCCGGCCAGGCCGCCGACGGGCACCGGCGCCGCCGGGCCGGGCTGCTGATCGCGCAGCGAGGGCGGCAGGTCGGTCAGCTCGAGGACCTCGTGCGCGCCGGTCACGACCATGGTCTCGATCACGTTGCGCAGCTCGCGCACGTTGCCGGGCCAGCGCTGCGCCTGGAGCACGCGCAGGACCTCGGGCGAGATGCCCCGCACCTTCGACCCGTGCCGCGCCGACAGGTCGCGCACGAAGGCCTCGACCAGCAGCGGGACGTCGGAGGGCCGGTCGCGCAGCGGCGGCAGGTCGATCGAGACGACCTTGAGCCGGAAGTAGAGGTCCTCGCGGAAGTGCCGGTTGGAGACGGCCTCCATGAGGTTCTGGTTCGTCGCCGCGATGACGCGGATGTCGACCGGCACGAGCGCGCTGCTGCCCACGCGCGTGATCTCGCGCTGCTCGAGCACGCGCAGCACCTTGACCTGGGTCGTGAGCGGCATGTCGCCGACCTCGTCGAGGAACAGCGTGCCGCCCTGCGCGTTCTCGATGTGGCCGATCTTGCGCGCCGTCGCGCCGGTGAAGGAGCCCTTCTCGTGGCCGAAGAGCTCGCTCTCGAGCAGGCTCTCGGGCAGGGCCGCGCAGTTCAGCGCGATGAAGGGCGCCTTGCGCCGCCGGCTGTTCTGGTGGAGGGCCCGCGCCACGAGCTCCTTGCCCGTGCCCGACTCGCCGGTGATGAGCACCGTGACGTCGGTCGGGGCCACCTGCCGCAGCGTGCGAAAGACCGCCTGCATCGGCTCGCTGCGCCCGATGATGCTCGCGTAGCCGTAGCGCTCGTCGAGCTGGGCCTCGAGCTCGACGTTGCGGCGGCGGAGCTGCTGGCGCTCGACGATGCGCGCGAGCACCTCCTTGAGCTCGGCGACGTTGACCGGCTTGGTCACGTAGTGCGCGGCGCCCGCCCGCATGGCCTCGACCGCGCTCTCGACCGAGCCGTGGCCGGTGATCATCACGACCTCGACGTCGCCCTTGCGGCGCGCCGCCTCGAGCACGGCCATGCCGTCGACGTCGGCCATGCGCAGGTCGGTGAGCACGAGGTCGAAGTCCTCGCCCGCCAGCGCGGCCAGGCCCTCGCGCCCCGAGTGCACGACGCGCGGCACGTAGCCGAAGCTCGCCAGGGCCTCGCCGAGCGACTCGGCGTGGGCCGCGTCGTCGTCGATGACGAGCACCGCGAACGGGCTGCCGCTCACGGGCCCGTCCCCCGCCCGGCGCCCCCCGTGAGCTGGCGCGGGGCCCGCGGCACGGTGGCCGTGAAGCGCGTGCCGCGCCCGGGCTCCGACTGCAGGCGCAGCTCGCCGCCCTGCTCCTCGACGATGCGGCGCGTGACCGCCAGCCCGAGGCCCGTGCCGCCCGGCTTGGTCGAGAACCAGGGCTGGAAGACCTTGGCCTGCAGCTCCGGGGCGATGCCGGCCCCCGTGTCGGTCACGTCGATCTCGACGTCCGCCTCGCGGCCGCGGGTCTCGACGAGCAGCTCGCCGCCCTTGCCCGCCATGGCCTGCTGGGCGTTGACGACGAGGTTCATCAGCGCCGTCCGCAGCAGCGCCCGGTCGGCGAGTACCAGGCGGGCCGCCGGGTCGGGGCTGAAGCGCGCCTCGATGCCGAGCTGCGAGTTCTCGGGCTCGACGAAGCGCAGCAGGTCGGTGATGAGCAGCTCGAGGTCCACGGTCTCGGGCTGGAGCTCGTAGCCCCGCGCGAGCTTGAGGAAGTCGCCCACGATCGAGTCGAGACGCTTGACCTCGCCCAGCAGGAGCCGGGCGCGCTTGAGCGTGCGTTGCTCGACGGGCGTCTTCGGGACGCCGACGTCCTCGACCATGAGCTGCAGGTTGATCTGCATCGTGCTGAGCGGATTGCGCACTTCGTGCGCGAGGCCGGCAGCCATCGTGCGCATGGACTCCAGGCGTTGCGAGCGCGTGTCGGGTCGGGCCATGGGGACCGCGGCGCCGCGGGGCGTGCGGGATCGCAGTATGCCCATCCGCCCCCCGGCCGCGAAACGCCCGTGCTCGCGGCCGGGCGCGCCTCGCATAATGGCCCGATGCCCCCGCCGCAGCGCTTCGATCTGAGCCGCGACGACCCGTCGGCGGCGCGCGACGCCGCGGCCGCGGCCCTCGAGCGCGGCGAGCTCGTCGTGCTGCCGACCGAGACCGTCTACGGGCTGGCCGCGCGCGAGGACCGCCCCGCCGCGCTGCGCCGGCTCGAGGTCGTGAAGCACGGGCGCTTGCAGCCCTACAGCCTCGCGGTCGCGTCGCCCGAGATGCTCGCCGACCGCCTCGCCCCGCTGCCGCGCCTCGCGCGGCGCATCGCCGATCGCTGGTGGCCCGGGCCCGTCACGCAGCTGCTCCCCACGCGCGACGGCCCGCTCGTCGGCGTGCGCGTGCCCGGCCACGCCTGGACGCGCGAGCTCATCGCCCAGGTCGGCGTGCCCCTGCTGCTGCCCAGCGCCAATCCCCCCGGCGAGGCCGCGCCGCGGGACGCCGGCGGGATCGACGGCGCGGTGCTCGAGCAGGCGGCGGTCGTGGTGGACGGCGGGCATACGGCGCTCGGCGAGGCCTCGACGGTGCTCGAGCCGCGCGCCTGGGTGCTGCGCGTGGCGCGCGAAGGCGTCATCGGACGAGGCGACCTCGAGCGGCAGATCCTGCCGCGCATCCTGATCGTCTGCAGCGGCAACACGTGCCGCTCTCCCATCGCCCAGAAGCTGCTCGAGCGCGAGCTGCGGCGCGCCGCCGGCGAGGAGTGGATGGTGCCCGTGGTCGAGTCGGCGGGCCTGCAGGCCATGCCCGGCCTGCCCGCCACCGAGCTCTCGATCGAGGCCCTCGCGGCGCGCGGCCTCGACCTCTCCGGGCACCGCACGCGTCCCGTCGACCGCGCGCTCCTCGAGCGCACCGACCTGGCGCTGGGGATGACCATCCGACACGTCGAGCTGCTGCGCGACCGGACCGCCGGCCGGCCGCTGCCGGTCGAGCTCTTCGACCCGGCGGGTCACGACGTGGAGGACCCCTTTGGCGGGACGGCGGCCGAATACCGTAGCGTGACGGTGGCGCTCGAGCGCATGGCGCAGGAGCGCGCGCGCCAGCTCCTGGAGGCCAGCACGTGAAGATCGCGGTCGGGTCGGACCACGCCGGTTACGAGCTCAAGCAGCGGCTCGCGCAGGTCCTGCAGCGCCAGGGGCACGACGTGCTCGACCTCGGCACGCACGGGACGCAGTCGGTCGACTACCCCGACTTCGCCGGGGCGGTGGCCGGCGCGGTGGCCGGCGGACGCGCCGAGCGCGGCCTGCTCGTGTGTGGCACCGGCATCGGGATGTCGATCCGCGCCAACCGCGAGCCCGGCGTGCGCGCGGCGAAGTGCAACGATCCGCTCGAGGCCCGCATGGCCCGCGCGCACAACGACGCGAACGTCCTGTGCCTCGGCGCGCGCGTGCTCGATCCCAGCGTGGCCGAGGAGCTGCTGTCCCTCTTCCTCTCCACGCCCTTCGAGGGCGGGAGGCACGCGACCCGCGTGGCCAAGCTCGGCGCGGTCTGAGCTGTCGGCCCGGCGAAGCGCCAGGGGGCGCTCGCGCACGGCTTCGCGCCCTCGGCGGAAGCGTGGTGGGCAACGCGGAGGCAGCTTGGCGCCGAGGGCGCTGCAGAGTGTGCGCTCGACCCCCTCGGCGCCTCGCCGGGCCGACGGCGCAGATCGTCACCGCTCCTGAGAGAGGCTCGCTCGTGAGGGTGGAAGGCCGAGGCCTTCCACTTCACGAGCGAGCGGCCGCCGCCGCGGCTCTGCGTGAACTCATGGTTCGAGGGGGCTGCCGCCGCAGGTCTCCGCAGCCTCATTGCTCGCGCTGCTCCCGCGCGAGGCGCTGAGGTCGGGTGGTGCGCAGCCCGACCTTCTGCGCCAGTCCGGCGCCTTTATCGGCCGCGGCGCGCAGTGCCAGCCCCAACTCGGCAAGCCAGAGTCAGACTGAGGCTGCTGTTCACGGTGCGCCGGACGGTCTTGGCGCAGCGTCGGGCGGAGCACCCCCGACCTCAGAGCCGAAGCGCGCCCGCGGACGGTGCGGAGTCGGAGGGGGCCGCGCAGCGGCGCGGCCGGGGGCGCTCGGCCCGACACTCTGCAGCCGGTCGGTGTTGCGCCTGCATCGATCCCACGAGATCCGCATCCGTCCTGGCGCAACACCGCAGGCGAAGCCGTC
>Ga0111539_10008172_pt1 | contig 13328 bp, 6 predicted proteins | sample RhiMethybrSRZTD1_FD_79667 | JGI IMG/M metagenome (GOLD analysis project Ga0111539, IMG submission 79667) | Populus rhizosphere microbial communities from Tennessee, USA - Rhizosphere MetaG P. TD hybrid SRZTD1 (version 2) (version 2) | ecosystem: Host-associated > Plants > Roots > Rhizosphere >...
GCCATCGACTGCCGCTGGGCGCCGCATTCGTTTCGAAAAACTCTGAGCTGAGGTCCAAGACGACTCTTGAGCAGCAGATCGAGACTGCCGTCGCCATCCAGATCGGTGGCAGCGAAAGCACGGCTGTCTTCCGCAAGATCGAGGCCGGAGATGCCCGAGAGGTCATAGTACCGATCGCCGCGGCGCGCATGGAACACGTTGGGCTCCCGGCCATTCCAACTGTAGTCTTCACGGATCAACTGGTTCAGCGCGTTCCAGCCGTTCTCATAGCGGGGTGCCGGTTCGAGCGAGTTGGGCGTGCGCGCGACCACTTGACGCCAGAAGAAGCTGGACAGATCTTTTTGTGACGTGCTCGAAATCATGCCACAGGTCACATAGATCTCCGGCGACCCGTCGTTGTCGAAATCCAACGCATCTGCCGACCAAGCCCAGCGTCCCATTTCTACGCCTTCTTGTGCGCTGCGCTCCTCGAAGGTTCCGTCTCCGCGATTGCGGTAGAGCGCATTCCCTCGCGTGTGGCCGTGGTAAGCGGAAACCCCTCCTTGTTTCGCAGGCAAGAACTCTTTGTGCCGAACCATTCTCTGTCCAGCCGCCGTCCACATGTTTCCGACGTACAGATCCGGACGTCCGTCACCGTCACAGTCGAACCAGGAGGCGCTCATTCCAGGCCCGATATTCTCCGCATTGGCGGGTTTCGCAACGTCTTCAAACTGTCCCTTTTGGTTTCTGTAAAGATTACTGCGCCCGAAGTCGTTGGCCACATAAAGATCCGGCCAGCCATCACCGTCATAGTCACACCAGGCTGGGGCGAAACTGTAGCGGTTGTTGTTCTGGTTCATCCCGGACGGCTCTGTGACGTCCTCGAAGAAACCGCGACCATCAGAGCTGAGCTGATTACAGAATAGAAAATTGGGCGGGCCATTCTGTGCGTCGTGGTACGGGGCCGGATAGCGATACTGGTCTTCGCTCTGAAAGTAGATATAGCAGCAAAGATACACATCGACGCGGCCATCGTTGTCAAAGTCTGCGGCAGCCATTCCGGTAAACGTTCCCTGAGGAGGACGAGCAAACCGAAACGCATCGGGTTTGCTCTGAAACCGGCCATCACCCTGGTTGAGAAAGAGCAGCGGCCCGCCTGAGCGCAGCACGAGCAAGTCCTGCAAACCGCTGTTGCGAAAATCGACGAACAGGGCCGACGAAGTGTCGTCAAGAACCCCAACGCCGGCGCGTTCGGTAACATCTTCCAGGCGGCCCTGGCGGCTCTGGTAGAGCCGGTTCGGAAGCCCACCCGGCTGGCACACGTAAATCTCATCCTGGCCATCACCGTCGATATCGCCGACCGCGATGCCGTTGTTGCCATAGACGTCGATGCCGCTCGCCGAGTCGAGGCGGCCGCGCCAGTACGGAACGCCGCGTCGTAATTGACGTTGAAATGAGTCTGCGTTCCCCAGAAATTCCTGGGTCACGTCTGAGAACAACGGCTTGGTTGCCGTGGCGAGCGTTTCTTCCAAGGGCTCGAACTGGCTCAACCGATCACCCACCCAAACTTGCTTCCACTGCCCTACACGATAGTGAAGCTCTTCTTGTTGCCAGCTCACGATTTCGAAGCGGACCCGCACGTTCGCCCGATCACCGGGCCCGAGCTCGATTTGAGTGACGTAGAAACGCAGGCTGCGTATCTGCCCCAGCGATTCAATCCAATGCCGTGCACTGTCAGCAAAAGGCCGGTCGACAGCGTCAAACACGGCAGTCCGAACAGCGGGTTCGCGGGAATCGGATTCAATCGTCTTGTAACGAACCGGCAACGGCGACAAGCCTTGAAAATCCGTGCCCAATGGAAAAGAGCGGGCCTCGATAGCGCGGTGCAAGAGAGCCGTGATTTCTTCCACTCGCTTTTCTTCAGGAAACTCATCGTGTCCCGACTCAATGTATGCGTAAACCGATTCGTAAGGACTCGGCTTGCGAAACTTAACCGGGAAGGTGGCGGGTTGAGGCGGTGCTTGGAACGGACTGCTGTCAGTCCACTGCGCCGGCAGCCAAAGAGCGCCGCTTCCCGCCAGCGCTGTCTGAAGGAACTGTCGTCGATTCATATCTAGTAGGTGCTAGGTGCCAGATGTTAGGTGCCAAGTGCGGGACATCGAACGCTGGGTAGTCTGAGGTCGCTCTCTGCCACCTGACACCTAGCCCTGACACCTTTATCCTCATCGTCACCTTCGCAGAGGACGCTTCTGGATCTCCTGCGAACCCTCGGTAACTTTCAGCCGATGATCTACGGGAAGATCCCGCCAGGATTGAATTTCCCCGTTTGGCCAGCGAACGTCCAAGCGGTCCAACGTCGTGGCGCGGCCCAGGCCAAAATGCAAGGCGAGATCGCTGTTTGAATAAAAGCTGCCGCCACTACGAACTTCGTCCATCTGGCGCAACCCGCCTGTTTCGACCGTCACGCGCCCACCAATCGCGCTGCGGTTGGAGGTTATCCCGGAGAGGGTTACGACAACAGCGTGCTGCAAGCTGCCCTCGTTCTTAAGGAGGTTGGGGCGCTCATTCATGTTCACGATGACCACTTCCGGATGGCCATCGCCGTCCAGATCTCCCGAAGCCATACCGCGACCGGACCGCAATGACTTGAACACCGGGCCTGATACATCGCTGATATCTGAAAAGCGTCCATTCCCGAGATTTCGGTACAGCAGAGTCTTCTGTAAATAGTGATCTCCGGTGCCCGCCGTGTCGACCTCGGGATACACGTGGCCATTCGCCATGAGTATGTCCTTCCTGCCGTCCTCGTCGGCATCCAGAAAGAGCACCCCCCATCCCAACAGCTTGTTGGCCGCCAATCCTGCTTGCTTCGAGAGATCGCTGAAAAACTTTCCGTCCTCATTGTTATAGAGAGAAGGCAGATCCCCAGAGAAATTAGTCTTCACAATGTCGAAAAACCCGTTGCCGTCATAGTCCGCCACGGCCACTCCCATCCCGGCCTGAGCGTGACCGTCGAAATTGTAGGCAACTCCGGCCTGAATGGCGCGCTCCTCGAAAGCTCCGTTGCCACGGTTTCTGTAGAACAGGCTTGGCGTTTGATCGCAGGCAACATAGATGTCCGTCCAACCGTCGTTGTCGAAGTCGGAAGCCACCACCCCAAGGCCGTACCGACCTCCAGGTTTGAGGATTCCGGCAGGCTCAGAAACGTCGGTAAACGTGCCATCCCTCTGATTGCGATAGAGGGCGTTGTGGCCGAGCGGGAGACCGCGAGGTCCACACATCACTGGGATGCCTTTCCAATAGCAGTTGGGGTTCTGGCCGGGCTTTGGAGTCTTTCCCAGATCGAGATCCACATAATTGGCCACAAACAGGTCCAGCCAGCCATCGCGGTCGTAGTCCAGAAAGCTGCAGCCAGCACCCCAGCGGGTTCCGCTGTCAGGTAACTTCGCTCGAGCGGTCACGTCGCTGAAACCGCCGTTCCCTAAATTCCTGTAGAGACGATTGTGTCCATAGAACGTCGCCAAGACATCCGGGTGGCCATCGTTGTCGAAGTCTCCAACGCAGATTCCCTGAGCCCAGCCTTTAGTCTCCAGTCCAGCCTTGGCCGTGATATCGCTAAGGCGCCCCGTACCATCGTTGCGGTAGAGAACCAAAGCACCGGGTTGCGTGGATTCGTCCTGTTCGATAGTCCTTCCGTTGGCGAACAGCAAATCGCTCCAACCATCACTGTCAAAGTCGAAGATGGCAACACCGTTACCCGTGGTTTCCAAAATGTAGTCCTTCCTGCTACGGCCGCCGTATGTATTGGTGTGAGCCAATCGCGCCTGGTTCGCGATGTCCGAATAAATGACGCCGGAAGCAGTTTGGTTTAACGCTGGCGTAGACACGGGTGGGGATTGGATCGTTGCGGCCGTGGCTAGACCGAGCAGAAGCAGCACAGGTACTCGAACGGTCATGCTGAACGTCCAGTGTCTTGGCTCCGAAGGTTGAGGATTGGAAAGTTCATCGCAGATTCAAAGTTTCAAGTTCGCCATGGCCCCAACGGACACAAGTGCTGAGGGCGTTTTCTGCAAACCAAAGGGGTTGACCTACACCTCCCACAGCCAGGCTCACTTGCTTGACCCAGGACTTCCTATGTAAACGCTTTCATGTTTTCGTATACGGAAAACAGAATTTCGTACCGGAATTCAAGGTTCCTGCTCCAACTTCCTGACTAACGAATCCTCTAAGTATCGAAGAATCAATGTTGAAATTCAGAATGTCACAGTAACGTCAACTTGGTACCATCCTTGCTCTGACATATCAGACCTAGCACATACATCGGTAAATGCCTCTCTACTGTTCGCAAACTCACCATGGAGAATATCATGACACACCTCGCTTCGCGTGTGTTGATTGCAGTAATCGTCTGCGTATGCCTAGCCTCGCCCGCTTGGGCTCAACGCGACATGGGAACCGTCCTGGGAACGGTCACAGATTCTAGTGGCGCCATCGTTGCCGGTGCCAAGGTAACCGTAACGGAAGATGCGACCCAGTCCAGTGTCTCAATGACAACAGATGAAAGCGGCAACTATATTCGGCCTCTGCTGAAACCGGGCGTCTACACGATCGAGGTGGAGCTGGCCGGTTTCAAGAAGTCAGTTCAGAAGAACATCCAGCTGAATACTGGAGATCGTGTTCAGGTTAACGTCACCCTGCAGGTGGGTGAAGTGACACAGGCAATCGAAATTACTGAAGCTCCTCCAGCTCTGCAAACCGAAAGTGCAGAGTTGGGAAGAACGATTCAGTCGCAGCAGGTCGTGAATTTACCGCTCGGCGGCCAGCGCAAGTTTTCGTACTTGGCCCGCACGGCTCCGGCAGTGCTGCCAGCGGAACCCGGTGCACGTGACGCTGCGGGTGGCGGGTTCGCAGCAAACGGAGTTCGTTCGAATGGTCAAAACAACTTCCTTCTCAATGGCGTGGATAATAACGTCAATGTGATTGATTTTATCAATCAGACAGCCTACGTCGTCGGGCCTTCGATCGAAGCGATTGGGGAGATGAAAATCCTGACGAATGGCTACAACGCTGAGTACGGACGTGGTGCTGGTGGGGTGGTGAATGTAACCATCAAGTCCGGGACCAACAGCATTCACGGAGCCGTCTTCGAGTTTCTTCAGAACGACGCGCTGGCGGCCAACAAGTGGGAATCGAACCGCGCTGGTGTGAAAAAAGGACCTTTTAAGCAAAACATGTTTGGAGCGGCGGTAGGCGGTCCAATCATCAAAGACCGAACGTTTTTCTTTGGCGATTATCAAGGTACTCGGATCACGTCAACAGGCGGTGCGGTCCCGGGCATCGGCAACACCTTTACTCGTACCGTCCCGCATCCTGAGTTCAGGAACGGCAACTTCTCCAGGTTGCTCACAGGCAATGTGCTGGGAACGGATGTTTTGGGGCGCCCCGTCATGGAGGGTGCCATTTACGACATCACGACCAACCGAACTGTGAACGGCGTGTTGGTGCGAGATGCCTTTCCCGGCAACATCATCCCAAGCAATCGGTTTGACGCGGCTGCCAAAAAGCTGATCGACCTTTACCCCAACCCCAATCAGAACTTGAACGACCGAATTCCTGGCAACAACTATTATGCGTTGACGTCAGGCACAGGAGATGTCAATCAGTGGGATATTCGAATCGACCACAAGTTGAGCGACAAAGACAGTCTTTTTGGAAGCCTTAGCTGGTCAAATGAAGACAAGTTCAATACTCCGCCATTTCCGGTCTTGGATGGGGCCGGCTTTGCTGGCGAGAAAGAGAAGAACCTGGGTAGAAATGCAATGATGAGCTGGACCCGCGTGTGGAGTCCCAATCTTATCACCGAATCTCGTATCGCCTTCTCCCGCTTGGTCACCTCGCGTGTCCAGGCCAATGCTGACAAGGACCTGCAAAAGGAATTTGGCATTGGCGGATTGCAGACTTTCACGGATCTCAATGGAGGGCTCCCGACCATCGTGCCTGAGGGGTACGACGGTGGCGCAGCTCCTGGTGGTGCCGAGTGGCTGCCGACCTTGGAGTACTCGAATGTTTGGGACTTCATTCAGAATGTGTCGCTCAACAAGGGGAAGCACGCTTTCAAGATGGGGTTCGAATATCGACCCATCGGGTTCCCCTTCTTCCAAGTGCCATCACCCCGTGGGACCATGCGATTCCAGAGGAACCGGACCCAAAATCCCCAGTTCCCGGGCGGAACAGGGGACGGCATTGCCGGCTGGCTCCTCGGCTACCCGGGCAACAGCCGGATCACTTCAGCTAATTTTGTCTCTTCAGACAAAGTTTCCTATGCCGGGTACTTCCAGGACGATTGGAAACTGAGTCCCAAGCTGACGGTTAACTTGGGGTTGCGTTACGAGCTATTTTCGCCCATTGGTGAATCCTGGGGTCGGCAATCAACGTTCGATCAGGACCGGCTCACCTTGGTGATTCCAGAAGGGCCTAATCAGGACACGCCCCTTCCTCCCAACTTCGCCACGGCCTACCCTCAGATCAAGGTAGAACGCGGCCAAGTGAACAAATACATGATTGGGTGGGATAAGACGGACTGGTCGCCTCGAATCGGTTTTGCCTGGGAAGCCTTGGATCGGACAGTTGTCCGGGCCGGTTACGGAATCTTTTATGGTGGCGAAGAAAACCAAGGAGGTAACCCCAACCGCGGCGAGAACCCGCCTTTCAATTTCGAGCAACGTCTGGAAACCGGCAGCGGTGGGGATTTCGCGTTGGTTCCTGGGCTCGGTCGGTTCTCCGATGGATTCCCGACGAATGTGTTCACGCTGCCAGCCGCAATTTCATTCCGCACCATCGCCCCAAATTTCCGCAATCCGCTGGTGCACAAATGGAATTTGGCAATTCAGCGCGAATTGGGCTACCACACGTCACTGGAAGTGGCTTATATCGGATCGAAGGGCCAGCGTCTCGTGAACCTGAACGATTTTCAGCAACCAGTCAATGCGGCAACTCCCGGACTACCCACCGCCCCGCGTCGGCGCCTTAGTTTCCTGGATCAAGGCATCCAAATGACCAACTCGAATGGCTTCTCTCGTTACCATGGTCTGTACGGAAAACTGGAGAAGACTTTTTCAAACGGTATGGCGTTTCTTGGTTCCTATACGTGGTCGCACGCACTGACGAATGTGGGCACCACGCTGGCAGGTGGAACTGGCGGCGGAATTGTTCGTGATGTCCTCAACTGGAATCAGGAATACTCCCACGCCAACTTTCACATCAAGCACCGTTTTGTGTACAGCACGACCGCGGAATTGCCCTTTGGCCGAGGAAAAAAGTTCGGTAGCAGTATGAACAAAGCAGCAGATATGGTGGTTGGTGGCTGGCAGGCTAACGGCATCCTCACTTTCTCCAGCGGACCGGCGTTTAACCTGACCACACGTGAGCAAAGTTGCAGCTGCGGCGGCGCGGTGCGCCCCGATCTGGTTGCTGGCAAGGACCCGAACGCGGCACCGTCAGGAGGAAGAACTCCGGAACGCTGGTTTGACATCACTGCCGTAACGCGGCCGACGCCTGGTACGTACGGTAATCTGGGAAACTATAGTAACTATGGCCCCGGGACTGCCAATCTGGATTTCTCTCTATTCAAAGACTTCCCAATTACTGAACGATACCGGTTTCAGTTCCGTGCCGAGTTTTTCAACTTGACGAATACTCCACAGTTTAGGACAGATAACATCGGTAATCAGCAAGGGGCCAGTAATTTCGGGAGAATCGCCGAGACCCTGCCGGGAACGGAGCGGCATATTCAGATCGCATTGCGGTTCCAATTCTAGGCATGACTCGCGGTGCGACTATCTAGGAGTGGCCTGGCTTCAATTAAGGCCCGATCCTACGATCCAGGCTTCAATCGGTTCCTCCTCGTTCAGGGGGAACCGATTTTTTTTGTATGAAGCTGATTCAGGAGCCTTGTTGCGGCTGGAAGAGTGTGTTATTTCCTTTACCCATTTCCTTGATCGGCTTGTGATGATGCGAGATCCCAGCTTGCTGTTTTTAATGCTTAATCGGAGGTCTGAGCGTTGCTTTCCTTCCTAGTTCTGGGTGCTCTCCTGGGTTTGGCCAGCGTGGAAGAGGCCATGCGCCTTTATGCGGGAGGAAGGCAGGTCGAAGCTCGGCGGATGCTGGAGGGACTTACCCAAGCCGACCCCGCCAACTTCGACGCCCATTTTCGGCTTGGCTTGGTGGCGCTTAACGCCCAGGATCTTTCCATAGCAGTGACTAGCTTGAATCGCGCATCGCAACTGCGACCTGCTCACGCCCAAGTCTGGTTAGCACTTGCACAAGCGCAGCGGAGGATGAAAAACAAACCTCAGGCTGCCGAGGCTGCAGCGAAGGCAGAAAGTCTTGCGGCAAGCGATCCGGTCATGTTGCACGGTCTGGCCTTGTTTCACTCGGAAACCGGGAACTGGGTGAAGGCGGCAAGTCTCGAAAGCCGTTACGCGGCTGTCGCTTCCGGCGACCGCGACGCTCTAGTGCGCGCGGTGTCGCTCTATCTGCAGGCCGGCCAGCCCAAGCCGGCCATCGAGTTGGCTGGCAAGGCACTGGCCAAGGAGAAAAGGGCGGATCTCCACAATCTGCTGGGCAAGGCGTACGAAGCCGATGGACAGTTCGACAACACGATTGTTGAACTGCAGAAGGCCATCCAGCTTGCTCCGCGCGAGGAGGCGTATGTTTTCGACTTGGCCTATGTGCTCCTGGTGCACCAAAACTTCGATGTGGCAATTCAGCTTCTCGAGCCCGCCAAGAAGATCTTTACCCGAAGCGCGCAACTCGAGTTAGCGCTTGGCATCGCCAACTATGGCCAACGAAAGTTTGCCGAGGCTGTCGACGCGTTTCTTCGAACCGCAGAGCTTGCGCCGAAGATCGAGCAGCCGTATGTGTTTCTGGCACGCATCATTAGCCATGCCGAAGGACGCTTGGGAGAGATCACCGAGAAGTTCGCGAGCTTTGCCAGAGCTAATCCAAGAAATTACTTGGGGCACTTCCTCCATGCCAAAGGCTTGATCGCACAGATGGGTCCCGCCCCGTCGGTGGAGCTCGCGGACCAAGCAGAACGGTTACTCAAGAAATCGATCTCGCTGAACCCAACCTTCTGGGAGTCTGAGTTTGAGCTTGGCGTCTTACTGGAAGGCAAAAAAGATTTTAGCGCCGCCGCAAGGCATCTAGAGCGAGCAATTCAGTTGAGCCCGAAGACGCCGGCGCCGCATTACCGCCTGGCCAGGGTTTACGACCGTCTGGGAAAGACTGAGGTGGCGCAAGCCGAACGCGTTCAACATGAAAAGCTGACTGCGGAAGAGCGGACTGCCATTGAAAGCCACGCGGCCGGTCTCAAGCGTTTGGAGCTGGTGGTAAAATGATATCTTTGATGAACTGCACCGGCTTGGGGACGTATTGGACGCAGATTACGCAGATACATGCTGATCCTTAATCTGCGTTCGTCTGTGCGATCTGCGCTCAAAGGTTTTCGACCTCTGCGGGTTCCTCGCTCTTTTGCAGAATTGGGAGTCCTATGAATCGACGTCGTTTTCTTGCTGCTGCAGCAGGCTCCACGGTAAACCTCGGTCTGAGCAGGCTGACGCAGGCAAACCAAAACGAGCTCCTCGTTCCTTCTGATGTGCCCGATGAATTCGGATTTCGCATCATGTGGTACGTACCGGTGCGACCCATCGATCCCGCGACCTATCGTCTCAAAATCAGCGGTCTTTTGGAAAAACCTCAATCACTGACACTGGAACAATTGCGCCGGTTTCCTCAGGAGACGCAAATCTCCCGAATGAAGTGCGTCCAATGCTGGTCATCACGGGCCACATGGAGTGGCTTCCGATTTGGCCACTTGATGGAAGCGGTGAAACCGCTCAAGACAGCCAAAGCAATCCGTATCGATTGTGCTGACAAGTGGTATGAATACATGTCGCTGGAAGAAATGCTCTCCTCTCGAGTTTTGTTGTCTCTTGATATGGGAGGCAAGCCTCTCACCAATCGTCACGGAGCGCCCCTGCGCCTTATCGATCCTTCAAAGTATGGCTACAAGTCGGCCAAGCTCATCACGTCAATTGAATTTGTCGCCCAAGGGAAAGGAAGCATGGCTTGCGACTTGGGACCTTACTACAGCCCCACCGGTGACATCTTGCCAGGATATGACCACCCCCTGGACCTTGGAGGAAAGATTCGAAAGAAAATCAAAGGTGGAGAGATTACGGAGTACTAGCAGGTTTTCGGGTGCCAAGTTTCAGGTTTCAGGCAGCACTCGGAAACGGTTATCCGAGCAGTACCGTTTTCAGGAGTCTGGTAAAGAGGATCCGGCTTTAAGGATTCTTAAACCTGAAACCGGACACCTGAAATCTGACACCTATCAAACATGAACAAACGTCGCTTCGTCCAACTTGCGGGCCTCAGCATTGCCCACCGTATCCTGCCGAACAGGCTTTGGGCGAGACCGTGGGCACCAAGCCAGGACGCAAAGCGCAAGGTCATAATCGTCACCTTTGGTGGAGGCGTGCGGTACTCAGAAACCTTCGCCCCCGACGGACTGCGCAACATTCCAGCGCTCGCGGCACTGCAGTCCAAGGGACAGTTTTTCAAAACCTGTGTTAATGCAGGCGTCCTCTCGCACTTCAATTCAACGGCCAGCATCGTGACTGGCAACTGGCAGCGGGTGGACGATTTTGGCTTCCAACAGCCCGCGAGTCCGACGCTTTTTGAGTATTTCCGCAAGCAGACGGGAGCGGGGGCGACGGACGCCTGGGCAATTGCAACGAATAAGAGTTTCTCTACCATGGGAGCAGGGTCCAGTCGCGATTGGGGGCTGCCCTATGGCGCTAATGTCGTTCTTCCCAAGCAATTACTTTTGGAGGCCGTCGGAGAGGTGATTCAGAAAAAGCCGGAGATGGGTGTGGCAAGCCGCGAGAACGTGCTTCGCCAACTGGAGAACATACTCAATGAAGGATATGAAGGTGTGGGCTGGACAATTTTCAAAGCGGGTCGCCAGCTTGACCAAGCCGTGCGAAATACGTTAACGCGTGGCTTAATCGAATACATCCACGGGCCAGAATCACCGACATCGGGCGACGAGCTGACGTTTTTCATCACTCGAGAGGTAATGCGGGAGTTCGGGCCAAGGCTTATCCTGGTCAATTTTTGGGACATGGATGTGGCCCATTGGGGCTCCTATTCCCTCTACTTGCAGGCCATCACGCGCACCGACCGGTTGGTTGGGATGCTGTGGGACGAGGTCCAGTCGGACCCTCAATACAAAGATAAGACGACGTTTCTCGTACTACCTGAGCTAGGCCGGGACGGCGACATCAATGCGTCAAACGGATTCCTGAATCACCGCAGCGGCGATCCGTCCTGCCGAAATGTCTGGCTGCTGGCCTTGGGCGCTGGAATTCAGCCGGGACAAAGCGATCGTCCGATCCAGCATGTCGATGTCGCCGCCACCGGCGCCGCTATTCTCGGAGTGCGAACGGGCGAAATGTCTGGAACACCGATCAAGGAAATTGCGGTGTAGTCGGATCGGAACGTTCGATTAGCTACTCGGCATCTTCGCCGCAGAGCGGCGGCTGGCTTTTGTCGTGGGTTTCAACCCACGGCGACATTCAGACTGCTGCTTCGCCCGTGCAGGGCTGAGTACCTAAAAGCCCGAGGTATGAACTGAGGAGTTGGAAGCAACCGCACCTTACTTCGAATTTCGGACTTCGTACCTGCTCTCGTTTTCTGATTCTGATGCAAGGTTCCCCCATCATTACAAAACTCCTCGATCAAGGCCTTTTCGATCGCCTCCCGTTGACCTTTTCGACTTATTGCTTCGATCAAATCAAAGAATGGGAGCTGCTGTTTGCCACTGAACAGAACTATTTTGAAAGGCTCTTCGGTCTCTTGGGCCGATCCGAGCAGAAACTGGTTGAAGAGATGTTTGATCCGCTGCGGGTGGTTGAACGGAAGATGGGAGTCAATGAGAAGATCTGGACCAAGCGGCAGTTTACCCTCGATCAGGTGGACTTCCTCAATCGTTCAGAGCACTATCCGGAATGGCGCCGCGTCATCGCAGACATCTTCTCTCGGCTCAATCCGTTGCTGGATGAGGAAGTCGTTCGAGCAGGCCATCCCCGGCTCGTCATTGTCACTTGCCCTGCTGAGCTGCCTGTCGGACCCGACCGCATGTGGATGCGATTCAAAAAGCACGGCAAAATGGTCCGGCTTGACCTGAAAGCTGGTGACGATGAGGATTTTCTAGCCCGACTCTTGACTGGGGAGAACCGTAGCGCTCAGCAGAAGACACTGCCAGAGTTGTACGCAGCTAGAAAGGCGAAATCGCCGCACGACGCCTGGATGGTCGAGGCAGGGAGGGCACTGTCTACGCTGATAACTACCTCGCCCACGGGTTTGGTAAAGCTGAGTTACGAAGCGTTGCAGGGATACCGGACACGTCTGATGAGAGAAGTAGATAAGGTGCTCAAGACGCAAGACATTCCTGGTCCCCGCCAGCTCGGCGCCAAGCTGAAGCAACTCCGGGTGCTCCCCTACGAGAACGAGGCCGCGTCCGACCAGGTGCTGGCAGAATTCATGCGCTCAGTCCTGCTGAGTGGCAACGGAACGCTGCTCATCAACAATACCTTCGTGGAATGGGCAACGGTTCAGGCTGTGCGCCGCGCCAAACCTTCGGTCGCAGTGGTTTCCTTCGGGGTGCGCAACAAGATCAAGCCATTCAGCAGTCTCTTGATCTACACCGAGCAGGAGACAACCACGCCGGTACCCACGCAGGTTGATTCTCTAGGATCCTATGTCGACCTGGAAGTTTTGAACCACTACGTTTGGATGGAATTCGAAAAGTATCCAGAGTATAGGCGGAATACGGTCTACTATTTTGTTGGCGAAGGAATGGACGAGATGTTGTTGCTGGCCCCTCCAGATTTTCCCTTGCTCAAGACAAGCTCACCTGTGACACTCTCACAGTTGTTTTCAGCCGCCAGAGACTGGGTGCTGATGTAACTCTGGGGTACCACAGGGTAAGAATTTCTTGAGAAGAAGCTTTTGCGGGGCAACCTGGTAAGTTCCAGCAAGCAGCGCAGGGTGCGAAACGCTATGAAAAATCTTGGGATTTGGAACATACTGGCATCCGAAAGCTCAGAAGCACCAATTGGCAGAAGGATTGCTAACTTTGATTCACCCGCTTAGTTGGAAATTCCCCCAGAGCCGGAGTTCGCTTGGACATTTTCAAAGGCTTCGACCGCATATTCACCGTCTTGGTGGCAGACGATTTGCCTGAGAATCTCGTTCTGATCCGAGATATCCTGGAATCACCCCGC
>Ga0111539_10008179_pt1 | contig 13321 bp, 9 predicted proteins | sample RhiMethybrSRZTD1_FD_79667 | JGI IMG/M metagenome (GOLD analysis project Ga0111539, IMG submission 79667) | Populus rhizosphere microbial communities from Tennessee, USA - Rhizosphere MetaG P. TD hybrid SRZTD1 (version 2) (version 2) | ecosystem: Host-associated > Plants > Roots > Rhizosphere >...
CATCGCACGGCGTGACCGCGGCTTGACCGCAACAGGCTTCACCAACGCCAGAATAACCGAAGTCCCGCCCACACCGTCCCCGTGATACGAATAATGCGGGATGCGCTGGCGCGACCAGAGCGGTCCGACCCGCGCGCCGCGGCCGGATCAGGAGGAGGCGAAGCTGAGGCGGGTCAAACGGCCCCGTATCGGCGTGCTCGTCGATTCGCTGCGCAAGACCTACCAGACCACGCTGCTCGCGGGCATCTCCGAGGTCGCCTACCGGCGCGACGTCGACATCGTCGTGTTCGCGGGCGGCGTACTGGGCGCGCCGCGCAGCGACGGCATCAACCGCAACTTCGTGTTCGACCTGTGCGACAAGCGCAGCCTCGACGGCGTCATCATCCTGGGCGGCGCGCTGGGCAACTTCCTCGGCCCCGCGTCCGTGGCTGAGCTGTGCGCGCGTCTCGCGCCGCTGCCGCTCGCCAGCATCGCGATCGCGCCGCCCGGCGTGCCCGGCTTGCTCGTCGACGAGGCGCCCGGCATGCGCCAGGCGCTCGAGCACCTCGTCGTCCGTCACGGATGCCGCCGCATCGCCTTCATTCGCGGGCCGTCGGTCAACGCCGAGGCCGAGCACCGCTACGCGATCTACCGGCAGGTGCTGGAGGAGCGCGGCCTGGAGTTCGACCCGAACCTGGTCTGCGAGGGGACGTTCGAGAAGGCGGCGGGCGAAGCCGCCGTCGAGCTGCTGGTCGACGAGCGGAAGGTGCAATTCGACGGGCTCGTCGCGGCCAACGACTACATGGCGCTGGGCGCGATCCCCGCCCTGCAGGAGCGCGATCTTCAAGTTCCGTCGGACGTCGCCGTGATCGGCTTCGACGACATCGAGGACGCCCGGTTCTCGACGCCGCCGCTGACCACCGCGCGCCAGCCGCTGTATCAGCAGGGCGAGGCCGCCCTCGACCTCGTGCTCGCGCAGATCGAGGGCGCGGAGGTCGCGCCCCAGACGACCGCCGCGACCGAGCTGGTCGTCCGGCTGTCGTGCGGGTGCATGTCCGGCCTCACCCGGCCCGGCCGCGTCGGCACCATCACCCCGACGCAAACCGCGCTGGAGAGCCTGCTCGTCGAGCACGGCGACGATGTCGCGCGCCAGATCGCGCGCGCGGTCCACGGCGCCGACACCTCGCTGCCGCAGGGCTGGGATCGCCAGCTGCTCGACGCGTTCGAGGCGGAGCTGCGCGGCGCCGGCGCGGGCCTGTTCGCCTCGACGCTGGACCGCCTGCTCGGCAGCGTGGCGTCGGCCGGCGACGACGTCGGCGCGTGGCAGGCGGTGGTGTCGGCGCTGCGCCGCCTGCTGCTCCCGGCGCTTCCCAACGAACACCTGCGCTGGGTGCAGGCGGAGGACCTGTGGCACGAGGCGCGCATCCTGATCGGCGAGCTGGCCGAACGCGCCCAGGCGCAACACCGCCTGCACAACGAGCGGCTCGCCAACGCGCTCACCGAGAGCGGCGCGACGCTGCTGGCGACGCAGCAGGTCCCCGCCCTGACGGGCGCCGTCGCCCACCAGCTGCCGCGGCTGGCGATCCCCAGCGCGTGGATGGCGCTGTACGACGGCGCCACGACCGCGACGGCAGACACACCCGCGCGGCTGGTGCTGGCGTATGACGCCGAACCTACGCTGGATAGGGCCGCGGCGATCGCGGACGCGGCCCCGGCCGTCGGCACGACGATGCCGGCGGTGGCGCTGCTGCCGTCGCTGTTCGCGCAGCTGGGTCGGCGCGCCTCGATCGTCGTCGAGCCGCTGTTCTTCCACGAACGGCCGCTCGGCTGCCTGCTGCTGGAGATGGGGCCGCGCGAGGGCATGGTCTACGAATCGCTCGCCGAGCAGGTGTCGAGCGCGCTCGAGGGCGCCCGCCTGGTCGACCGTCTGGTGGACGAGGCGACGCGCCGCCAGGTCGCCGAGCGCCAGCGGCTGGAGAAGGAGATGGAGATCGCGGCGCGCATCCAGACGTCGATCCTCCCGCGCGACGTGAGCGTCGCCGGCCTGGAGATCTCCGCCGCGATGCATGCGGCGACCGAGGTCGGGGGCGACTACTACGACGTGGTCCCCGTCGACGACGGCTGCTGGCTCGGCATCGGCGACGTCGCCGGACATGGCCTCGGCACTGGTCTGGTCATGTTGATGATGCAAAGCGGGATCGGCGCGCTCGCGCGCAAAATGCCGGACGCCGCCCCGCGCGATCTGCTGCTCGCCTTGAACACGATGCTGGTCGAGAACGTGCGCGAGCGTCTCGGGCAGCACGAACACGCGACGCTGACGCTGATCCGCTATCGCCGCGACGGCAGCCTGACGTTCGCAGGCGCGCACGAGGAGATGCTGGTCCGCCGGGCCGCCACCGGCCGCTGCGAGCGGATCGAGACGCCGGGCGCGTGGGTGGGCGCGAAGCGCGACATCACCGCCGGGACCGTCGACAGCACCGCCCGCCTCCAGCCGGGCGATCTGCTGGTGCTCTACACCGACGGACTGACCGAAGCGGCTTCGGGTGAAGAGGGCGGCGCGCGCTTCGGCATCGATCGGCTGATCGCGCTCGTCGATGAGCACGGCGCCTCCCCGCCCGCCGTCGTGCGCGACGCGATCCTGGCGGCGGTGTCCGGGTTCTCGGCGCGCCGCGACGACGACGTCACGCTGCTGGTGGCGCGCTACGCCGGCGCCTGAGCCAAGACGTTACTTCGCGATCCCGACCAGCTCGACGTCGAACACCAGCGTCGCGCCCGGCGGGATGTTGCGCTGGCCACCCTCGCCGTAGGCGGTGTCCGCCGGACAGGTGAGCACCGCTTGCTCTCCGACCTTCATGCGCCCCACCCCCTCGCCCCAGCACTTGATCACGCCGTTGAGCGGAAACGTCACCGGCTTCTGGTCGCCCTTGCGCGAGGTATCGAACACGGTTCCGTCGAGCAGCTTGCCGGTGTAGTGAACCTCGACCCGATCGGTCGGTTGGGGCGTCGCGCCGGTCCCCGGCTTCACGGTGCGGACGATCGCGCCCGCCGGCGTCTTCACCGCGCCCGGCTCTTTCGCCGCGCCCTCGACAGCCGCCTGGCCCTGCTTCTTCTCGAGCGCCCCGCGCGCCTGCCGGCGCGCCGTGTGCAACGCATCGACCTTGGGGCCCCAGGTCTCGATGTCCACGGCGGTCTTCTTCTTCTGGACCGTGTCGGTCATTCCCGCCTTCACGACATCCAGCTCTCGCGGCGTCAGATTGAAGTCGCCCAGGTTCCTCCCGATGATCATCCCGAGCGCATACAGCGTCTTGTCCTCGTCGGTTTTCGGCGCCCCTCCGAACCGTCCACAGCCGCCGACCGCACCCACGAGCAACGTCACCGCGATCAAGTTTTTCATGGGCCCCCTCGTAACACAGGCTGTCGCTAAATGGGAACCCACGAAGGGTCCCGCCCTCCCGCGACGGGCGAAGCCCGTCTGCACCCAGCGCGATCGCTTCCCTCGTTTTTTTGAGGAACTCGGTGAAGGCCGGACATCCGTGACAGGGTTTTGCCCACCCTTTGACGCCCGGGGTCAGCTAACCACGCGATTCTGTTCCACCGACGGGGGAACCAGCTGTGGCACAATCGTTGCTGAGTTGGCGGGCGAACCCGAGATATTCAATCAAGCCGCGCAATTCCTGACCCAAAACTTTCGCGGCTTGGGCACTTTCTGACACAGGATCCCCGGAGGAGACAATCCAATGACGACTCACCCCCTCGGTCGCTTGTGTGGTTCCGCTTTCGCAGCCCTGCTGGCCGCAACGGCGGTCGCCGGCTGCGGCGAAAACCAGCCCCCGACTACGACGAGCGGCGGCGGCGGCGACGACGGCACCCAGCCGACGAGCCCGCTCTGCAGCGGCGACGCGCTGAAGGGGGGGATGGCCGGCCTCGACGGACCGGTGCCTTCGCAGCCGGCCGGACGCTCCTTCTCGGCGTTTCCGCCGAACTACGGCCCGACCTTGTCCGCGCCCGTCGCGCCGCCCGCCATCAGCGGCGGCACGTTGCGGATCCTCGCCGACGGCCAGACGGCCGTGGCCGCCGACCCCGATCGCGATAACGTGTACATCGTCGACCTGACGACCAAGTCGGTGCGCGCGACCATCTCGCTGAACCCCGGCGACGAGCCCGGCCGCGTGGTCGCCGACGCCGCGGGACGCGCCCACGTCGCGCTTCGTCACGGCGGCGCGCTGGTCAGCATCGACACCGTCGCCGGCCTGCTCCTGCAGCGCCGCGACGTCTGCGCTGCCCCGCGCGGGATGGCCTACGACGCCGCCACCGACCTGGTTCACGTCGCGTGCGCCGGGGGCGAGCTGGTGAGCCTGCCGGCCGCGGGCGGGAACGCCGTCCGGACCGTGACGCTGGCGCGCGACCTTCGCGACGTCGCCATCGACGGCCCGCGCCTGCGTGTCAGCCGGTTCCTGTCCGCCGACCTGCTGACCGTCGAAGCGGACGGGACGGTCTCCGGTGTCGTGTCGCCGGGTTCGTTCCGGGCCGTCGCGGCGCGCGGCGGCCAGCGGTTCACGCCCAGCGTGGCCTGGAAGATGGCCGAGATGCCCGACGGCGGCGGCGTGATGATGCTGCACCAGCGCGGCGTCGCCGATGACGTCCAGCCGGTCGTCGGCGGGTATGGCGGCGGGGGCCCCGACGACGCCTGCAACGGCATCGTCCATCCGACCGTCACCATGGTCTCGTCCGACGGCAGCATTCACAGCGGGCCCGCGATGGCGGGCATGGTGCTCGCGGTCGACATGGCGATCTCGCCCGACGGGAAGCGCGTCGCGGTCGTGTCGGCCGGCAACGCCACCAACACGTTTGTGGGCGGCCCGACCGCAGGAGGGCCTACCCTGACGCAGGTGTTCGTGTCGGACACCACCAGCGTCACCGACAGCGACATCGGCTGCCAGCCTGACGGGACGCACAGCCCGTGCAGCCCGGGGCTCGTCGGGATGCCGATCTTCGACGGCACCAGCGGAGCAGCCGGCGCCAGCGGCTCCGGTGTGGTGTGCGGCGTTCCCAACCCCGATGTTCCGCAGGTCGTCGGCCAGCCGATCGCGGTCGCCTTCCAGGCGAGCGGCAAGGTCGTCGTGCAGTCGCGCGAGCCCGCCATGCTGGCCTTCGCCGACGGCCCCCCGGTGACGCTGTCGACGGTCAGCCGCGCCGATACCGGCCACCTGGTCTTCCACTCCAACGCGGGCGGCTTCCTCGCCTGCGCGTCCTGCCACGCCGAAGGCAACGACGACGGCCGCGTCTGGAACTTCACCTGCCAGGGCCCGCGCCGGACGCAGTCGCTGCACGCGGGCGCCCTGCGCGGCTCGGAGCCGTTCCACTGGGACGGCGAAGAGACCGACATGGCCCGCCTGATGAACGACGTGTTCGTGGGCCGCATGTCGGGCCCGACGCTGGCGACCGACCAGATCGACACGCTGCTGTCGTGGATCGACAAGCAGCCGCGCGTGCCGCGCGCCGCGCACGCCAATCCCGCCGCGGTCGAACGGGGCCGCGCGCTGTTCAACGACCCGACGCGCGGCGCCTGCGCCTCGTGCCACAGCGGAACGGGCTTCACGAACAACGCGACCGTCGACGTTGGGACGGGGCGTGCGTTCCAGGTGCCCTCGCTGGTCGGCGTCGGCAGCCGCGGTCCCTTCATGCACAACGGCTGCGCCGAGACCCTCGCCGGCCGCTTCGACGCCGCCTGCGGCGGCGGCGATCGGCACGGCAAGACCTCCGGGATGTCGCCCGACGAGATCAACGACCTGGTCTCGTACCTCCAGTCGATTTAACTGCTGGCGCGCTGACGGATGCCGCTCATCCAGGTGTTCACGTCCGCCGGGCCGCCGGCGGACGGGGCGAAGGCGCTGCTGGGCGAGCTCTCCAAGCTGGCGGCGACCCGCTTCGGGAAACCGGAACGCTGGGTGATGACGTGTCTAGTGCCGGGCCTGCCCATGACGTTCGGCAACGATCCAGCGCCGGCGGCGTTCGTGGCCGTCAAGAACGTGGGGAGCATGAGCCTGCAGGACACCAACGTGCTGTCGCGAGAGATCTGCGAGCGCGTCTCGAAGGCGCTCGGCGTGCCGTTCGATCGCGTCTACATCGACTTCGCCGACGCCGTCGGCGCGATGTGGGGCTGGAACGGCGAGACGTTCGGCTAACTCCCTCGCCCCTCGCGAACGACGCCCGAAAGCGGCTGCCCTCTCCCCGGCCCTCTCCCGCAAGCGGGAGAGGGAGACAATGGAATACATCGTCCACGCGCGTCGCGTCGGCAAATGCCCGGGCGCGGCGAAACGCCCTGTCGCTTTCGTCGTGACGGTCGTAGCCTGGAATTCCCCTCGAGTCGTCGCAGCAACCTGACGTTTCAGCTAGCAACGGAGGTCCCATGCAGCAGCGGGGCGAGTTGCGTGTGTGGTGGAGAGATCGAGTCGGCACGTCCGTGCTGCTCACCGCCGCACTGCTCGCCGCCTGCAACGGCAACATCGGCAACAACGGCGGGGGTAGCGGCGGAACGACGGGCGGCGCAGTTGCCTACGGCCCGACCGGCCTGCACAGGCTATCGCGCATCGAGTACGACAACACCCTCGCGGATCTTCTGGGAGACAACACGCGTCCCGGCTTCGCGTCGCTGCCCGAAGACGTCAACGATCCGTTCGACAACGACTTCTCGACGCAACAGGTGTCGGGCGCGCTGATCGCCGCCGCGGAGACGCTGGCTGCCGGCGCCTCGGCCCGGCTGCTCGCCGACACCGCCCGGCGCAGCGCGCTGCTCGGCTGCACGCCGTCGGGCGCCGGCGACACGGCCTGCCTGGAGACCTTCGTGCGCGCGTTCGGGCGCCGCGCGTTCCGGCGGCCGCTCACGGACGAAGAGGCGTCCGGCTACGTGGGGCTGTCCGCGTTCGCGGTCGAGGCGAACGACTTCTACGTTGGCGTCGATCTGGTGCTGCGCGCGTTCCTCCAGGATCCGAACTTCCTCTATCGCGTCGAGACGGGGACCCCGGTCGCGGGCAAGGCCGGCCTGTACGCTCTCGGCGACTACGAGATCGGCACCCGGCTGTCGTACTTCCTCTGGGGCTCGACGCCGTCCGATCACCTGCTCGACATGGCGGCGGCGGGCGCGCTGTCCAGCGACGCGGGCCGCCGCGCGGCCGCGGCCGAGCTGCTGGCCGACCCGCGCGGGGCCGCGCGCATCAAGCAGTTCCACGCGTTCTGGCTGGCGTACGATCAGCTGCCGGTCACCGCGGACATGGCGTCGGCGCTGCGCGCCGAGACCGACGCGCTGGTCGCCCGCGTCGTGTTCGAACGGCGGGGCGACTACTTCGACCTGTTCAACGCGAACGAGACCTTCGTCAACGACACGCTGGCGACGCACTATGGCTTGCCGGCGCCGGGCAGCACGACGGGCGCCTGGGTACCGTACGGGTCCAGCCCCCGGCGGGGCATCCTGTCGCACGGCACGCTGCTGGCGGCGGGCGCGAAGTTCGACGACACCAGCCCCACCCTGCGCGGCGTGTTCGTGCGCAACCGGTTGTTGTGCCAGACCATCCCGCCGCCGCCGCCCACCGTGGCGGTCGACGAGCCGCCGCCGGCGACCGGCAGCCCCTGCAAGGTCGACCGGTACGCCGCGCACCGCGCCGGCAACTGCGCGGGCTGCCACAACCAGACCGATCCGATCGGCTTCGGGCTGGAGAACTACGACCGGACCGGCGCCTACCGCGCCGCCGAGCGGGACAACCCGCAGTGCACGATCTCCGGCGACGGCGAGGTCGCCGGCCTCGGGACGTTCAACGGCCCCGCGGAGCTGGCGACGCTGATCACCGGCAGCGGCGGCATGGAGAGCTGCGTGGTGATGCAGCTCTATCGCATGGCGCTCGGCCGGCGCGAGAGCGCGGGCGACATGTCAACGCTGTCGAAGCTGACCGACGGCTTCAAGCAAGGCGGGCGCGCGTTCGACAAGCTGCTGGTCGACGTCGTCGCCGATCCCGCGTTCATCCACCGCCAGCTGGAGCCGTAGGAGACACGATGGCGAAACGATTCACGAGGCGAGCGATGTTGCGGGGCGCGGGCGGCGCCGCGATCACGCTGCCGGCGCTCGAGATCATGTTCGACCGCCACCGCAAGTCGTACGCGCAGGCGATGACGATCCCGAAGCGCTACGTCGTCTGCTTCGGCGGCCAGTCGCTGGGCGGCGACGGCGATTCGCTGCACAACGACTACGTGCCCAACACGGTGGGCGCGAACTACGACCTCAAGTCCGCCCTCGCGCCGCTGGCGCCGGTGCAGGCCGACGTCAGCGTGGTGTCGGGGATCTCCATCCCGACCGCCAACGGCGGCACCGTCCCCGCGGGCGGCCGGCGCGACGACTTCCACGTCTCGTCGCTGAGCCCGCTGCTGTCGGGCGTCCGCTCGCCGTCGAACACCGCGTCGGCCGGGCCGACATCCGACCAGATCGTCGCCACCGCCATCGCCGGTAACACGCCCTTCAAGTCGCTGGTCTACCGGGTGCAGGTGGAGTGGTACCTGTCCGTCTCCGCGCCCTACGGGCGCGAGACGATCTCGTACAAGGCGAACCCGTCGGGCGGCAACCCGCTGGCGATCCAGCCGGTGGTCAGCCCGAAGATGGCGTTCGACGCCCTGTTCAACAACTTCACGCCGCCCAATGACGCCGCGGCCGCCGCCCGCCAGGACTTCCTGCTGCGCAGCCGCAAGAGCGTGCTCGACCTGGTCGGCGCAAATCTCCAGAAGCTGACGACGAACCCGAAGCTCGGCACCGCCGACCAGCAACGGCTGTCGCGCCACTTCGACGAGATCCGGGACCTCGAACACCAGATCTCCTCCGTGCCGCCGCCCACCACCGCCACCTGCCAGAAGCTGCCCGATCCGGGGGCCGATTCGCTGCCAGGCGGAAACCAGGGGGTCGATGGGGCGGGCAACAACACCTACACGACCAACCTCGGCTACAGCGGCGAGGAGCAGCGCGCGAAGGTCTTCTGCGACCTGGTGCACATGGCGCTGACCTGCGACCTGACCCGGGTCGCCTCGCTGATGTTCACGATGTTCCAGTCACACATGAACGTTTTCGCCCTGACCGGGCAGAAGTGCGACCTTCACGAGCTCGGCCACAACGGCGACCCCGCCAGCAAGGGGACGCTGGCGGTCAGCAAGATGATCGCCTGGCACATGAAGCACTTCGCCTACCTGATCGGCAAGCTGCGCGACACGCCCGAGGGCGGCGGCAGCCTGCTCGACAACGTCGCGCTGGTGTTCCTGCACGAGGGCGGGCACGGCCTCGACACCGCGACCGGCGAGAAGAACAGCACCCACTCGACCGAAAACATGGCCGCGTTGATCGCGGGTCGGGCGGGCGGCCTCAAGGGCGGGCTTCACGTGGCCGCCACCGGCAAGCACCCCGCCAACATCCTGATCACGGCGATGAACGCGGTCGGCGTCTCGAGCACGACCCTGGGCGACGTGACGGGCGCGATTCCGAGCCTGCTCGGCTGACGCCCGGCGCCTCGAACCCGACTACCCCCCGTCAGGGTTGGGCGGCGTGGCCGTGATCGAGTCGCACGAAGCCCTGCAGTTATCGAGGTCGGTGGTGCACACGGTCTTGCATGCATCGTCCGTGCATTTCTGGACGCAGACGTTGTCGGCGTCCTCGCACTTCACCTTGCAGTCGTTGGCCATGATGGTGTCATTGCAAGCGCCGTAGAGTCCGATTCCAGCCATCAGCACGGCAGCGCCCAAAAACAGATTCCGCTTGGTCATCTTCCCGCCTCCCTGTTGTGCGGCAAATACGCAAACAGGGTGCCAAGGGCGGGGTTTCGCTGCGCTCGAGCCGGAGGCCCCAGCGTTTTCGGCGCAACAAGGAGACTGCGGTTGCGTCTTGGTAACTGAAATTCGTCTCGCCGTTACGAGCGCGGAGCTTGTTGGCCCGACGAAAGTTTGTGCACGGGTAGAGGCCCCCATCCGTCTTCTGAGCAGAGGCTGGCGACGTATGCAGCGTTTGGTCGTTTCGATGGCGGTCGTCGGACCGGCGGCCGACGCCGCGGCGCCGCCCTGCCCTGAACCGGCTGTCGCCGGCCAGCTGCTGTCAGGGCCGGCGGCGGTGGCCCAGCAGGTCGCGCGCGAGCTGGCGCTCTCTCGACGGGAGACGCAGGTCCTCGTGGCGGCGTCGCGAGGCCAGTGCATCAAAGAAACCGCCGCCGACCTCGGCGTCAGCGTCAAAGCCGTTCAGTACTTCTGGGCGCGGATCTTCATGAAGTCGGGCTGTGCCTCGCAGCTCCAGGTCTTGGCGTTGCTGCTTCGTCACGCAACCAGCTCCGGGCGAACGCTGACGATCACGCGTCGACCCTAGGATCTGCCTAGGTTGGCACCTCGCAGCGCGCTTGGCACAGTGCGCCCATGTTCGGCGTTGGTTCGCGGAGTCTCGTGGTAGCGGTGGCCATACGCGCGTTGCTGGTGGCGGGGACGTTGGCGGGCGCCTTCAATTTCGCCTGCGGAAAAACCGTCAACGCCCTCTACCGCACGCCGCGCGACATGATCGCCACCTGTTCGGTCACGCGCGAGGAGTGCGTAGCGGGATTTGCTTTCGCCAACGGGGGCTTCGGCTGCACCAGCGTCGTGGCGCAGCCCACCTTCACGACGACGGCGTGTTTCATCTCGTCGTCGGAGCCGCCCGCGGCCGGTAGGGCCTGCGGCCGCTACTGCAACGAAGCCAACAATCCGAACGACCCGCACAATCCCCAGATCCTCGACAACCGGTGGTGGGACATGACCGTCGAGGCCTGTCACGTCGAGCTGGTCAGCGCCAGGCCCGCCAACCCCGGCGAATGCGAGAAGATCACCAATGTCGCCTCGAACGGCGCCACGGCGTTCGCGACGTGCACGCGCGGGGGCCGGCAGTGCACCATGACAGCGAAGTCGGGCTCGAAGACCATCTGCGCCAGCCGCGCGCCGCTGACGAACGAGGCCCGCTCTGACTGCTTCGATCCGACGAAGACCAGCGCGGACGACTTCTGCTCGGACAACTTCATGATCGAGGGCGACGGCATGCTGCAGGAGCCGCGCCTGAACGTCATCGACGTGGCCTTGAACGACAACCTCCGCTGCCCGGTGGCGGCGGCCTCGCCGCTGACGGCCTACGGCCTCGGCGTGGGCGCCGTGGGCAGCGCGGTTCATGGGACAGACACCTTCGCGCTGAACGCCACGGGTGGATCCGTCACGTTCGTCGGAACGTGCGATTCGTCGGGCGAGTTCTGCAACTTCTCGCAGCTCAAGGATCTGAAGGTGACGTTGAGCGACGTCGTGGTGTCGGGGACGACGGTGCAGAACCTCGAGGGGCGCCTGACCAAGCCGGCGCCGATCGTCGTGACGGGCGGCGTGCGAAAGATCGCGAAGGCAAACTTCCGGTTCGACATTTCCGGCACGTTCCTGGGACAGACAGCCCGCTTCTCCGTCCACCCCGCCAGCGACGTCGTCGTCAACGCCAATTCGCAGACGGCCAGCTTCTCGTTCTCGTCGACCTTCGGCGGCACGACGCCAGGTCTCGACGGCGTTCCGATCACGGTCACCGCGAACGTTTCGGCGAGCACCAGCAATCCGGGCGCGGGCTGCGGCAGCCTGTCCTCCATCCAGCGGATCCTGGGGTTTGAAGACCTCGACTGGACCTCGCCGCAGGTCATTCTCTCGCAGTCGCCCGCCCTGCACACGCAGGGTTGCTACGGCCTGAACCTGGCGGGCGGCGGCTACATCGTCGCCAACAGCACGCCGTTCGCGACGCCGCTGGCGGGCGTGACCTCGACACTGAAGCTCGACGTCTACGTCCCCCCGGGCCAGCCCAACCCCTACTGGTTCGGCGCCGTGCAGCTGTTTGCCAGCTGCCCATCCGGCGCGATGAACAACGCCTACCTCGGGCAGGTCGAGCTGACCGGGAAGCCGACCGGCGCGTTCTCGACGCTGTCGTACGCCGTTCCCTCCACCGTTCAAACCACGTTGCTGGGGGCGCACAACGACTGCTTCTTCAGCGTCGCCGTCAACGTGAACCAGACCCCCACGCCCGTCGTCCTCGACAACCTGCGGTTCACGCCGTAGCCCGAGCTCGCCGTTGCGTGAATTGCCCAATCCACTCGACCCAGGAGACAGACGATGAGCGACGATCGACGATCCGTGCGCGCTGGACACCTCGCCAGGGCGGCGCTCGCGGCGCTCGCTCCGACCTTGCTCTTCGGTCTGGGGTCGGTCGGGTGCCAGGGACCGGATCCCTATCTCCGCGTCAACGGCCTCGCGACCTGTGATGTGCACCGTCAGGAGTGCACGCGGCTCTCGCTCGATGGTCTGACCTGCCTCGAGGTGGGGACGCCGGTGCTCCACTTCCTCCCGGATGTCTGCTTCGACCGGAACAGCGACACCGCGGCGGCCGCCTGCAGGCGAACCTTCTGCAACGACGGGACGGCGTCACGCGACGTCCCGGCGTTCTGCGACGCTCCGGTGTTCAGCGAACATCTTGCGGCGGAAGGCGTGTGCACACCGGCCCCGGCCGGCAGGGCGTTCGCCGGCGTTCGCTTCCAGCAACACAGCACCGTGTGCAGTGGTTTCGATGACGTGGCCATCCCATGCAGCCCTCTCGACGAGGAGTTGCCGCCAGAGGGGCAGCTCCCCCTCTGTATCGACGTCACCCAGACACCCGCCATGGAACAGATCGTACCGCCGACCGGCCGACTCTCGCGCGCCGGGTGGCTCATCGACTACGGCTTCGGCTGCACCATGCCGGCCGCGCTGACGTTCGACGTGTCGCCGGGGCCCGTCGCCACGGCGTCCGGTGGGGGCACCACCGCCACGGCGATCGCCGTGCGCGGCCAGGTCGGTATCACCCAGAGCTGCGGTGAGGGTTGCCTCCCCACCTCGGTGCAGACGTTCCGCACCGACCTCGCCGACATGACGGTGGCGGGCACGCAGATCAAGCAGCTGGTGGTGACGTCGATCGGCGCGGCCGCCGTGACCGACCAGATCGGCCCGCAGGGGCACTTCCTGGGCATCGGCGTGGGCGAGCTGACCCTGCGGGCGGACGGCAAGGTGAACGGCGTCGGCGGCTCATTCACCGTTCGGAACAGCAGCCCGTGGCGCGTCGATCTGTCGCCGGCGTTCCTCCGTCTGAGGGGCGGCGTGGTGATCTCCGGCGTGGGGCCGAACGGAGGCGATGTCACCATCAACGCCGACGTCAGCTCCGTGCCCGCCACGCCGCAGACGCAGGCGTGCGCGAACCAGTCGTCGCTCGCGCGGCTGTTCGGCTTCGAGGACGTGGGCCGCTGGAGCTCGA
>Ga0111539_10008181_pt1 | contig 13318 bp, 13 predicted proteins | sample RhiMethybrSRZTD1_FD_79667 | JGI IMG/M metagenome (GOLD analysis project Ga0111539, IMG submission 79667) | Populus rhizosphere microbial communities from Tennessee, USA - Rhizosphere MetaG P. TD hybrid SRZTD1 (version 2) (version 2) | ecosystem: Host-associated > Plants > Roots > Rhizosphere >...
GATGTCGCCGGTTGGCTGGTCTCAGCCACCGTGCCCGTCGCGTTTCTCGAAGAGCCTCGCCGACGTAGCCAGTTTTTTGGCGCGGCCATGCTTGGCACAGCCCTCGCCATTGGCCTTGCGCTCGCCTACATCTTCGCCGGCTTCATGGCGCGGCCCATCACCGACGCTACCCATGCGGCCGCAGCGGTAGGTGCCGGAAAGTTGGTCGACCCCCTCCACTCTCCCCTGGTCGAGGCCAACACGCTGACCGCGGTGTTGAGCGACGCCTCCACAGAGCTCAAGCGGCGGGAAGAGCACGCGGCCTTCCTGATGGGGGAACTCGCGCACCGTTCCAAAAATCAACTTGCCGTGGTGAGGGGAATGGCGTCGCAAACCGCGCGTCAGAGCAAGAGCATCGATCAGTTCAGCGCTGACTTCAACCAGCGCCTTCAGGGACTGGCGGAATCCCAAGACCTCATGCTGCGGCAGAACTGGCAGGGCGCCTGGCTCGAAGATCTCGTGCGCGCACACCTAAACCTCTTCGCTGCTACACCCCGCGCGGACATCTCCGGGCCGCCGCTGTTTCTTGAGGCGAATGCCGTGCAGAACATCGGCTTCGCGCTCCACGAGCTTGCGACCAATGCCACCAAACATGGCGTCCTGCGCACGCCCGATGGTCACGTCTCGGTCACCTGGCATCGCACCGATGAGCGCATTCATCTGGAGTGGAAGGAGACCGGGGGGCAGGAGCCGAAGCAACCCGATCACCGGGGATTTGGCTCTCTCGTGCTCACACAGCTGGTTCCGCAGTCACTGCAGGGCAACGCTACTCTGGAATTTACCTCCGAGGGTTGCCGCTGGGCGCTGGACTTCGCCGCAACCCATGTGCTCACTAACCACCCTCCGTCGAATCAACGCGCGTTATGATCCCCCTTCACGCCCATCCCGTCCCTGCTCAGCTCTGGTTCGCCGCCACTCCGCCGCACGGTGGTGAGGGGGGCAAACGAGAGCAGGCCGATTCCGATCTGGACGCGCGCTCGCTTCGCGTCTTGATCGTCGAGGACGAATTCTTTATCTCGCTCGACATGCAGAACTTGGTGCAGGCGCTTGGCCACAGCGTGGTCGGCACCGCCGTCTCGGCGGCCGACGCCGTGCGGATGGCCCAGAGCGAGCGGCCGGACGTCGCGCTCGTTGACATTCGCCTCATCGGTCCCCGCGACGGCATCGACGCTGCCGACGAGATGTTCAACCGCTTTGGTATCCCAAGCCTTTTTGTAACTGCCAACACGGACCCACATACGCGCGCCCGTGCTCAGGCGGTCCATCCCCTTGGCTTTATCGAGAAGCCCGCCAACTCTCAGCGTTTGAGAGCTGCGCTGCGCAGCGTGCCTCAGTAGCTGCGGCGCAATTTCCGAGTGCGCTTACTCGAACTCCGATTGGTGACGGATGCCGCCATGGCTGCTGCCATGTTGATCTTCAGCCAACCGTTCCTATCTATCGAGTCCGCTCGACCTACCAGCGCCTATACCACGAGCTGAGCCGTTCGGAGTGCGCCTTCGTGAACCTCAGAGAAATGTTTCGAAAATTTGCGAGAGAAGCGGCCTGTGCCGTCGGCTCGTCCATCGCGTTCTTTGCCGCGGCGGTCGTGGTCGTCCTATGGGCAGTTCTCGGCCCGATGTTCAACTTCTCTGATACCTGGCAGCTGGTCATCAACACCGGTACAACCATCATTACCTTTCTAATGGTCTTTCTGATTCAGGCGACGCAGAACCGGGATTCGGAGGCTCTCCATCTAAAATTGGACGAGCTCATCCGGGCCGTTAGCAAGGCGCGCACCAGCCTCGTGGGTCTTGAAAACTTGCCCGAAGACGAGCTCAAAGAGCTTCAGAGCGAATTTAGCGCACTCCAGGCCAAGTATGCGGCTCGCATGCGGATGCGCAGTGAAAGACAGAACTCAAATAGCACCGCCCAAGCCACCTGAAGCTGTCCATTTTTGCCCGTAACGAAACCCCACGCGCCGCCGCGGCGTTTCCTGTTAGGTCCTTCAACTTCGGCTCGGTGTCATGCCCATCCTGCTCTGGCTTCTCGGCGTTCCCCTTTCTGTGATAATCCTGCTGATGCTCTTCGGCTTCCTGCGCTAGCGAGACTTGCACCCATCACAGTGCCGGTCGACTCCGGGCGTGGTCATGATCATGCGTGATCACAACCATCCCGCTCGATCTCGCCCATCGCATCGCTGCGAAGAAGCCGAAATCCCGCATGACCTAGCCACCTTCACCTGAGCGGCATCATGCTACTCAGCGGCGAACGTCACGATCTCGAGCTTGTTCCCATCCGGGTCGCAGGAACGCAGCATAATAGCTCCTGTCGTACTCCGATCGTATGCCAGGCGCGCCCCTCGTCCTTGCCGCCGTTGGCGAGCCCCGCTGCGTGGCAAACGCGGACGGTCTGGCGTCGCCTCGCGTGGCGAGGTGCGTCCCGTCCCCGCTACCGCGCGCTCGCCGTTTACCGGCCTCTCAATGCTAAAAACCGTCTCGGTGAGACCGTAGGCAATGATCCGCTCCGTCTCCTTGATCAGCCGCAACCCAAGCTCGGACATGAGTGGATCGTAGAACGCTTTGGCGCGCCGAAGCTCGTTCGTCCCCAATGAAACGTGGTGGAGGACCATCTCGCTATCCTTCCTTCTTCATCACACGAAGCTTCGTCATTTGCGCGTCAGCATCGGGTAGCCGAACCACAACCCCGCAACCGCGGTGAACGCAAGCAGCCCAAGCACGGCTCCCCAAAGCTCGTTTTGAAGAACGACAGATCCGATCAAGAACATGTTGAGAGCGATCGCCATGGTGAAGGCAGCCATCGCGCAAGCGATGAGCCGCGAGGCAAAGTCGATCAACGAGCGGGAGACCTTCCCGCACAGGACCATGCGGTGATACGCAGCAGGTGTCATGATAAGGGCGATCGCCAGCGCAAGGGCGACCAATGCCCCAAGGTGCGTCAGCTTCAGAGACCCATCCAGCTGCTTGAAGGTGGGGTGAAATGGAACGATGAGCTGAAAGCCGAATAGGGCTTGCAGCCCCGGAATGACGGTGCGCGCTTCCTCCAGCGTATGCTGAAGCTCCTTGTCAAGCGGCTCCGTCTCCACTTCGTCCGTGCTGTCATCCGCCATGACCATACCGTGGAGCTGACTCAGTGCCTCAGGGTGCTCGGCATCTCCTCGGAGCCGTGGGGCCTTCCCGCACTCACTACCTCCTCATCCCGACCGCCGCGTCGCTCAAAAGCCGCGACGGCCGCCTTGGCCTGATTGATGAGGCCCGCAAACACCGGCGCTCTCCTTCAACGACGGTTCACGACTTCCAAAGGGCGCCAAGGACGAAGCCAACGGCCGCCGCCATCGCTAGTGTTGCCATCGGCTGATCCTTGACCGACTTATCGACGGCGCTCTTGAAGTTGCCGGCAACCTCACTGGCCCTGTCGCCTACTTCGCGCACCTGATCGGCGGCGCCTGCGGCAATTCCTTCGGCCCGCTCCGCGGCCTTCTTGAATTGGTCCGTTGCCTTATCCTTTAGATCGGTGGCCTTGTCCGAGAGATCTGATCGCCCGCCGTATTGTGGAGTCTGTGCCATGGTGATGCTCCTTTGGATGCGCTGCCGTCATAACGCCGAGGCATTGCCTTGGGTTCAGCCGCGCGCGTGCCGTCTCAATTTGGGCGCGCGCACCCATGTGCTTGCCCCGCCTTCGGGGTATCTTGCGCGATCTCCACAATGGACCACTGTGAATCTAAATTCCGGTTGTCGACAGACCGAGCGACGTAACTCGACCAGGAGTCAGGCGTTGTAGGAAGACGGCTCATGAGTTTGCGTCATGAAAGTCATCTTCTTCGACATCGATGGCGTGCTGAACTGCACCGACACCCCAAACCCCCGCAAGTTTCCCTATATCATCGATGCGAGGCTGCTGCGGCGCTTCAAACGACTGCTCAAGCAGTGCAAAGCTAAGGGCGTTTTGGCTTCATCCTGGCGCGTCGATCCGATCGGCCTGCTCGCCGCGAAACATTTCAACGTACCCTTCATCGACGTGTGCCCGGACATGCCAAGCGAACCCCGCTGTGTAGAGATCCGCGCCTGGCTCCTCGAGCATTCGGAGGTGGCCCGTTACGCCGTGATCGATGACGAGGATGACGGCCTAGATGACATGCCGCTATTCCAGCCATCAAGACAGACGGGCCTCACGCCTCAGATCGCCAAGGGCGTTGCGCGCTACCTAGCCGGACAGACCGACGAGGTCATGCGCGCCAACGCGCTCGTCCGCATCGGACAGAACATCCACGCCCTCTTCAAGCGCGATAAAAGCTAGACGCCTCTTGGGGCGCTGCGAAACCCCTAGTAGCCTAACTTGCAGCCTTGCGGTTCACACCTTTGCGCAGCGCAACCGTCGAAAGCTTCTTGTCAGCCGCCTTCTCTTCATTGAGGTTCGTCGTGAGGAAGCGCACGATGTCGTCGTGGCCGAGTGCCTCCGCCCAGGCGATCAGCGTGCCGTAGCGGGCGATCTCATAATGCTCCACGGCCTGGGCGGCGCCGACAATCGCGGCATCAAGCACCTCCTTGTCCACCACTTCGCCCGCGATCTCATCTCCCTCTTCGATAAGGCCGTCGATCGCCGGGCACTTGATCCCCTTCGGGCTCTGCCCGAGCTTCTTGAACGCCTGTTCGAGGCGGGTGATCTGATTCTTCGTCTCTTCGAGGTGATCCCTGAGGCCCTTCGTCAGGTCGCGGTTTGTCGCCTTCTCGATGAGCTTTGGCAGCGCCTTCACGATTTGCTGCTCGGCATAGTAGATGTCCTGCAGGCCGTGCAGCAGCAGATCATCGAAGTTCTTAATGTCTTTGTTGAACAGTCCCATAGCGATTCCTCTTCGAGCTGGATTCAAAGCAAGAACTCAGCGACGAAAAGGCAGTTCCAGAAACGTCGCAGCCTATTTCCCTTAGCCGGTTGAATGGGATGACCCAGTACACCGTTTCTTTTGTCCCGGTCCAGGCCGTGCGGCCGAGCAAGTCCAAGAATAATCGAACGCCCAAGCCGAAGCTTGCGCCGGTTCTGGCAGTTAAGTTCACGCTCAGTGCCGGTGGGGGTCCGAAAGACGCTTCATCAGCGATCTTCAACAGTGGCACCTATCTGAGCATGTAATCGCGCAAGCCTTCATAGTCGCGAACTGTCCGTGAGGGAACTTCTTTTGTTTCTCTGTCCGTCCTCGGCCTATCTTGGCGCGCCGCGCTCCGGCTCCTGTCAGTGATTGCGGAATCGCTCTTCAACGCAGCTCTGGTGCGGGGCACGGTGCTCTCCGGAATGTCGCAGAGCCTGCGTGCGCCCGAGTACGGCTGATAGGTACAATCGGAGGCGCGGAACGAATTGTATTGCGCCGCGCAGGCGTTCTGGTTGCATTGCGGTTGACTTGTTGCGTCTTTGGAGCCCGACGGCTCACCGGCTTCTGCTACCTCGGGTTTGTTGGAATTTCCGAGGAGCGGTGTCGCCGCAGTCACGAAGCTCTTCCAGATTTGTGCCGGAAGAGAGCCGCCCGTCATGCCCTTCATCGGGCTGCGGTCATCGTTGCCGACCCACACGCCAACGACTAACTGATCGGTGAAGCCCACAAACCACGCGTCGCGGTAGTCCTGGCTCGTACCCGTCTTGCCTGCGACACTGACGCCATCGATAGCCGCTGCCCGGCCCGTACCCCGCTGAACGACATCGCGCAGAAGGTGGGTCAATTCGTCGTTGCGCGGGAGCCCAACTTTCGCGGCCGCCGGGGCGCCCAAGGAGCGCAACCCCCCTGGCTCGGATGCGAACGCGGTAATGCCCCAAGGCTCGAGCTTTGGCCGACCCGCACGAATAGAGGCAAACGCGCCGGTAAGATCAAGAAGGGTGACCTCGTTCGACCCGAGCGCCATACTAGGCACCTCTTTGAGGGAAGCATCAAGCCCGAGCTCGCGCGCGGCGGCGATCACCTCCTTTAGACCTACCGCCATTGCCAGCCGTACCGCTGCGGTATTTACCGACTGCGCGAATGCTTGAGAAAGGCCCATAGGGCCAAACTGATGGCCACCGTAATTCTCGGGTTGCCAGGCGCCGATCACGACAGGCGAGGCGTCAATGATGCTATCCGGCGAGTATCCCTTCTTCAGCGCGGCGTAGTACACGAAAACCTTGAAGGTCGATCCGGGTTGCCGCTTCGCATCGACAGCGCGATTAAACTGGCTCTCGTCGTAGTCACGCCCGCCAACCATGGCAATCACCGAGCCGTTGGGCCGCATGGCAACCAGCGCCGCCTCACTCGCGCCGCGAGCCTCTCCCGGACGGGTCAGTGCCTCGCGAATGCTCCGCTCCGCGACGCGCTGTACCTGCGGTTCCAACGTTGTTCGAACTCGAACCGTACGCTTCGCTTCTCCGGCGATCTTTCGCAGCTCATACTTGGCGATCCAATCTGCGAACCAACTGCCGGCGCGCACCGCGTCCGGTGAAACTTTAATCGTGGCGGGCTCGGCCTTAGCTGCGGCGGCAAGGTTGGAATTGATCGCGCCAGTTTCCACCATCGCATCGAGAACCAGTGCGGCCCGAGCCTGCGCGGCGTCCAGATTGCGAGTCGGATCGTATCGCGAGGGTGCCTGGATCAACCCGGCCAACATGGCAGACTCGGACAGGGTCAATTCAGAAAGATCCTTGTCGAAATAAACCCGAGCTGCCGCGCGCATGCCATAAGCTCCCGCTCCGAGATAGACCGAGTTGAGATAACGGCTGAGGATTTCTTCCTTGCCAAGGCGACGATCAAGCCAAACAGCTGTTAAGGCTTCGCGCAGCTTGCGGTCGAGGCTGCGGTCGTTCCCGACGAACTGGATTTTGACGAACTGCTGCGTGAGCGTGCTGCCGCCTTCGACGATCGATGCCGCTGACCAGTTTGCATATATGGCGCGGGCGATGCCCCGTGGATCGATACCCCAATGCCAGTAAAACCGTCTGTCCTCGATGCTGAGGACAGCTTTGACAAGAAGGTCCGGGAAGTCATTGCGCCCGGCCGGATCCCTGAGCATTCCAATGCGGCCCAAGTTGTCGCCATTTGCGGCTTCGACGATAACTGACGAACCATGCGGGCCGGGCCGTTCGTCAAGGGGCACGGGATATAGCGCCCAAAGCATAGCCACAGCCCCGACCAAGCAAGACAGAATGACGCCGAGGAAGCCCCACTTGGTCAGCGTGCCTATTCGCAGCGCTGATGATCGCAACTTTGGCGCGGCGTTGGCCACATTTGATCCGATGGCCGCAAATAGCCACCGTGTTGTGGATATCAGCCTGGCTGCGGCAGTGCCAACGGCGCCAACTGCGCTACCAAGATCTGAGATGATGGCCGCAAGCAGCTGCCGCATCGCGTGGAGGGTGTGCGGCGGGCTCTTGGCTGCTGTAGAGCCAACATCGCTATCCTGCTGAGGGCGCACGTTCTCCATACTTCGGTATCGGCCGGAATGCTGAGCGGTTGGCTAGAGCCATGCAGAGAGAACGATTGGATCCCGCTAAATGTTTCAACGCAGCCCATGCGCGCCTGAGACCCAGGGGGTCCTCCGCGTTGCAGCGCTTATCGCGGCGTCAACAACGCTTCGTACGCTCGCGGCAAAAAACGTAGCGGCGCCAGAGATATCCTCGTCCGCTAACACCGCTGCACCCCTTCCACTGCCCTCAGCTTACCGTTTGTTCCGCAGGCCCTTGGGCGGGGTGTTCGGCCGAACATTCGCACGCTCGCCTTGCTCATCGACATTCGCGACGACCTTGGACGTTTTCCGTCTGTTGCCGCGCGCAGATTTTTCGTCTTGCTCCGCGCGTTGCCGTAGTCACTTGGCCAACGGTCCGCCCGCTCGCCTTTCCCGCGACCAAACCTCTTCTGTCTCGTCTTTCGCCTGCTCCCGCTCTGCCGCATTTGCTTCTTCGTGCGTGCCCAGCTCAAAGCTACTCACAAAATGCGCTGTTTTTCCGCGGCGCGAGATCAACGTGTAGGTGATCACGATGCGCCTCGTTGGCTTCTGGACCCAGGACCGTGCCGAAGGCGGCGCAGGCGCCCTCGTGCATGCGCCTGAGGAACTGCGCTTGCGGGGTTGAGGTCGCTTCCACCTGATCTGCATCCCGCAGCGGTCGTGCGTCGCCGCCGGCCAGCTTTTCGCTTTTAGCCTGCGCCTCCCTGTCCCTGGCCGTCGGTCCCCAATTCGTAAGCACGTCGATCGACCTACCATCCGCGGTCACAAAGGCGGAAATGTCGAGCGCGTTGGCAAGGGAATGCTCGCTGAGCCGGTTACCCGACGTGCCGATCCGCTGGCGGCAAGCGTATGCCGATGCTGTTACGATGCGCGCGATCCGCGCACCCAGCATCTCTTCAGCCATCGGTTGGACCGTTCCTTTCATCCAATGATTAAGCCTGGCGGCAAGACGGCAGTTCACCAGGGCCGGCGGGCTCACCTGGGCGCCGTCAATGCTTCTGAGAAGAACCAGCGCCGGCGCCCCGCATTGACCGTTGCGAACCGGCTTGGAGACTTCTACTTCGGCGCCCGTCGGTGCCAATAACCGCACGCACTCCTCAAGTCCGGCAATGATCTCAGCGTCCAACCATCTCTCGGCTTCGGCCTTTCCCTCTGGCGCAACGGCGGGGTGATCCACTTCCGCAGGTGTCCTAGCTTTTTCTTGCTTGCTCGAACTCACCGAACCGCGGGCTGCCAGGGCGACGCCGTCAAAGCCCGTATTTTGCCCGGCCCAAGGAATCATCGCACCCATCACCAAGGCACTGCCCGTGAGGACGAGTGCCGCGATTGCCCATTTCGGTTGCGCGTGCCGGTCCATGATGGTGGCGTCCATCAAGGTAAAGCGCTGCGGCGCAAATCGTTCCCACCTCTGACGGAACCACGTGCATTTCACTCTCGTTGAGAACAAGAACAGCAGAGGTTTCGATGACCTATTCCGCCCTTCGTGCCCTGACCATCATCGCGGCACTCTTCGCGCTTCTTGCTTCGCCAGCTCATGCAGTGCGCAAACAGAATCCTGCAGCGCACAATGTCAGCGTCGAAAGTGTGAACAGCGCCGAATGGCGTCGCGGGAACCTCTCCACGGCATTGCTGATCAAGGTGCAGGTCCTCTTGGACCGCGCTCATGCCTCACCTGGCGAGATCGATGCGAGCCGCGGTGAAAACACCCGCAAGGCCGTTATGGCCTATCGCGAGATGCGCGGCCTCGCACGCGGCGAGCAGATCGATGAGCCCCTATGGCGCACGCTCACCGAGAATGACCAGGAGCCGGTCCTCACCACCTACACCATCGCCGACAAGGATGTTGCAGGACCCTTCATCGAGAAGGTCCCGACCGACTTCCGCGAGAAGGCTACACTGAAACGGCTCAGCTACACCAGCGCCCAGGAGTTGCTCGCCGAGAAGTTTCACATGAGCGAAAAGCTGTTACGCCAGCTTAATCCCAACACGCGCTTCGAAGAAGCTGGCACCGAGATCGTCGTAGCCAACGTCCAGCGCGAGGCGCTGCCGCGCAACATCTCCCGCGTCGAGGTCGATGCCGCCCGCCAGCGCGTCGTCGCGTACGACAAAGGCGATGCCATTGTTGCCGTCTACCCGGCGACGGTCGGCAGTGCCGAGCGCCCTTCACCGTCGGGCGCGTTGAAAGTAACCAGTATTTCGGAAAACCCGACCTATCACTACGACCCGTCGCTCAACCTGCGCGGCGTCGATGTACAGGAGCCGTTGGACCTGCCGCCTGGTCCCAACAATCCTGTGGGTCTTGTCTGGATCGCGCTTTCGGCCAAAGGCTACGGGATTCACGGGACGCCAGACCCTGCCACGGTGAGCAAGCGTAGCTCGCACGGCTGCGTGCGGCTCACCAACTGGGATGCACTGGAGCTCGCAAAGCACGTCAAAAAGGGCACGCCGGTAAACATCGGCGAGCGTTCGCCCGGCCGGCAGGCCCGAAGCCCATCCTAACTCCGCGCGGCTCTCACTTCTCCTGGCCCCACAAGTGATGAGCATCAGCTTCCGCGCGCGCGCCGCGTGGCAGCTGCCTTCTTGGCCCACTTCGAGCGTTCAGAAGCTGGCCGGCTTGCCGCGGCTCGGCCACCAAGACGACCACCCTTTCGTGAGGAGGATGTATCTCTTTGTTTGCCGACCCCCGAGCCGCTCTTCGAGTCTCCCCCGGGCGCGGCCCTTTGGGACCGCGCCCTCGGCGTGCTACGCCCAATAGGGCGCTACGTTGTAGTGCTTGTAGGTCCGGGTTTCCCAGCCGCGATCTGACCAGGAATCGTCGCTGAAAGCCGGCGCATCCTTGAGCTGTTTTTCCGTGATGCCCGTTACATAGCCCTCGAGCTTCGTGTCGTACTTGAGGGCCGCCCAGGGGATGGGGTAGTGGCTGTGACCCAGGCCTATGAAGCCGCCGAAGCTCATCACCGCGTAGGTGACGCGGCCAGAGATCTTGTCGATCATCAAATGGTCGATCTCGCCGATCTTGCTGCCTTTCATGTCGTAGACGTTGGTCCCTTCGACATCCTCGCTCGAGATCAGCTGATGGTTGGGATGGACGGTGCTCGTTGCCATGAATTTTCCTTTCGTTGCCAAGCAACTCTGCCTGTGGCCAAAACCAACATTCGAATTCAGGGTTCCAGGCATGCGGCAACGCTCTCGCTTGCAGGCGTTCAATGCTCTTGCGCGGCGACGTTGTGGCCATCAAGCATTCTCACTGATCGCAGAGCCCGGCGTGTTTCGTCCCGCAACAGAGTTTCGTACAGCTTCATGTAATCCAGAGCCATTCGCCTCGCCGTAAAGCGTTCCTCAAATCTCGCCCGCACACGGCGCCGGTCCAGCTCGCCAATGCGTTTGATGGCCGCAACAGCCTCCTCCTCATTGTCGACGATGAAGCCGGTCACTCCTTCGTCAATCACTTCAGGCACCGAACCACGCCGAAACGCGATGACGGGCGTTCCGCAGGCCATCGCCTCGATCATGACCAGGCCAAAGGGTTCGGGCCAGTCGATGGGAAAAAGGAGCGCCGAGGCCCCCCTCAGGAGTTCGCCCTTGCCGCCGTCGTTCAGTTCGCCAACCAGCCTGATCTGGTCGTTGTCGATAATTGGCTGCAGCCGTTCCTTGTAGTAGCGAGTCTCGGAGCGCGGGATCTTCGCAGCCATGCGCAATGGCAGCCCAGCTGTCTTGGCCAAACGAATTGCGGTCTCGGGCCCCTTCTCCTTGGTGAGCCGCCCAAGGAAGGCGAGATAGCTGCCGGGGGCGTAGCTTGGCGCAAGGCTCGCGGGCGGCATGCCGTGATAGACGGTCCCTAGCCAATTGGCTTTGGGTACCGGCTGCCTGTGATGATCGGAGATCGACACCAGAGGGGCATTTTTGAAGCGGGCGAGGACCGCCGGCAGATCAGGCGTATCAAGGCGGTTGTGAATGGTCGTCAGATGCGGGACGCCCAGACGTTCGATCAAAGGCAAGTGCACCCAGTCGATGTGGCAGTGGATGATATCGAAGCTAGCGGCCGCCTCGGCAACCGCATCGAGCTGCGCCGCATAGGCTGGAAAGGGGTCGGGCCGCGGTTTGCTGAGCCTGATGGCGCGCGGGATGATCGGCGCCAATTTGCCCTTGACCTTCGAGTCGCCGCTGGCAAACAACGTCACTTCATGTCCGAGGCAGACGAGTTCCTCGATCAGCCATGCGACCACACGTTCGGTCCCGCCGTAAAGCTTTGGGGGCACGCTCTCGGCGAGGGGGGCAACTTGAGCGATGCGCATGGACTTGACCGATGGGCCTTCCGCCAAATCAACGCTGTGCCAGCGCCGCAAGTTCCTGCGCGGACGATCGTCTTGCCGGCCTGAGGGTCAACGAGGCTATAAGGTCGAGCCAGTCCTCAAGCAGCCGCGTCATGAGAAAATGACGCCGGACCCGCTCGTGGGCACGCCTGCCCACCCTCCGCCGAATGGTCGCATCGCCGAGCAACGTTTCAATGCACACCGCCGTCTGCTCGACGTTCTCGACCAAAAAGCCCGAGTGCCCGTCAATTATCTGATGGCGGATGCCGCCGACGTTGCCGCCAATCACCGATCTACCTTTCCACATGGCTTCCGAAACCGTCAGCCCGAAGCCTTCACGCAATGACTTTTGCAGGACCACGGCGGCACGACGCTGCAATGCGTTAACGAGCAATGGATCGTTGGCGGCGATGATCTTGATGCGCTCCCCCGACGAGGCGCAGATGCGCTCGTACATGGCTGGCCCCTCCGGGTCATCCGTCGCGCCGTTGCCGGCGAGCACGAGCGTTGCCGGTGACCGCTCCGAAGCAATGCAGAATGCATTGACCACACCTTCCGGATCTTTCCACTTGTCGAACCGGCCCGCCTGGACCACGAGCGGCAAGTCGCTCGGAATGTCATAGCGTTGCAAATGCAGGCAGCTCTCACTGCGCGGCATCTCCCGATTGATCAAGGAAAACGGGTCGATGGCCGGCATTATGAAGTGCTGCGGCACAGTGAGCGGCTGCGCATACTCCTTCAACGAGAACACGACCGCGTCATATTGCTCCACCGTCGGTGCCAGGTAGTTCCACACATCGCGGGCCGGTTCCGAGAGGTCGATATGGCAACACCAGATCCATATCTGGCGCCGCCTTGCCTCAACCATAGGCAAAGGTTGAGGGTCGTGGACGATCACCACGTCAAAGTCCCCAAGCGGTGCTTGCCTTGCATTGGCCCCCGCAATCTCGCGGTGCAGTGTCACGCTGGATGGGTCGAGCGGCAGCGGTTGGCCCTGTAGACCATTGTGCAGGTCCTTGGTGAATGCAAAGAACTCCGGAGGACCGTCGATCACCAGCCATTCTGTTGCGATGCCGACATCATTCATGAGCGGCGTAAGGCTCGAAAGGATTTCCGCCACCCCTCCTCCCTGCCGGGTGGAGTTCACGTGAAGAATCCTTAGGCCGCTAAGCCGGCGCGCTTTCTTTAGCAAACGCTCGGTCGCGCGCACACCAAGAACAGGCTGATATCGGGCGAGGAGAGAGCTTTGAGCAGCGTCACGCGCTGCAGCGAGGCTATCCATTTTCCCTTTCTCACGAGCAGCCCGGCCCTCCCCAAACGTTTTCGTGCACGCGTCGTTCCGCGGCCGGCCGCTGGCATCTGATTCCGTCTCAAAGCGCTAACGTCCGGTGGCAGGACGTGACGGCGGTGCTAACTTTGCCCTCGCACGCGCAAAGCCGCGCTCGCTTTTTGGCCTTGCCAAAAATCAGTCCGGAACGGCAGGGGAACAATGACGCTGGAGCACCGCATCACAAC
>Ga0111539_10008183_pt1 | contig 13315 bp, 8 predicted proteins | sample RhiMethybrSRZTD1_FD_79667 | JGI IMG/M metagenome (GOLD analysis project Ga0111539, IMG submission 79667) | Populus rhizosphere microbial communities from Tennessee, USA - Rhizosphere MetaG P. TD hybrid SRZTD1 (version 2) (version 2) | ecosystem: Host-associated > Plants > Roots > Rhizosphere >...
GGTCACGGTGCCGCCCTCGGGCGCCCGCTCCATCAGGGGGCGCGTCGTTTCGGTGTCGGTCCACGCGGTGACGCGGGTCGAGGTCGCGGCCGAGAGCGCCGCCTGCAGCTCGCTGTCCGTCGGCACCCTGACGCCGCTCTTCTCCGGCGAGATCGCCAGGATGACGCGGCTCTCGTCGTTCAAGAGCGAGCGCGCCATCGTCGAGGCGTCGGCCTGGGTGATGGTCGGCAGCAGCTGTTTGGCGAGACGGTACTCGTACTCGATGCCCGGGCTCGGCTCGCCCTCGAGGAAGTAGCTGACGTACTCCCGTGCAAACGACGCGCTCTCGGACTTGTCGCGCTCGTTGTAGGCGCGCGCGTACGACGACTCCATCCATTTCTTCGCGCGCTCGACTTCCGAGGCGCTGAAGCCGAACTCGCGAACCCGCAGCGCCTCGGTGGCCAGGACGCCGATGCCGTCCTCGAGCTTGCCGTCCTCGACGCGCGCGCTCATCGAAAAGGTCGAGACGTCGCGGGTCAGATCGCCGCCGCTGACGCTGGCGCCGAGGAACTTCGCGTCCGGCTTGCGCTCCAGCTCCGAGAAGCGCTCGTCCATGATGTGATCGATGGTCCGGGCGACCAGGTCGCGCCGGTAGTCGCCGACCCGCTGCTCACCTTCGTGCGCCCGTTTGCGGACGATCGACACGGTCGACTGCGTGACCTCCGGATCGGCGACGACGCTGACCAGCGGCTGCTGGTGGAGCGGCACCTTCCGATCCGGTTCGGGCGCTTTCGGCGCCCGGGCGGCGATCGGCGAGAAGGTCGTCCGGATCGTCTGCTCGATCTCGGACGCGTCGACGTCGCCGACTGCGACGACCGCCATCAGCTCGGGGCGATACCACGTGTCGTAGAAGGCGCGCAGCCGCGCGGCCGGCGCGTTGCGCAGGATTTCGGGCTTGCCGATCGGCAGCCGCACGGCGTAGCGCGAGTCGTGGAAGAGCACCGGAAACTGCTTGTCGCGAATGCGCGATTGCGCGCCGAGGCCGCCGCGCCACTCTTCGATGACGACGCCCCGCTCCTTGTCGATCTCCTGCGCGGTCAGCGACAGACCGCCGGCGACGTCGGCGAGCGCGGTCAGCGCCTTCTCGACCACATCCTTGCGATCGGTCGGGACGTCGAACATGTAGACCGTTTCGTCGAAGCTGGTGTAGGCGTTGACGTGCGGCCCGAGCCGCGATCCGATCGACTCGAAGTACGACACCAGCTCGCCCGGCTTGAAGTGGGCGCTGCCGTTGAACGCCATGTGCTCGACCAGGTGGGCGAGGCCGAGCTGATCGTCGGCCTCGTGCAGCGAGCCGGCCTTCACCGCCAGCCGCAGCGCCACGCGCCCGGCCGGGCGGGCGTTTTTCCTGACGAAGTACTTCATGCCGTTCGGCAGCGTCGCGGTGCGGACGGCGGAATCGAAGGGCAGCGTGTCCCGCAGGTTGATCGCCTGCTGTCCCGCCAGGACGGCAGTCCCAACCAGCAGAACCAGCAACGCGGCGACAGATCGGCTAACGCGGTTCTTCATGGTTCTGATGTGTCACGGTCCGGCTGCTTGCCCGCCGTCGCTCCATGCAAGGTAACGGAGTGGAGGCGGGAAGCCAGACTCTACTGATCCGTGGTTTTCTTGGGGTCCGCCGTCTCGGCGTCCTTGCGCTCCGGCGCTTTCCAGTCGATGCCGCGGGCGTACTTCATCAGCCAGCTGATTTCCTCGGCGTCGCGAATGCGAACGTGATGCGGCTCGCGGAACCCGTGCGGCTCGCGCGGGAAGCGGATGAAGCGCGTCGGCACGCCCCGATCCTTCAGCCCCTGGTAATAGATCATGCTCTGGCCGATCGTGTCGGTGGTGTCGCGCTCGCCGTGCAGCAGCAGCGTCGGCGTCGTCACGCGCGCGATGTGCGTATACGACGACTGCCGGCGGTAGGCGTCGGCGCTCTCCCACGGCGTGCCGCCGATATACCAGAGCCGGACGTCGTGGTTGAACCCCATCGCATATTCAGACGCCCAGTCGGCAACCATGGCTCCGAGCGACGCCGCCTTGAAGCGCGTCGTTTGCGTGAGCGTCCAGCCCCCGAGGATGCCGCCGTAGCTCCAGCCGCGAATGGCGAGGCGATCCGGGTCGGCGACGCCGTCGGCGACGAGCTTGTCGACGCCCGTCATCAGGTCGTCGTAATCGCCACCGCCGATGTCTTTCATGTTGCCGCGCAGCAGCGTGTCGCCATACGAGCTGCTGCCGCGCACGTTCGGCTCGAGCACGGCCCAGCCGAGGCCGGCGTACACGTGGTTGATGCCGCGGAACGACACGTCCCACGCGCCAGCGGGGCCGCCGTGTACCGAGAGCAACAGCGGCAGCCTGGTCCCGGGCCTGTAGCCGGCGGGCAGCCAGAGCATGCCCTCGACCTCGAGACCGTCCTTGCTCTTCCAGGTGATCGACTTGAAATCGGCGAGCGTGAACTCCGCCGCTTTCGCGTTGACGTGGGTGATCGGCGTGCTCCTGCCGGCCGTCAGGTCGACGAGATGCACTTCGGCGGGCGCCGACGGTGTGCTGATCACCGCCGCGCCGCGCCTGCCGTCGGTCGAGAGCGATTCGATCCGCCCCGACCAGTCGCCAGCTGCCAGCTTGGTTACTGCACCGCTGGCGACCGATATCCGGAAGACGCCGCTGCGGGCGCGTGCATTCGCGCCGAAGACGATCGACTGCCCATCGGGCGTCCAGCTGTACTGCCCGATGGCGCCGCTGAACGACGACGACACCTGGCGTGGCTCGCCGCCGCCTTCGGCAGGCACGACCCAGAGCTTGTCCTCGGCCAGCTCCCACGATGTGGCGCTCGGCGCCAGGTACGAAAGCAGCTTGCCTTCGGGCGACCACTGGACGTTCTGCTCGGGCGCCTCGTTGCGCGTGACGGCCGTGATCGCGCCGGTGGCCATGTCGACGACGGCGATTTCGCCGCGGTTCTGGCCGTTGCGCGTATTCTCGCGGCGGAAGTTGATCGCGATCCTGCGTCCGTCGGGCGCGACGCGGAAGCTTTCGATCAGCAGCGCGTCGTCGCGCGTGATCCGCTGCTCGCGCTTCTCGGCGACGCCGATGCGCCACAGCTCGGAGAACTCGGCCCGCTCCTGGCCGTTGGGTCCCTCGTCGACGAAGATGGCGTCGTCGCCGGCCTTCTCGGCCGCCTTCTGCGGCTCGGTCCTGACGCGCTCCGCCAGGAACACGATCGATCCGCCGTCCTTGCTCCACTCGAACGCGCGGATCTTGCCTTTGTGATCGGTGAGCTTCGACGCCTCGCCGCCGTCGGCCGGGATGATCCAGACGTCGACGACGCTGCCGTCGCTCTCCTTGCCGGGCGGGTTGTCGCGCTCGGCGAGGAAAGCGACGAAGCGGCCATCGGGCGACCACGCCGGCGCGCGATCCTTCTCGTGCGCGAGGAAGCGCCGCGGGTTCGCGCCGTCGGCGTCGACGATCCAGATCGAGCTGACGCGCTTGTTGTCCTTCCACTTGCCGACCTCGGAGACGGTGTAGAGGACGCGCCGGCCGTCGGGCGAGATGCGCGGCGCCGACAGCTGCACGAGATCGATCACGTCGTCGATGGTCATCGCGCGCTTCGATTGCGCGGCGGCGGGAGAAACGGAGAGGAGAACGACGAGCGCGGCGATGGCGCGCGCCTTAAAAGCGGACATGCGGCCTCCGAGAGGAGCTGAGATCGTAGCACTATAATTGCTGGATGGACAAAGACTTCGAGGCAGTGATCGTCAGCGCGTGCCGCACGCCGATCGGCGCGTTCGGCGGCGCGCTGAAGGAGGTGAGCGCGGCCGACCTCGGCGCCGTCGTGGTGCGCGAGGCGATGGCGCGCGCGTCGGTGAAGGCGGAGGACGTGGGCGACGTGGTGCTCGGCTGTGTGTTGCAGGCCGGCAGCGGCATGAACGTGGCGCGCCAGGCGGCGCTGAAGGCCGGGCTTCCGGTCGAGATTCCAGGCGAGACGGTGAATCGCGTGTGCGGATCCGGGCTGCAGGCCGTGGTGCACGCGGTGGAAGCGATCCGCGTCGGCTATGTCGACACGATGGTGGCGGGCGGCACCGAGTCGATGTCGAACGCGCCGTATCTCTTGAAAGGCGCGCGCTGGGGCTACCGCATGGGCAACGCCGAAGCGATCGACTCGATGCTGCAGGAAGGGCTGACGTGCGCGATCGCCGCCTGCCACATGGGGATCACTGCGGAAGAGGTGGCGTCGCGTTACAACGTGTCGCGCGCCGACCAGGACGCCTTCGCGGCAGAGAGCCAGCAGCGCGCGGTCCGCGCCATCGAGGAAGGGCGCTTCAAAGAGGAGATCGTGCCGGTCGCCGTGCCGCAGCGCAAAGGCGATCCGATGGTGGTCGATACCGACGAGTACCCGCGCGCCGGCACCACGGCAGAGAAACTGGCGGCGCTCAAACCGGCCTTCAAGAAGGAAGGCACGGTTACGGCTGGCAACGCCTCGGGCATCAACGACGGCGCCGCGGCGGTCGTCGTCACCACCGGCGCCAAGGCGCAGAAGATGGGACGCAAGCCGCTGGCGCGCATCCTCGCCTACGTCTCGACCGGCGTCGACCCGAAGATCATGGGGATGGGACCGGTGCCGGCCGTGCGGAAGGTGCTGGATCGCGCCGGCCTCGCGATCAAGGACATCGATCTGTTCGAGCTGAACGAAGCGTTCGCGGCGCAGTCGGTCGCGGTGGCGCGGGAGCTCGGCATCGATCCGGCAACGGTCAACGTGAACGGCGGCGCAATCGCGCTCGGCCATCCGATCGGCGCCAGCGGGGCGCGCGTGCTGACGACGTTGATCCATGCGCTGCGGGCCCGCAGGCTGCGGCATGGGGTTGCCGCGCTGTGCATCGGCGGCGGGATGGGCATCGCGATGGCGATCCGGAACCTGGAGGCGTGATCGACTGAATGGAACTGCGAGCCCAGATTTCGCGGAGCGCGGTCGAGGCGATCGTCGCGCACGCGCGGGAAGAAGCGCCGTCGGAGTGCTGCGGTCTGCTGCTGGGGACGGCGCTGACGATCGCCGAGGCGGCGCGGGCGGCGAACATCGCCAGCAACCGCTATTCGCGATTCCTGATCGATCCGAAGGAGCACATCGACATCCGCCGCGGCGCGCGGCGGCGCGGCGTCGAGGTGGTCGGCTTCTACCACTCGCATCCGCGCTCGCCGGCGTGGCCCTCGCCCTCCGATGTTGCCGAGGCGTCGTACCCCGGCCACCTCTACCTGATCGTCAGCCTGACCGCCAAGCCGCCCGACATCGCGATCTACCGGCTCGACGATCACGGCGGGAACTTTCTTCGTCTGCCGGTCGTCACAGTCGGCTAATGCCCGTACCCGCGCTTCTGCTGGCCGGGGCGCTCTGGCTCGCCCCGCCGGGTGGATACGCACAGGATCCTGCGACCTCCTCGCCCCAGGCGACCGCTCCCATGGTGCGGTCGATTGCGATCAGCGGCGCGAAAGAAATCGCCGAGCGCGAGCTGGTCGCTGAAGCGCGGCTGAAAACGGGCGAGCCGCTTCCCGACACCACCGACAACATCTCGCGCACCATCGAGCGCCGCTATCGCGACGAGGGTTATGCCTTCGCGCGCGCGACGACCACGTTCGACGACGCGTCGGGCGCGCTGGCGGTGATGATCGATGAGGGGATCATCGACGGCGTCGAGTTCGAGGGAATCGACGAGCATCTGGTGCGCCGGTTCCGCGACGAGTTCGCGCTGCGCGCCGGCGACGTCTTCAACCGCCGGCGCGCCCAGCAGGCCCTCGAGGTGCTGCTGCGGCCGACGCGCGGTGCAGTGCGCCCCGGCGCGCTGCACCGGCCGACGTTCACCGACAGCGGCGAGCTGCGGCGGCGGCGCGGCGCGTTCGATCTGGTCGATCGCGGCGGCCGGCGCGTGCTGCTGGTCGGCCTGCGCGAGCCGGCCGGCCGCTTCCGCCTGCTGCCGGATCTCGGCGAGCGTGAAGACTGGTTCTCGTCGGTCGACGGCTTCGTGCCGTCGCTCGGCATGGGCATCGCGCTGTTCGATCACCAGCGCTTCAACCACGCGTTCGTCGCCGGCCATCTCTCGTACAAGACGGCGTCCGACCGCGCCGGCTATTCGCTCGGCTTCGAGCGGCCGCTGTTCGACGTGCGCAAGCTGTACGTCGGCGGCGAACTGCACGACCTCACCGCCAGCGACGACCAGTGGCAGGTGTCGTCGATCGAGGCGAGCCTGGCGGCGATCGGGCCGCGGCGTAGCTTCCGCGACTACTACCGGCGCCGCGGCCTGCAGGTGAACGCGTCGCTGCGCGCACACCGGCAAGTCGAAGCGGTGTTCGCCTGGAAGGGCGAGCACCACTACGCGCTGCAGACCGAGAGCGACTTCAGCTTCTGGAACGACGATGAGTCGTTCCGACCGAACATCGTCGCGCGCGACGGCCGGCTGAACGCGCTGGTGCTCGGCGTCTCCGCCGACAGCCACGGCTTCGAGCGCGAATCGCTGGAGGCGTCGTACCGCCGGCATCAGCTCGAGTCGCCGTTCGGCGAGCGCCTGAACCAGCCCGACTGGGGACGCGATCCGCGTCCCGTCTGGCGCCTCGACTGGACCTCGGAGATCGCCTCGCCCGCCGCGCTCGGCGGCGACTTCGATTTCCGCCGCCACGTCATCACCGGCCGCGCCCGCGCGCTGATCTCCGAGCATCAGAACGTCGGCGTTCGCGCGATCCGCGGCTGGTCGGGCGGGACGCTGCCGCCGCAGCGGCTGTTCGCCGCCGGCGGCATCGGTTCGGTGCACGGCTACGAGTTCAAGGAACAGGTCGGCGCCGCGTTGACGCTGGTCAACGTCGAATACGAGCTCGGCTGGCGCGGCGGCCTCAAGGCGATCGGCTTCTTCGACGCCGGGCGCGTCGGCTCGATCACCGGCGCCTCGCCGCCGTGGATGAAGGGGGTCGGCTTCGGCTTCGCCGTCGATGCGGTGCGGATCGATTTCGGCTACCGCACGGACGCTGTGCCCAGCTCGCTGAAAGTGCTGCTGCGATTCGATCGAACGTTTTGATTCCGGTTGTCATCGTCGCCTTCGCCTGCGTGCTGCTGCTGGCTACGCCCGCCGCCGCGCTCGACGTGCAGGTGAAAGAGCTGCGCGGCCCCGGGCCCGTCGTCACCGCGACCCTCGAGCTGCGCGACGTCCTGCCCGATCGTTTCAGGAAGACATTGGAATCCGGCGACACGCTGCACCTGCGGCTGCAGGCCGAGCTGTGGGAGAGCCGGCCGGTCTGGGATCGCCTCGTCTACCCGGCGATCGTGCGCGTGTTCCGCTTCCGGCGAATGCCGGGTGCCGGCCTCTCGATCACCGATCCCTCCGGCGCGACCACCACCTACGCCGCCGCGCCGCGCACGATGCCGGTGGTCGTCGAGCTCGGCGACTCGGCGCGCCTGACGGCGGCGGAACGCTATTACGTCCACGCCGTCGCGACCATCGGCACGCTGGCGGAGCGTGATGTCGATCAAGCCGGTGACGCGGTGTTCGGCACCGAGGCGGAGGCCAACCGCTTGGGGTCACTGGCGAAGATGGTGTTCCGGACGGTGCTGCAGGTGAGCGACTACCTGCAGAGCGTGTCGGCGGAAACGCGCGGCCGGCGAACCGCTGGCGCGGAGATCGTGCGTCCGGCTTCACCGTAGTTCGCTGCCACGCTGCGATCGCGAGTGTAGAACGCAAAGCCGCAAAGCCCGCTAAGCGCTGTCACGCTGCAATCGCGAGACGACGATCAACGCAGAACACGCGGAACACGCATTGACAGCTGAACGCGCCGCGCGTTGGCCGGCTGTGCCGGCCGATAACTCGCGACGTGCGCGCGGCCGCCGCAACGCGGCGGCGCACGGCGCGTTCAGTCGCGCTTTGCGGGCTTTGCGGGCTTTGCGTTCAACACGGGCGTTGCTCGAAGCGGCAGGTTCTGCGGGTTCTGCGTTGTCGACGTCAGGGGCAGGCAGCCCGCTACTCATCCCGAAGCGCGGTGAGCGGATCGACGCGGCTCGCGCGCAGAGCGGGGACGAAGCTGGCGCCCGCGGCGACCGCGACCAATAGCGTGGCCACCGCGACGAACGTCAGCGCGTCGGTCGGGCTGGTGCCGTAGAGCAGCGACCGCAGCAGGCGCGTCGCGGCGAGCGCGAGGGCGATGCCGGCACCAACGCCGACCAGCGCCAGCCGCAGGCCCTGGCCCAGCACGTCGGTGATGACGTCGCGCGCCCGCGCGCCGAGCGCCATCCGCAAGCCGATCTCGCGCCGGCGCTGCGCGACGATGAAGGCGAGCACGCCGTAGAGGCCGATCGCGGCCAGCGAGACGGCGACGACGCCGAACGCGGTCAGCAGCGTGACGCTGAAGCGGCGGCGCGTCAGCGAGTTCGACAGCTGCTCGTCCATCGTCCGCACCGCGCCGACCGGCTGCTCCTTGTCGACGCGCCAGATCGCGTCGCGCACCGCGGCGGCGAGCGTGCCCGGCGCCGCCGACGTGCGCAGCGCGAACGTCATGAACGGCCACGGATCCTGGCGGTACGGCACGTAGATCGTCGGCTGGGGCGCCGCGTCCAGGGCCGCGGCGTGCACGTCGCCGACGACGCCGACCACGGTGATCTCGGGCTCGTTGATCGCGAACCGCTCGCCGAGGACGTCGCGGCCGGGCCAGAAGCGCTGCGCGGCCGAGGCGCTGACGACCGCGACCAGCGGCCGCTCTTCGCGGTCGGCCTCGTCGAAGCCGCGGCCGCGCAAAAGCGGAATCCCCATCGCGCGGAAGTAGTCGGGCGACGCCGTGCGGTAGTGCGCGACCAGTTGCGCGTTCGGCGGCGCATCGCGAACCGCGATCCCGCGCGTGCTGTTGCCGGGCAAGAGCGGCAGCCGGCTGGTCGCGCCCGCGGTCTCGACGCCGGGCACCTGCCGTAAGGAATCGAGCGCGCGCTGCCAGAATTCCGCCTTGCGCTCCGGGGTCGGATAGCGGGCCGACGGCAGGCTGACCGTGAGGGTCAGCACGTGATCCGGATCGAAGCCCGCCGGCTCGCGCTGCACGTTGACGAAGCTGCGGATGGTGAGCCCGGCGCCGACGAGCAGCACGAGCGACAGCGCGATTTCCGCGGCGACGAGCACGGCCCGCAGCCGCCGCTGGCGGGTGCCGGAAGCGCCGCGGGCGCCCTGCTTCAAGTCGTGATGCACGTCGACCCGTGCGAGCTGGAGCGCCGGGGCGACGCCGAACACCAGGCCGGCCAGCGTCGACACCGCGAGGCCGAACAGCAGCACGCGGGCGTCGACGGCGACCGACCCCGCGACGCCGAGATCGGCCGGGCTCATCGCCACCAGCGGGCCGATCAGCCACAGCGCGAGCAGGATGCCGGCGCCGCCGCCGAAAATCGCCAGCACGACGCTCTCGGTCAGCAGCTGCGAGAGGATGCGCCCGCGCGTCGCGCCAAGCGCGATCCGCACCGCCATCTCCTGGTGCCGCGCGGTGGCGCGGGCCAGCAGCAGACCCGACACGTTGGCCGCGGCAATCAGCAGCAGCAGCGCGACGGCGGCGAAGAGCAGCAGCACCGACTGCCGCACGTCCGACACCAGGTCGTCGCGCAGCGGCGTCACCATCGCCCCGAGATTGCGGCTCTCGTCGGGATAGTCGCGCTCGAGCGTCGCGGCCACCGCGTCCATCCCGGCCTGCGCCCCTGCCAGCGAAACGCCCGGCTTGAGCCGCGCCACTACGGAAAAGTATCCGTGGGTGCGCTGCGGCGATGGATCGACGCCAGACGCCAGCGGATCGTCGGGCACGCGCCAGTGCGGCGGCACCCAGACGCGAGACTTGTCCGGGTACTCGATCGCCGGCGGCATCACGCCGATAATCAGGTGCGGTTCGTCGTTGAGCCGGACGGTCCGTCCGACGGCGTCACCCCGCGCGCCGAAGCGCTGGCGCCAGATCGCGTCGCTGATCAGCGCGACACGCGTCGCCCCGGACACGCCGTCCGGCGGCGCAAAGCCGCGTCCGAGCAACGGCTTCACCGCCAGCACGTCGAAGAAGTTCGTGTTGACGATCGCACCGGCGACACTTTCCGGCCGCTCGCCGTCCGACAGTGCGAACGTCGCCTGGCGGTAGGCGGCCAGCTCGGTGAAGCTGGTCTGGCGCTCGCGCCAGTCGAGAAACGTCGCCGGCGACGTGTCGAAGCTGTTCTGCCGGGTCAGGCGATTCGAATCGGTGACCAGCACCAGCGCGCCGGCGTCGGGAAACGGCAGCGGCCGCAGCAGCACCGCGTTGACGATGCTGAAGATGGCGGCGTTGGCGCCGACGCCGATGGCGATCGTGAGGACGGTGAGCAGCAGGAACCCCGGCGATCGCCGGAAGGTCCGCGCGGCGAAGCGCACGTCCTGCCGCAGGCGCTCGATCACTGGTACCTCAGCGCATCGACCGGCGGAATCCGCGAGGCGCGCCGTGCCGGGAAGTAGCTCGCGGCCATCGCCACGCCGCCGAGCACCGCGACGACTGCAGCGAATGTCAACGGGTCGGTACCGGCGGTTTCGTACAGCAGGCTCGTCAGCGTGCGGCTCAGCGCGAGCGCGAGCACGACGCCGATGCCGAGGCCGAGGATCGCCAGCCGCGCGGCGCTGCCGACAATCATTTTGAGGATGTCGCCGGCTTCGGCGCCCAGCGCCAGGCGGATGCCGATTTCCGAGGTCCGCTGGCTGACCGCGTACGACATCACGCCGTAGATGCCAATCGCCGCCAGCAGCAGCGCCACCGCGGCGAACGCGGTCAGCAGCGTCGAGCTGAAGCGCGCCTGCGACAGCGTCCGCGCCACCCACTGATCCATCGTCCGCACGTCCGACACCGGCTGGTCTTTGTCGAGCGCGCGGACCTCGCGCTCGATGAGCGGCCCGAACGACGCCGGTTCAGGCGTGGTCCTGAGCGTCACCGTCATGGCGCTGTAGGCGAGCTGCGGATGCGGCCAGTAGGTCGTGGCCCGCGGCTCGGTGGCGAAGTCCGCGTACTTCACGTCGCCGACGACGCCGATGATTTCGGTCGGCACGTTCGGGTTGGTCATGTTGATGACGAGGCTCTTGCCGAGCGCGTCACCGTTCGGGAAGTAGCGCTTCGTCAGCGCCTCGTTGACCACCACCACGTTCGACTTCTCGCGCATCTCGCGCTCGGTGAACATCCGGCCGCTGACCAGCGGAATCTTCAGGCTGCTGAAGAAGCCGTTGTCGACGACGCGGACGTCGGTGACCGGTTCCTGGCCGGCGGCCGCCGGCGGCTCGCCGACGATGCTGAAGCCGGTCGCGGCGCCGCCGCCGGCGAGCGGCAGAAAACTCACGATGCCGGCGCTCTCGACCCCTGGAATCGCCGCCAGGCGCGACGCGAGCGTGCCGAAGAACTCGACGCGCTTCTGGTCGGTTGAATAGCGCGCCAGTGGGACGGTGAGGCGCGCGGTCAGCACGTGGCCGCCGTCGAACCCCGGGTTGACGCCGCTCAACGTGCCGAAGCTGCGCAGCATCAGGCCCGCGCCGACGAGCAGCACCACCGCCAGCGCCACCTCGGCAACGACGAACGCCTGACGGATCCGGCGATGCCGGACGCCCGGGCCAACCTGGCGCGCGCCGTCCTTGAGCGCTTCCTGCACCGTCGCGCGCGAGCCCTCGAACGCCGGCGCGAAGCCGCAGACAATCGCCGTCGCCAGCGAGACCGCGGCGGTGAAGGCGAGCACGGGGTAGCTGAGATGGACGTTGCTCAGATCGGCGAGGTCGACGGGGCTGATCGCCAGCAGCACGTCGAGGCTCCACTGTGCGACGAGCAGGCCAAGCGCGCCGCCGAGGAGGCAGAGCACGAGGCTTTCGGTCAGCAGCTGGCGGATGACGCGCGACCGCGCCGCGCCGAGCGCGTTGCGAATCGCGATCTCACGCTGGCGCGTCGCGCCGCGCGCGAGCAGCAGGTTGGCGACGTTGGCGCAGGCGATGAGCAGCACGAAGCCGACCGCGCCCGAGAGGACCAGCAGGGCAGGGCGCAGGTCGCCCGAGAACTCGCGGTGCATCGGCACCACCAGCGCGCCCCATCCGGTGTTGAACTGCGGCCGCTCGACCTGGAGGTTGCTCGCAATCGTGCTCAGCTGCGCCTGCGCCTCTTCGAGCGTGGCGCCCGGCTTCAGGCGGGCAATCGCGCTCATGTAGCGGCCGCGTGCGTCGCGCATCTCCTGCGTGAACTCGAACGGGCGCCACATCTCCGGCGGCTTGCCCGTCAACGAGCCGCGCTTCAGGAACAATCGCATGTCGGGCGGCATCACGCCGATGACGGTGATCGGCCGGCCGCTCAATTGAATGGTCTGGCCGACGATGGCGGGATCGCCGGCGAAGCGGCGCTGCCACAGGCCGTAGCTCAGGACGGCAACCGAATCGCGGCCCTTCGGCCCTTCGTCGGCGGCGAAGGTCCGGCCGATGATCGGCGAGATCCCGAGCGTCGGGAAGAAGTCGGGCGTAACGTCCTGCGCCACCAGTTCTTCCGGCTCGCCGCTCCCGGTGAGGTTCGTCCGGTAGTCGTAGAGCGGCGCCATCCTCTCGAACGCGGTTGCGCGGTCCTGCCAGCGTGCGAAGTTTGCCGGGCCGAGCACGTTCGCCCGTCCCGGCCGCCGCGCGTTGGTTTCCCACAGCACGACCAGGCGCGAGGGATCGCGGAACGGCAGCGGCTCCAGGAGGACCGCGTTGACGATCGTGAAGATGGCGGTGTTGGCGCCGATGCCGAGCGCCAGCGCGAGCACGGCGACCGCGGTGAAGCCGGGCGTGCGCAGGCAAAGACGGAGGGCGTAGCGAATGTCCTGAAGCAGTGCGTCCATGTATGAGTTAGAGCAGTTCGCGGGGTTCTTTGGTTGACTCTTCGACTCGCGTGCGTCGATTCTGACGCTCGTTCAGGGCGGGCGTGGTGAGCGCGGCCATCGGCACCGCCGTCCACGCGTAGTGGAAATGCAGGCCGCCGATCTTGATATCAATGTCGAGGCCGAGGGCGCTCGCGCCTGAGTTGGCGGAGGCAGCGGGATCGAGACGGAGGAACACCGGCTTCACATCGATGGTGAACGGACTGTCAACGGGCGCCGTCACGCCGACCGAGATGAGCGCCGCAAAGAGAATCAGCGTCCCGGCGGCGGTGCGCCCGAGTCGCTTTCGGATCGTCACGGGGGCCAGTTGAGGCCATTCCCGTGCCACTTCCAGACACCCTGATCACCAGAATTGGTTAGGAAAAACGACCGGATCTGCCGCAGCCGGCATGAAGGTGTCCGTTTGTGGGATTCGAC
>Ga0111539_10008184_pt1 | contig 13315 bp, 9 predicted proteins | sample RhiMethybrSRZTD1_FD_79667 | JGI IMG/M metagenome (GOLD analysis project Ga0111539, IMG submission 79667) | Populus rhizosphere microbial communities from Tennessee, USA - Rhizosphere MetaG P. TD hybrid SRZTD1 (version 2) (version 2) | ecosystem: Host-associated > Plants > Roots > Rhizosphere >...
CGCGCCGCGCGGGCGGCGGCCTTGGCGGCGCGCGCCTCGGCCTCCGCCTCCGGATCCCCCGGCTTGGTGACGTTGAACTCCTGGTCCAGCTCGGCCCCGCAACCCCAGCACCGGATGCTCTTCGGGCGCCGGACCAGCAGCGAGCCGCATTCGGGGCACGGGTGGTCGCCGAGCGGCGGGTGGTTCACGGCGAAGTCGCAGTCGGGGTAGCGCTCGCACCCGTACATCAGCCCGAACCGCGTCCGCCGCTCGACGATCTCACCCTCCTTGCATTGCGGGCAGGTCACGCCGGTCGACTTCGGCGGGTCCTTCTTGATGTAGCGGCAGTCCGGGTACCCGGAGCACCCCACGAACGGCCCGAACCGGCCGAACTTGCGCTGTAGGGGCCGGCCGCACTCGGGGCAGGTCTCGTCGAGCATCTCGGGCTCGGGGCGCTCCTGCCCGTCGAGGTTGCGGATGTACTTGCACCCGCCGTCCTCCTCGGCGAACCGGGTGCATCCGATGAAGAAGCCGTAGCGCCCGAGCCGCTTCTGCAGACGTCCGGGCGGGGTACGTCCCTCCTCGATGCAACGCGGGCATTCCTCGTCGAGCTCCTCGACGTAGCGCTCGAACTTCTCCTCGGCGCGGTCGAGCGCCTCCGAGAACGGCCCGTAGAAGTCCCGCAACACCTGGACGCGCTGCAGTTCGCCCTCGGCGATCTCGTCCAGGTCGTCCTCCATCTCCGCGGTGAAGTTCACGTTCACGATGTCGGGGAAGTGCTCGACGAGCTTGTCGGTCACCACCTCGCCGACGTCGTTGGGGAAGAACCGCCGGTCCTCCAGCCGCACGTAGCCCCGGTCCTGGATCGTGGAGATGATCGAGGCGTACGTGGACGGGCGGCCGATGCCGAGCTCCTCGAGCGTCTTGACGAGCGAGGCCTCGGTGAACCGCGGAGGGGGCTGCGTGAAATGCTGCTCGGGCAGCAGCTCGAGCAGCGACAGCACCTGCTCGGCCGTGAGCTCGGGCAGGCGGCGGTCGCCGTCCTCGTCGGCCGCGTCGTCCCGGCCCTCGGCGTACACCCGAAGGTGCCCGTCGAAGATCATCGTGCGGCCGGTGGCCCGCAGCCGGTAGCCGGCCGCCCCGGCCACCGCGTCGATGTCCACGCCCACCTGGTTGAAGCGCGCGGAGGCCATCTGCGTGGCCACGGTGCGCTGCCAGATCAGCGTGTACAAGCGGAGTTGGTCGCGGTCCAGGGCGGCCGCCACCCGGTCCGGTGTTCGGAACACCGATGTCGGGCGGATCGCCTCGTGTGCCTCCTGCGCGTTGCGCGAACGCGTCTTGAAGCGACGGGGCTCAGCCAGCGCATACCCGGCGCCGAACTCGGCCCGCACGAGCTCGCCGATCTCGCGCAGGGCGGCCTCGGCGATCGTGAGCGAGTCGGTCCGCATGTACGTGATCAACCCGACCGTGCCCTCGCCGGGCAGGTCGACTCCTTCATACAGGCGCTGCGCGAGCGTCATGGTCTTGCGGGCGCCGAATCCGAGCTTGCGCGCGGCCTCCTGCTGCAGGGTCGAGGTCTTGAACGGCGGCCTCGGGCCCTCCTTGCGCTCCTTGCTCTCGACCTTGGCGACGCGGTAGTCGGCCTCGCGCAGGCGTTCGACGTGCGCGGCCGCCTCGGTCTGGGTGCCCAGCAGCACACCCTTCTTGTCGGGCGCCGGAGCGAGCCGGCCCTCGGGCACGCTCACCACTCGGGCGAGGAACGGCTGGTCCTGCCCCTGCGGCGTGAGCCGCGCGTCCACGCTCCAGTACTCGACCGGGGTGAAGCCGCGGATCTCGCGCTCGCGCTCGACGATCAGCCGAAGCGCGACGGACTGGACGCGGCCGGCCGACAGCCCGGGCTGGACGCGGCGCCACAGCAGCGGCGAGATCTTGTAGCCGACCAGACGGTCGAGCACCCGCCGGGCCTCCTGCGCATCGAACAGCTTCAGGTCGATCTCGCGCGGCCGGGCGAACGCCTCAAGGATCGCGTCGCGGGTGATCTCGGTGAACGTCACGCGCTTGGCCTGCTCGGGGTCCACGCCCAGCAGGGTGGCCACGTGGTAGGCGATCGCCTCGCCCTCGCGGTCGTAGTCCGTGGCCAGGATCAGATCCTGATTGGCCCGCAGCGCCTTCTTCAGGGCCGTGACGTGTTTCTTGGAGTCCTCGGGCACCTCGTAGGTGACCTCGAACCCTTGGTCGACGTCCACGCCCAGATCGCTCTTGGGCAGGTCCCGGATGTGCCCATACGAGGCCCGGACGGCGTAGTCGCCGCCCAGGTACTTCTCGATCGTCTTCGCCTTGGCCGGGGACTCGACCACGACCAGCGTCTTGCTCATGACCTGCAGCTTTCCGTCTTCGGCGGGGAGGGGAAAGGTGGGAACGAACCCCGCGTGCCTACAGGGGCCTCCGCGGCGCAGGGTACCAGTACCCGTCGGCCCGACCGGACATCCCCGTTCGGATGGCATCGCGGCCGCGGAGCCTTTCCAGGAGATGCCAGAACGCCCTGCTAGGCTCGTTTCATTCCCGTTCTTCGGCCCGGACCCGGCGTCACACGGGGTCCCGACCGAGTCCGAACCCGCTGGAGACGACCCTGCTCGCACTGTTCACCGAGTTCGTCACGGGGGAGATCGCCCGATGGGGCTACCTCGCGATCTTCCTGCTCATGCTGCTCGAATCGGCCTGCATCCCGATCCCGTCCGAGGTCACGATGCTGTTCGGTGGGGCGCTGGTCACCGCCCCGTTCCTGGCGCCGGAGCAGCAACTGGAGTTCTGGCTCGTGGTGCTGGCAGGGACCCTGGGCAACCTGGTCGGGTCCTGGCTCGCCTACTGGGCGGGCTACTCGGGCGGGAGGCCGCTCATCGACCGGTGGGGCCGGTACCTGTTGATCCGGCCGCACGAGGTGGACCGGGCCCACGAGTGGTTCGAGCACCGGGGACAGGCAGCGGTGTTCGTCGGGCGGCTCCTGCCGGTGATCCGGACCTTCATCAGCCTGCCGGCCGGCGTCGTGCGGATGGGTTTCTGGCGGTTCACGCTCTACACGTTCCTCGGGTGTCTGCCCTGGTGCCTGCTGCTCACGTGGCTCGGCACGCTGCTCGGCGAGCGCTGGGACGAGGCCGAGCGCGTGATCCGGCCGTTCGCGTGGGCGATCGCCGGCATCCTGGTGCTCGGGTTGGCCGTGTTCGTCTGGCGCCGCATCCGCACGATCAAACTCGAGGAGGCGGGGCGGGCCGCGCGGGCGACCCCGCCGGGAACCGATCCGGCTCAGCAGCCGGGCGTGGCCGAGCGCGTGGACGAGTCGTGAGGACGCAGGCCCGTTAGCCGAGCTCGGCGCGCATCACCCAGGACTCGCCCTCGGCCTCCTCGCGCACGCGTTCGAACCCGGCCCGTTCGTACATCATGCGCGATCGGTTGTGCACGGCCACCGACAGTGACAGCGCCATGAAACCTTCCTCGCGCGCCTGCACCATCAGCGCGCGCAGAAGCGTCTCGCCGATCCCCTTGCGTCGGTGCAGCGGAACCACGGCGATGCCGAGCTCGGGCGTCTTCTCGTCGACGAACCCGTAGCCGGGCTCCTCGGCCGTGAACAGCCGGTACCACGCCGCGCCCACGGGCTCGCGATCGAGCTCGGCGATCACGCCCGCGTCGCCGTCACGGCCCCAGTCGCGGTGGTAGCGCTCGACCATCGGGTCGGCCAGCGCGGCGATCATGCGCTCGCGCGGCCAGTCGGGGTTCCACGCGGCGGCCTCGTACAGCATCTCCCGCAGGAAGCCGTCGTCGTCGTGGGTGGCGGGGCGGATGTTCACGAGGTCCCCCATGCCATGCTGTCGAAGATGGCCACCCTAGCGCAGTCGCGCTGGATGTCGCTCGCGCGAGACGTCCACAGCCGCGTTCGAGTCGACGACCTGAGCACGCACGCTGCGGCGCTCGCATACCAGCTGTTCCTGTCGACGCTGGCGCTGTCGCTCGTCGGCCTCGCGCTGATCGGTCTGATCAGGGACCTCGTTCCCTTCGACCTTCCGGCCGGCACCGAGGAGCAGTTCGCGAACCTCACGAACGCCAGCGCCCCGCTCGGGATCGCGAGCTTCGGCGCGCTGCTGTGGACCGCCTCCTCGCTCTCGCGGCGCGCGACCCGGGCCCTGTCCGTGATCTTCCGGACCGGATCCGAGGGGGCCGTGCGCACGGGCATCCGGGCGCTCGCGACCACGCTCGGACTGATCGTGCTGGTCGGCGCGCTCCCCGTGATCACGGGAGTCCTCACGACGATCCGCGTGCGCACCGGGATCGAGGCGCCGGTGCGCATCCTCGGCTTCCTCGCGACGACCGCCCTCGAGTTCGGCGTGTTCCTGCTCGCCTACCTGGTCCTCACACCCGGTCACATCGGATGGCGGATCCACCTGCCCGGCGCGACGACGATGACGATCGGGTGGTCGCTGTTCAAGGTCGCCGGTGGCGTCCTGCTCGCCTCTTACGTGTCGAAGGCCACGCTTCTCTACGGAACCATCGGGGCGGTCGTCGGCCTCCTGTTGGTGCTCCGACTGGCGAGCGCGCTCTTCGTCTACTCGGCCGAACTCTCTGCGATCGTGGCCGAACGCCGAGCGGCCGCCCACCCCACCGGCTGATCCATCGTGGGCTGGACCGTCAGGGGAGGCGGTGGCATCCTCGGGCGAATGGGCGAGCGGCGGCGCGCGTTCCGAACCGTGATGACCGACCCGGATCTCCGGCGGGTCGAGTTGGCCTTCCTGGGCTTCAACATGACCGAGTTCGCGACCTGGATCGCGATCCTTGTCTATGCGTTCGAGGCGGGCGGCGCCGGGGCCGCGGGGGTGGTGGCGACGATTCTGTTGGTCCCCTCGGCGATCGTCGCGCCCTTCGCCGCCTACTCGGGCGACCGCTTCCGCCGCGACCGCGTGCTCCAGGTCGACTACCTCGTGCAGGGCATCGCGATCGGCGCGACGGCCGTGACGTTGTTCGTCGACGCGCCGTCGTGGGTCGTGTACGGGGCCGCGACCGTCATGTCGATCACGATCACGTTCAGCCGGCCGGCCCACAACGCGCTGCTCCCCTCGCTGGCGAGCACACCGCAGGACCTGACCGCCACCAACGTCGTCACCGGCGTGGTCGAGGGCACCGGGAAGATGCTCGGGCCGGTGATCGCCGGCATCCTGCTGGCCGTGCGGGGGCCCGACGCGGTCTTCGCCGTGTTCTCGGTCGTGTCCCTCCTCGGCGCCTTCGCCGTTTCGGGGGTCCACCTCGAGGTCACCGGGGCGCGCGGCCCGGGTCGGATGGACGCGCGCGAGGTGCTGCGGGAGACGCTCCGCGGGTTCCGAACCCTGCACCGGCACCCTGAGCCGCGCCTGATCGTGCTCCTGCTCTCGTCGGGCGTCGTCGTGGTTGGGGCGCTCGACGTGCTGTTCGTCGCCACGGCGATCGACCTGCTCGACCTCGGATCGGGCGGCGCGGGGTTCCTCAGCGCGGCGTTCGGCCTGGGCGCCGTGCTCGGCGCTGCCTCGACGGCGGTGCTGGTCGGCCGGCGGCGGCTCACCCCGCCCCTGGCGGCCGGCGCCGTGATCTTCGGCGTGCCGATCGGACTGGTCGCCGTCGCGCCGTCCGCGGTGAGCGCACCCACGCTGTTCGCGTTCGCCGGAGCGGGCCGGGGTGTCGGCGACGTCGCCGGCCGCACGCTCCTGCAGCGCGTGTCGCCCAACGAGGTCCTGTCCCGCGTGTTCGGCGTCCTCGAGGGGCTGATGATGCTCGCGCTCGCGATCGGCTCGGTCGGCGCGGCGGTCCTGATCGAGGCGTTCGGCGTGCAGACGGCGCTCATCGTGATCGGGGCCTTCCTCCCGTTCGTCATCCTGGTGTCGTCGGGCCGACTGCTGTCGATCGACCGCCGGTCCGAGGCCCCCGACGCAGAGGTCCTCGCCCTCCTGCGCGCGATCCCGTTCTTCGCGCCGCTCCCCGCCCCCGCGCTCGAACGCGTGATGGCGGACCTGGTCCGCTCGGAGGCCGAACCCGGCACGCTCGTGATCCGCGAGGGCGACCGCGGCGACCGCTTCTACGTCATCGTGGAGGGCGAAGTCACCGTCACGCGGGGCGGCACGCACGTGCAGGACGTGGGCCCCGGCGGGTACGTCGGCGAGATCGCCCTGCTTCGCGATGTTCCGAGGACCGCGTCCGTGACCGCGAAGACCCACGTCGACCTGCTGGCGCTCGAACGCGAGCCCTTCCTGCTCGCGGTCACGGGCCACCCGCAGAGCCAGCAGGAGGCGCACGCCGTCGCCGAGGCCCGCACCCGCTAGGTTCGGAACGACAGGGCGGCCGACACCGCGAAGCCGAACGCGAGGGCCACGCCGACCGTCTTGTTGTGGTCCGTGTACTCGAACGCCTCGGGGATCATCTCGTCGGCCAGCATCGTCAGGATGGCGCCGGCGGAGAACGCTTGGATCCCCGACACCCAGTCACCCGACGCTCCCTTCAGCGCGGCGTATCCGAGACCGGCAGCGATCGTGCTAGCTCCGACCACGATCACCCACATCAGGAACACCCTGCCCCGCGACCACCCCTCGCGAAGGAGATCGCTGGAGGCGGCGACCGACTCCGGGACGTTGGACAGGAAGACCGCCACCACGACGGCGATGCTCGCCGAGTCCTCCTTGATCAGCGAGGCGCCGATCACCACCGACTCGGGGATCCCGTCCAGGACCGCGCCCAGGACGATCCCGAGCCCGCCCGGCTCCGACCCGCCTCCCTTCAGCCGCCTCTCGATCAGGATGTCGCCGCCCGCGAACACGAGCGCGCCGAGCGCGAACGAGCCGGCCACGACCCCCGGCGACGCCCCGAACCCGGCGGCCTCCTCCACCAGTTCGTAGGCGACCGCGCTGATCAGCACCCCCGCGCCGAACGCCAGGACGAAGCCGAGCAGCTGCTTGCCGATCGGCGCGACGAACGACAGGCCGGCGCCGATCAGCAGGGACGAGGCGCCCAGGAGCGCCCACGCCATGGCCTCCAGCACGCGAGCTACAGGCCGATCTCGGGAGCGACGCCCTGCAGGCCCTCGATCGACACGGCGAAGAACTCGTCGAGCGGCAGGCCGATCCCGTCCTCGACGCCCAGGACCTCCTCGCGGTTCACGCCGGGCGCGAAGGCCTTCTCCTTCAGCTTCTTCTTGACCGAGGACACCTTCATCCCCGTGGCCTTCTCGGGGCGCACGAGCGCGGCCGCGACGAGCAGGCCGGCGACGGCGTCGGCGTGCACCACCGCCATCGACATGAGGTCGGTGCGGTACTCGGGATAGGCGTGGGCGAGCACCCCGTTGATCACGCGCTCGTCGACGCCGGCCTCGCCGAGCCACTCGGCCGCAAGGCGTGCGTGGTTCGACGCGTCGTCGCCGGTGTGATCCTGGTCCAGGTCGTGGAACATGCCGGTCAGGCCCCACATGTCCTCGTCCTCGCCGAACCGCCGGGCGAGCGACCGCATCACGCCCTCCACCGAGATCAGGTGGCGGACCGTCGTCTCCTTCAGGCACTTCTCGCGGCAGAGCGCGACGGCCTGTTCGCGATCCATCAGCCCGATGGAACCATGTCGGGTTCGCGCTCGCCGCCCAAGACGTACGGGACGCTGGACAGAACCACGTTGGGCTCGAACAGGAACAGGCGCTTGACGAACAGCGCGTTCTGGTTGTGCAGCAGCACGTGCCACCAGCTGGACACGACGAGCTCCGGCAGGACGACGATCACGATCGTCCCCGGCCGGCCGGTGAAGCGCCGGACCTCCTCGAGCATCGGCCCCGTGAGGTCGCGGAACGGCGCCTCGACGATGTCCAGCGGGATCCGCATGCCCTCATCGACCCACCGCTCCTGCATCTCGCTCGCTTGCTCGGGGTCCAGGTCGAAGTAGATCGCCCGGGTCTCCGAGGCCTCGAGGGTCTCAGCGTAGTTGACGGCGCGCTTCGTCGCGTCGTTGACCGCCGACACGAACGCGAGCGCGACCGTCCGCGCGGGGATCAACGGGCGCACGGACGACGTGTCGGACGGCCGGTCCTCGAGCACCACGGGCACGTCGGTCACGACGATATTGCGTTCACGCAGCAGGCTGGCCTTGAGGCGGACGAGCTCGGTCCGTCCGATCAGGTAGCGCAGGAGCGACGGGTGCACCATCTCGGGGATCACGACGTTGATGAAGTCCTCCGGCGCGCGCTCGATCCGCGACAGGTAGCCGCGCAATGCCCCGAGCAGCCCGCGGTCGCCCATCGGCAACGGCTCGAGCCGCGGCTCGCGCCCGGCGAACGTCCGCCAGGCCTCCTGCAGGTCGAACGGCACCAGGTCGCCCGGCCGCTCGACCGGATGCACCACGTGCAGCTCGGCCGGCCGGATCCCGCGGATCGCGCCGAGGGCCTCCGCCGTGGCCCGGTCGAGGTCGCGCACCAGCAGCACCATGTGGTTCACGCCGGTCTCGCCGGTGCGAACGGCATTGCGGCGCAGGTTGCCCCGGACCCCCACGTAATGGCGGTGGACGGCGAGGAACAGCATGACCAGGATCGTCATGAACAAGAGCGAGAGCCAGCCGCCCGCGGTGAACTTCGAGACCGTGACCACTACCAGGACGACCCCGGTGGAGATGGCGCCGATCAGGTTGATCACGATCGAGCGACGCCGCTGGTGCGTCGGCGTGGTTCCCCGATGCTTCTCGCGCGTCCAGTGGACGATCATCCCGCTCTGGGACAACGTGAACGACATGAACACGCCGATCACGTAGAGCTGGATCAGACGGGTCAGGTCGGCCTCGAACGCGAAGATCATGATCGAGGCGGCGATCGCCAGCACGATGATGCCGTTGGAGAACACGAGGCGATCCCCGCGGTTCATGAACTGCCTGGGCATGTAGCGGTCGCGCGCCAGGATCGACGACAGCCTCGGGAAGTCCTGATAGGCCGTGTTCGCGGCCAGGATCAGGATCGCCGCCGTGAAGAACTGGACGACGTAGAACCCGAGCCCGCCCCCGAACACCGCGTACGCGATCTGCGCGGGGATCGAACGCTCGTCGCTCGCGATCGTCCCGGGGATGTGCACGGCGAGCCACGAGATGCCGATGAACATCGTGATCGCGATGACGCCCATGATGGCCAGCGTCTCCGCCGCGTTGCGGGCCTGGGGACGCCGGAACGCCGGGACCCCGTTGGAGATCGCCTCGACGCCCGTGAGCGCGGTCGCGCCGGAGGAGAAGGCCTTCAGCACGGCGAACAACCCGATCGCGGTGGCCGCCGTCGCCGCGTTCGCGATGGGCTCGACGGGCGGCGTGGGCGGGCAGCCGCCCACGCACCGGACCAGGCCGATCGTGATCGTGACCATGATCGCCCCGACGAACCCGTAGGTCGGGACCGCGAACAGCGTCCCGGACTCACGCGCGCCGCGGAGGTTCGCGATCGTCACGAGCCACACGAACCCGATCGACAGCAGCACCTTGTGGTCGTTGGCGGGTGGGTAGGCGGAGCCGATCGCGAAGACCCCGGCCACGATCGAGACCACCACGGTCATCATGTAGTCGACGAGCAGGGCGGCCGCGGCGATGAGCCCGGCCCACGCCCCGAGGTTGTCCTTGCTCACGATGTACGCGCCGCCGCCGGAGGGATAGGCGCGCACCGTCTGGCGGTACGAGATCACCACGATCGCCATCAGGGTCGCGATCGCGAGGGAGATCGGCAGGACGTAGCCCTTGAAGACGGTACTGACGATCGCGAGCTGGATGAAGATCTCGCCGGTCGCGTAGGCGACCGAGGACAGCGCGTCCGAGGCGAACACCGGCAGCGCCAGGACCTTGGGCAGCAGCGTGTGTTCGAGCTGGCTACTGGAGAACGCGCGCCCGACGACGATCCGCTTGAGGACCGAGCCGGTCGGTTCGGAGGTCCGGGTCGCGCTCATCGGCCGTCGCCCCTCAGGCGGCGGCCGACACCTCGATCGGCGCCGTCCGCAGGTGGAACGGCACGCTGGTGACCACGACCCCCGGCTCGAACAGCAGCAGACGCTTGATGTAGAACGCGGTCTGGTTGTGGAGCAGGTTCTCCCACCAATGGGCCGGGATGAGCTCGGGCAGGACCACCGTGACGATCGTGTCCCCGCGGTGCGTCTGCTTGCGGATCTCCTCCAGCAGCGGGATGCCCAGGTCGCGGAAGGGCGACTCCACCATCACCAGGGGGATGTCCATCCCGCGCTCGTGCCAGGCATCCACCACCCCGGCGCCCTCCTCGGGGTCGCCCATGAAGAACAGGCCCTCGACGTGGCTGGGCCGCAAAGACTTCGCGTACACGACCGCCCGAACCGTCGCGTCGTGTACCCCCGAGACCGGGACGACCACCACGTGACGGACCACCTCGGTGGGGTGCTCGGCGTGCGAGGCGGCCGAGCGCTCGAGCTCCTCGGGCACCAGTGGGACGTCCGTCACCACGACGCCGGGTTCGAACAGCAGCGCGCTCTTGAGCAGCAGCGCGCGCCGGCGCCGCAGGAACTGGAGCCATGAGGTGGAGACCAGCAGCTCGGGGATCACCACGGTCACGAAGTCGCCCTCGCTCCTCGGCAGCTCCCGCAGGTACCGCTTCACGCCCCTGGACAGGTGGTCGCCGCCGCCGAGCAGCTCGAGCTCGCCGAGCCTGGGCGCCACGTTCCGCCACGCAGCGGCGGTCTCCTCGTACCGGTCCTGCGGGCCGGTGAACAGCGGCACGACCTCCTCCGCGCGCACCGCCCGCAGGTAGCGGACCACGTCCAGGATCGCCGGCCCGAGGTCGTCCACCAGCACCAGGAAGATGTTGCGCGGCTCCGCGCGCGCGTCCAGCCGGCGTGCCCGCAGGATCGCGTGGACCTTCTCGTAGTGATGGTGCACCGCCATGAAGAAGCCGACGATGATCGGGATCGCGAGGATCACGATCCACGCCCCGCGCGCGAACTTCGTGATCGTGACGATCACCAGCACGATCCCCGTCGTGACCGCCCCGGTCCCGTTGATGAACGCGTACCGCTGCCAGTTCGGCTCGCGCAGGCGCATCCAGCGGCGCACCATGCCCGTCTGTGACAGCGTGAACGCGGTGAACACGCCCACCACGTACAGCTGGATCAGGTGCGTGAGCTCCGCGTGGAACAGCCACACCAGGATCGAGGCCAACGTGGCCAGGACGATGACCCCGTTGGAGAACACCAGCCGGTCGCCGCGGTTGCGGAACTGCGAGGGCATGAACCGGTCCCGCGCCAGGATCGCCGAGAGCCGAGGGAAGTCCTGGAACGCGGTGTTGGCCGCCAGGATCAGGATCCCCGCCGTGAACGCCTGCAGCACGTAGAAGAGGAACCCGCCCCCGTACACGGTGTCGCCGATCTGGGCGAGCACCGAGGGCGCCTCGACGACTTCGCTCACGCGGATCCCCAGCGCCCGCGCGAGGATCGTGATCCCCAGGAACATCGAGATGCTGATCGCGCCGAGCACCGCGAGCGTCGTCGCCGCGTTGCGCGCCTGCGGTCTCCGGAACGCCTGCACGCCGTCGGCGATCGCCTCGACGCCCGTGAGCGCCGTCGCGCCCGAGGAGAACGCGCGTAACAGGACGAACAGCGTCAGCGCGTGGATCGCGGGGAGCGGCAGGTTCGCCGACTCGGCCACCGGGCACCCGCCGAGGCATCGCACCGCCCCGACGACCAGCGTCACGAACACCAGGAACACGAAGCCGTAGGTCGGGACCGCGAACAGCGTGCCGGCCTCCTTGACGCCCCGGAGGTTCAGCACGGTGATCAGCAGGATGAACGAGATCGCGATCTCGACCCGCCAGGGTTCGAGCGAGGGGGCCGCCGAGACGACCGCCACCGTCCCCGCCGTCACGCTGACGGCCACGGTCAGGACGTAGTCGGTCAGGATCGCCGCGGCCGCCACCAGGCCGGGCACGACCCCGAGGTTCTCCTTCGAGACGATGTAGGAGCCGCCGCCGCGCGGGTAGGCGCGCACCGTCTGGCGGTAAGAGGTCACGACGATCGCGAGGAGCACCGCGATCGCCGCCCCGATCGGCAGCATCGCGCTGAGCGCCGCGGCCCCGGCCAGCGCCAGGACGAGCATCATCTCCTCGGTCGCGTAGGCCACCGAGGACAGCGCGTCCGAGGACAGGATCGGCAGCGCCAGCAGCTTGGGCAGCAGCTGGTGCTCCTGCTTGTGCGTCGCGAGTGCCCGCCCGAGTAGCAGGCGCTTGAACACGCCGTGGGAGGGTTGCGTTCGGGTCCCGGTCGCCATCGCGCCGGATTGTAGGCCGCGCCCCGGCGCTCATGACCCGATCGGGGTCTCCTGCCCGATCCACCGGTAGCCGACCGCGGGCTCGGTCAGGATCAGGCGCGGCGCGCTCGCGTGGTCCCCCAGCTTGCGACGGAGCGCCCGGACGTACACCCGCAGGTAGTGGCTCTCGTTCGCGTATCCGGGACCCCACACCTGTCGAAGCAGCCACTGGTGCGTGAGCAGCTTGCCCGGGTTGGTGACGAACGCCTCCAGCAGCGCGTACTCGGTCTTGGTGAGATGGACCCGCTCGCCCTCGAGCGACACGAGGCGCTTGCCCAGGTCGATCTGCAAGGGTCCGAACGCCAGCGTGGCGGGCTCGGTCTGCTCGGTCGGGCCGCGCCGGAGCGCCGCCCGCAACCGGGCGAGCACCTCTTCCATCCCGAACGGCTTGGTCACGTAGTCGTCGGCCCCGGCGTCGAGCGCCGCCACCTTGTCGTTCTGCCGGTCGCGGACGGACAGCACGATCACCGGCACCGGCGAGAACGAGCGGACACGCCGGATCACGTCGGTCCCGTCGATGTCGGGCAGGCCGAGGTCGAGGAACACCAGGTCCAGCCCGGACTCGGCCGCCGCGATGACCGCCTCCTCGCCGTTCGAGGCCGTCTGTACGTCGTAGCCGTGGGCTTCCAGGCTCGTCCGGAGCGCTCGCCGGATCTGGGGCTCGTCGTCGACGACCAGCACCCGCGTCACGTCCGCCGCTCCGAGCCGCCCCTGCCCGCATCCACCGCGGGCCGCGGCTCGGGCGGCGCCGGCTCCCCGCTCTCGGACGGCGGGCCGGGCTCGGCGGCTGCGGGCGACGCGGGCTTCGCGGCGCCGGAGGTTGCGGCCGGCGCCACCGGTGCCACGCCGTCGGGGGTCGGCAGCTCGAACACGACCGAGACGCCACCGGTGGGCGACCCCTCCATCCGGATCCGCCCCCCGTGCGCCAGGACGATCGCCCGTGCGATCGTCAGGCCGAGCCCGCTGCCGACGTTGCCGCCGGCGTCACACTGATAGAAGGCGTCGA
>Ga0111539_10008185_pt1 | contig 13312 bp, 10 predicted proteins | sample RhiMethybrSRZTD1_FD_79667 | JGI IMG/M metagenome (GOLD analysis project Ga0111539, IMG submission 79667) | Populus rhizosphere microbial communities from Tennessee, USA - Rhizosphere MetaG P. TD hybrid SRZTD1 (version 2) (version 2) | ecosystem: Host-associated > Plants > Roots > Rhizosphere >...
CGGCGAGCAGCACCAGCGCATTCACTGCCTGCGCGTGCTGGCGCGTCAGCGCCGCGACCGATGCGCGCGCCGACTCGACCAGCGACTGCGCCTGGCGCAGCTCGAGCGCGGAGGACGCGCCGGCTTCATGGCGCTGGCGCGTCAGCTCGAGGGAAGACTCCCGGGTGGCGAGCGCGCGGCGCGCCAGCTCGAGCTGCTCGGTGAAGCCGCGCTCGGCGAGGTAGGCGCGCGCCACCTGCGAGACGAGCGATAGCTGCACCGCGCGCTGCGTCTCTTCGACCGCGAGGTATTGCGCGAGCGAAGCATCGGTGAGATTGCGCACGCGGCCGAAGACGTCGATCTCGAATGCAGTGACGCCCACGCCGACCTGGTGTTCCGTGCGGTCGACCGCGCCGCCGGTGCGTGCCACCGAAGCGGCGCCACTCACGGTAGGAAGGAGATCCGCGGCCTGGATGCGGTAAGCCGCGCGCGCCTCCTCGATGCGCAGCACCGCCTGGCGCAGGTCGCGATTGTTGGCGAGCGCGAGCTCGAGGATGCGCCGCAGGCGCTCGTCCTGGAAGAACTCGCGCCACGCGATGTCGGGCGCGCGCCGGCCGGACGCCGCGCTGGGCTGGCCGGGGAAAGTCGCGGCGACCGGCGCTTCCGGCCGCTCGTAGCTCGGCGCCAAGTTGCAGCCGGCGGTGGCGAGCACGAGCGCGGCGGCTGCGAGCGGGTACCTCATGCTTTCCTGAACAGGGTGCGAACCACGACGAAAAACGCGGGCACGAATATCACCGCCAGCAGCGTCCCGGTCAGCATGCCACCCACTACCGCGGTGCCGATCGCGCGCTGGCTGGCCGAGCTCGCGCCGGAGGCGATGGCGAGCGGCACCACGCCGAAGATGAAGGCGAACGAGGTCATCAGGATCGGCCGGAAGCGCAGGCCCACCGCCTCGATCGTCGCCTCGAGCAGGCCCTTGCCGCCGGCCTGCAGGTCCTTGGCGAACTCGACGATCAGGATCGCGTTCTTCGCCGACAGGCCCATCACCGCGAGCATGCCGACGTTGAAGTACACGTCGTTGTCGTAGCCGCGCAGCCCGGTAAAGAGCGCGGTGCCGAGCACACCGAGCGGCACCACCAGCACCACCGCGATCGGGATCGACCAGCTCTCGTAGAGCGCGGCGAGCACCAGGAACACCGCCAGCAGCGAGAGCGCATACAGCAGCGGTGTCTGCGCCCCGGTGAGGCGCTCCTCGTACGAAGTACCGGTCCACTCGAGGCCGATGCCGCCCCCCACCTGCGCCGTCAGGCGCTCCATCTCCGCCATCTCATCGCCGGTGCTGAGTCCCGGCGCGGCCTGCCCGCTCACCTTGAACGCGGGATAGCCGTTGTAGCGCGTGAGCTGGACCGGGCCCTTGTCCCAGCGCGCGGTGCTGAAGGCGGAGAACGGCACCATCTCGCCGCGCGCGTTGCGCACCGCAAGGCGGGCGATGTCCTCCGGCGCCATGCGGCGCTCGGCGCGCGACTGCAGCACCACGCGCCGCTGCCGGCCCTCGCTCGGATAGTCGTTCACGTACACCGAGCCGAACGCCGCGGCGAGCGCGCTGCCTGCGTCGGCCATCACCACCCCCTGCGCGCTTGCCTTGGCGCGGTCGATATCGAGCTCGACGCGCGGCGCGTCCTCCAGCGCGTCGGCTCGCACCTGCGCGAGCCGCGGGCTCTGCGCCGCCGCGGCGAGCAGCCGGTCACGCGCGGCGGTGAACGCCGCGTACTCCAGCCCGGCGCGGTTCTGCAGGCGCATGTCGAAGCCCGCGGCGGTGCCGAGCGCCGGAATCGGCGGCGGATTCAGCGGGAAGATGATGGCGTCGCGGACCGTGGCGATGAAGGCGCCGAACGCGCGCCGCACCAGCGCGTCGGCGCTCTCCTCGCGCTGGTCCCAGGGCTTGAGCGCGACGAAGGCGAGTCCCGCGTTCGAGCCGCTGCCGGAGAAGCTGAACCCCGAGATCGCGACGACGTTCTCGACCGCCGGCTGCTCCAGGTAGAAGCGCTCGACCGCGCGCATCACCTCCGCGGTGCGGTTCGCGCTCGCCGCCGGCGGCAGCTGCACGTTGGTGAGGACGACGCCCTGGTCCTCGGAAGGCAGGAAGCCGGTTGGCAGGCGCAGGAACATGAATACCGCCGCTGCCGCGACCACGCCGTAGACCAGCATGGTGCGCCCCGTGCGGTGGATCAGCTTGCCGACCAGCCCCTGGTATCCACGCGTGGTCCTGTCGAAGCCGCGGTTGAACCAGCCGAAAAAGCCCCTGCGCGGCGCGTGCGAGCCGGGCTTGAGGAAGCTGGCGCAAAGCGCGGGCGTGAGTGTGAGCGCCATCAGCGCCGAGAACGCGATCGCCGCCACCAGCGAGAGCGAGAACTGGCGATAGATGGCGCCGACCGCGCCGCCGAAGAACGCCATCGGGATGAACACCGACACCAGCACCAGCGTCATGCCGACCACCGCGCCGGTGATCTGTCCCATCGCCTTGTGCGTCGCCTCGCGCGGCGGCAGCCGCTCCTCCGTCATGATGCGCTCGACGTTCTCGATCACCACGATGGCGTCGTCCACCACGATGCCGATGGCGAGCACCAGGCCGAACATGGTGAGCACGTTGATCGAGAAGCCGAGCGCCATCATCGTGCCGAACGCGCCGAGCAGCGCGATCGGCACCACCAGCGTCGGGATCAGCGTGGCGCGCCAGTTCTGCAGGAACAGGAACATCACCACGAACACCAGCACGATGGCTTCGAGCAGCGTCACCACCACCGCCTGGATCGACAGCCGCACGAAGGTGGAGGTGTCGAACGGCACGGCGTAGCTCACGCCGGCCGGGAAGTATGGCGACAGCTCCGTCATCTTCGCCTTCACCGCGTCGGCGGTTTCGAGCGCGTTGCCGGTCGGCGTCAGCTGGATGCCGATCGCCGTCGAGGGCTGGCCGTTGATGCGCGAGCTGGTGGCGTAGCTCTGCGCGCCAAGCTCGATGGCGGCTACGTCGCGCAGCCGCACCGCGGATCCATCCGGGTTCGCGCGCAGCACGACCTCGCCGAACTCGGCCGGCGAGTCGAGCTGGCCGCTCACCACGATGCTGGCGGCGATCGGCTGCGCCGAGAGCGCGGGCAGCTCGCCCAGCGCGCCCGCGGCCACCTGCAGGTTCTGCGCGCGGATCGCGTTGGTGACGTCGGCCGCGCCGAGCTTCAGGCCCTCGAGCTTGGCAGGGTCGAGCCAGACGCGCATCGCCCGCTCCGAGCCGAACAGCGTCGCCTCGCCGACGCCGGGGATGCGCTTGATGTCGTTGAGGATGTTGCGCGAGACGTAGTCGCCGAGCGCGATCGTGTCGAGGTTGGGGTCGCTGGAAGTCAGCGACACCACCATCAGGAAGTTGCTCGACGATTTGAGCACCTGCACGCCCTGCTGCGTCACCGACTGCGGCAGCCGCGCCTCGACGCGCTTCAGCCGGTTCTGTACGTCGACCGCGGCCAGGTCGGGATTGGTACCGGGCTGGAAGCTCACGCGCACGCTCGCGCTGCCGTTCGACTGGCTCTGCGACTCGACGTAGAGCATGCCCTCGGCGCCGTTCATCTCCTGCTCGATCACGCTGGCGACGCTCTGGTCGATGATCTCGGCGCTGGCGCCCGGATAGACGGCGCGCACATTGACCGCGGGCGGCGCAATGGTGGGGTACTGCGCGACCGGCAGCCGCGTGATGGAGATGACGCCCGCGACGATGACGAAAAGCGCGAGCACCCACGCGAATACCGGACGGTCGGTAAAGAAGTTCGCCACTACTTCGCCGGCGGCGTCCAGGGAACCGGCTTGACCGGGGCGCCCGGACGAATCCGCTGCACGCCGTCGACGATCACCTGGTCGCCAGCCTTCAGGCCGTCGGTCACCACCCAGTCGGTTCCGCGCGCGACCGCGACGCGCACGTCGCGCTGCACGACCTTGCCGTCCGCTCCGACCAGCAGCACCGAGTCCTTGTCGCCGGCGCGGCTGACCGCCTGCTGCGGAACCAGGAAGGCGTCGGTGTCCACGGCTTGCGCGAGACGCGCGCGCACGTACATGCCCGGCAGCAGCAAGCGCTGCGGATTGGGAAATTGCGCCCGCACCTGGACGGCGCCGGTCCCGGGATCGACCGTCGCATCGGTGAACAGCAGCGTTCCCTTGTGCGGGTATTCCCCGCCTTGTTCCCCGACCAGGATGACTTCCGCTTTCGTCGCCTCCACCCGGCCGCGCGCCAGCAGCAATCGCAGGCGGACGAATTCAGCGCTCGGTTGCGACAAGTTGACGTAGATCGGGTCGAGCTGCTGGATGGTGGCGAGCGGCGTGGCCTCGCCCTGCCCGACCAGCGCGCCTTCGGTCACCAGCGCGCGGCCGATGCGGCCGGAGATCGGCGCAGTTACCGAGGCGTAGGACAGGTTGAGCTGCGCGCTCTCGCGCGCCGCGCGTGCGGCGGCGACGTCGGCCTCCGCCACCTTGCGCGCGGCGACCATGTCCGCGAATTCCTGCGCGCTCACCGCTTGCGTCTTGACCAGCGGCGCGTAGCGCTCTTCCTTGCTGCGCGCCGCGCCCAGCGCGGCGTCGGCCTTCTGCAGCGCGGCGCTCGCGTTGCTCAGCGCCGCGCGCAGCGGCGCCGGATCGATCTGGAACAGCGCCTCGCCCTCCTTCACCACCGCGCCCTCGGTGAAAAGCCGCTTCAGCACGATCCCGGCGGCGCGCGCCCGCACCTCGGCGACGCGGAACGCCTCCACGCGGCCGGGCAGCTCGTGGGTCACCGGCACCGGGCCCGGCTTCGCCGTCATCACGCCAACCTGCGGCGGCGGCGCTGCCGCCTTTTTCTCCGCGTCCTTGTCGCCGCACGCCGTGAGCAGCACGAGGAAAGCGAGCAGCAGATGGCGTTTGGACAGGCGAGGCTCCCCGGTCAGTGATATCCGGCGCCTGCCCGGACCTTGCCCCGGAACACCCAATACGACCATCCCGTATACGTGAAGATCACCGGGATCAAAAACATCGTGCCGATCAGGAGAAAAGCCTGGCCCTCTGGCGCGGTCGCCGCGTCCCACAGCGTCAGCGTGTGCGGCACAACGTAGGGAAACAGGCTGATCGCGAGCCCGAGGTAGCACAGCATGAATAGGCCCATGGACGCGATGAAGGGAGCGACGTCGCCGCCGCGCGCGAGCGCGCGCCAGAGCCACAGCGCGAGTAGCGCGGTGATCAGCGGCACCGGGGAGAAGAACAGCATGTTCGGCCAGGAGAACCAGCGCGCAGCGATGTGCTGGTGCAGGAACGGGGTCCAGACGCTCACCAGCACGATGAAGGCAAGGACGCCGAACGACGCGAGCCGCGCCTTGGCGCGCGCCCACCGCTGCAACTCGCCTTCGGTCTTCATCACCAGCCAGGTCGCGCCGAGCAGCACGTAGCCGAACACCAGCCCGACCCCCACGGCGAGGACGAAAGGATGCAGCCAGTCCCAGGTCGAGCCCGCGTACTGTCGGCCGTTTAGCTCGAAGCCGAGCACGAACTTGCCGAGCACGCAGCCCTGGGCGAAGGTGGCCGCGAGCGAGCCCCAGAAGAACGCGCGGTCCCACCAATGCCGGCGGCCGGCGCTCGCGCTGGCGCGGAACTCGAACGCAACCCCGCGGAAGACGAGCCCGAGCAGCATCGCCAGCACCGGGAAGTAGAGCGCCGGGAAGATGATCGCGAAGGCGACGGGAAAGGCGGTGAGCATGCCGAGGCCGCCCATCACCAGCCAGGTTTCGTTGCCGTCCCAGACCGGCGCGATCGACGCCATCATCGCGTCGCGCGCGCGGTCGTCGGGGGCGAACGGAAACAGGATGCCGAGGCCGAGGTCGAAGCCGTCGAGCAGCACGTACATGAACACGCTCAGCGCGAGGATCACGGTCCAGATCGGCACCAGGTCGAGGCTCATGCGTCCTGGGCGGCGGAAAGCGGCCGCGCCGGGCGCCCGTCCGGGCGTGCTTCCGGCAGATCTTCCGGCAGGCCGCGCTGAACCAGGCGCATCAGGTAGTACAGTCCCGCGCCGAAGATCACCGCGTACACGACGACGTAAAGCACGAGCGAGATGAGGACGTCGGCACCGGTGAGATTGGGCGACACGGAGTCGGCAGTGCGCAGGTGCCCGTAGACCACCCACGGCTGGCGGCCGACCTCGGTTGTGGTCCATCCCGCAGTGACGGCGACATATCCGGTCGGAATGCACGCCATCGACGCGTACAGGAAAGCGCGCGAATCGTAGCCGCGGCGCCGCACCATCCACGCCCACGCCGTGATGAAGACCATCAGCAGCCACATCCCGACCATCAGCCGGAAGGCGAAGAAAGGCAGCACGGCCGGCGGCCGCTCTTCTTTTGGAAAGTCCTTCAGCCCTTTGACGTGGCCATCCCACGAATGCGTGAGGTACAGGCTGGCCAGCTTCGGGATGCCGATCTCGGCATGATTCTTTTCCAGCCGCTCGTCAGGCAGGGCGAACAGGATCGCCGGCTGTCCCGGCCCGCCCTCCCAGATGCCTTCGATCGCGGCGAGCTTCTGCGGCTGGTGCTCGAGCGTGTTCACGCCGTGCAGGTCGCCGATCACCAGCTGAAGCGGCAGCAGCACCGTCGCGAGCAGCACGCCCATCGTGACCATGGTGCGCGATTCCTCCGCGTGGCGTGCGTGCCGCAGGTACCACGCGGCGACGCCGATCACCGTGAAAGCGGTGGTGAGATACACCGCCACCACGGTGTGCGCGAGGCGGTACGGAAACGACGGATTGAAGATCACCTGCAGCCAGTCGACGGGCACGAAGCGCCCGTCCACTACCTCGAAGCCCGCCGGCGTCTGCATCCAGCTGTTCGCGGCCAGGATCCAGAAGGCGGAGAACAGCGTGCCCGCCGCAACGATGATGGCGGAGGCGAAATGCACCCACGGCGGCACCAGCTTGCGCCCGAAGAGCAGCACGCCGAGGAAAGCGGCCTCGAGAAAGAAGGCCATCAGCGCCTCGTAGCCCATCAGCGGGCCGACCACCGCCGCCGTCAGCTCCGAGTAGCGGCTCCAGTTGGTGCCCATCTGGAACGGCATCACGATGCCGGACACCACGCCCATGCCGAACGACACCGCGAAGATGCGCACCCAGAACGCCGACAGGCGCAAATACGCCGGACGCCGGGTCCACAGGAACATCCCCTCGAGCACCGCGATGTACGAGGCGAGCCCGATGGTGAACGCGGGCAGCAGGAAGTGGAACGCGATCAGGAACGCGAACTGGATGCGCGAGAGCAGGACCGGGTCCACGCTTTTCTTCCCCGCGCATCATCGGCTAGCCGCACCGCCGCCGCAAGGCGTGCGCGCGGCGGCCTGAGCAGGTTCGATTCCGCTCAATGCTACGGTCGAAAAAACTGCACGCCGCGGGAACGCTGCTCCTGGATCGTCATCATCGTAGACTCGTCGAGACAGAGGAAGGGGGAACGCCGATGAATCCGCTGACGCACGCGCTCGCCGCCGCCGTCGCCGCCCCCGGCGCGAAGCTGCTCACCGAGCTGGAGGACCTCTATAAGGACCTGCACCGCCACCCGGAGCTGTCGATGCAGGAGCACCGCACCGCGAAGATCGTGGCCGATGCGATGCAGGATCTCGGCTACGAGGTAACGCGCAATGTCGGCGTGACCGGCGCGGTCTGCGTGATGAAGAACGGCTCAGGCCCGATCGTGATGCTGCGCGCCGACATGGATGCGCTGCCGATGGCCGAGAACACCGGGTTGCCGTACGCCAGCACCGTTACGGCGCGCGACGCGGACGGCAGCGAGGTCGGCGTTGCGCACTCGTGCGGCCACGACATGCATGTGACCTGGATGATCGGCGCCGCGCGCATCCTGTCCGCGAATCGCGCGGCCTGGCGCGGGACCCTGATGATCGTGTTCCAGCCCGGCGAGGAAACCGCCGAAGGCGCCAGCTGCATGGTGCGCGACTGGGGCAAAGGCCGCTTTCCGAAGCCCGATGTCATCCTCGGCCAGCACGTGATGGTCGGTCCGGCCGGCACCGTGAGCTACCGTCCCGGCGTCACGCTGTCGGCCGGAGACAGCCTGAAGATCAAGCTGTTCGGGCGCGGCTCGCACGGCTCGCAGCCTCAAACCTCGATCGATCCCGTGATCATGGCCGCCGCGACCGCCCTGCGCCTGCAGACCATTGTCTCGCGGGAGATCGCGCCGTCCGAGCCGGCGGTGCTCACGATCGGCGCGCTGCAGGCCGGCACCAAGGAAAACATTATTCCCGACGACGCCACCATCAAGCTGAACATGCGCACCTTCAGCGAGGACACGCGCGAGTACATGCTCAAGTCGATCCGCCGCATCTGCTGCGCCGAGTGCGATGCCTCCGGCGCGGAGCGTGCGCCCGAGTTCACCACCATCAACAGCTACCCGCTGACGGAGAACGACCTGGCCGCTACGCAGAAGGTGGCAGAAGCGTTCGGCCACCAATTCGGCGGGAACGCGTCGCTGGCGCCCGGTCCGGCTTCGGCCAGCGAAGACTTCAGCGTCTTCGGCCGCAGCTGGGGCGTGCCCTATGTGTTCTGGTTCGTCGGCAGCACCGACCCGGCGGTGTATGCCAGAGCCAAACGGGAAAAGACCGTCAACAGGATCCCCAGCAACCATTCGCCCAAGTTCGCGCCGCAGATCCACCCGACGCTCGAGACCGGTCTGCAGGCGATGCTCACTGCGGCTTCCGCGTGGCTTTGCTCACCGGCAGGCGAATCCGGTAGCGAATCGCGATCAGCCTCAGCACAAAGCAGCTCGCCGCGCCCAGCAGCGCCGCCACGGCGGCGTGCAGCTGCAGCACGTCGGCGCTCACCACGACGATAGCGCCGGCCAGCGCCGCCACCGCGTACAGCTCGGAACGCAGCACCGAGGGCACTCCCGCAAGCAGCAGGTCGCGCACGATCCCGCCGCCGATTCCGGTCAGCATGCCGAGCAGCGCCGCCATCATCGGGCTGAGGCCGTAGGCGAGCGCCTTCTGCGCCCCGGCGACCGCGAACAGCGCGAGGCCCGCGGCGTCGAACAACTGCACGGGATTCCGCAGCCGGTCGATCAGCGGGTTGCACCAGAACGTCATCGCGCCGGCGACCAGCGCGGTGGCCAGGTATCGCCAGTCGCTGAGGGCGGCCGGCGGGATCGCCCCGATCAGCATGTCGCGCACGATGCCGCCGGCGGTTGCCGCCGAGAACGACAGCAGGAGCACGCCGAAGAGATCCAGCTCGCGCTTGACTCCCGCGCTCGCGCCGCTGACCGCAAACGCGAAGGTGCCCACGATATCGAGTGTGAGAACCAGAATCTGGCCAAACGAGCCCTCAATCATCCGGACAGCCACGTCATCCATGCAGTTACTTTATGTCGCAGGTAGGTCGAAAGCCAGCCACGTTACGCGCAAGTAAACATCGCGGCAGGGCGCCACGCCGCTCGTTCGCATCACGCCTTCGGCGCCATGATTAGTGCGGGACCGAGCCGTCGATCCAAGCGGTCACTTCGTCGAGCAGCGTGGCGAGCGCCCGGTTGAACGCTTGCACCGCGCCCGGCGCGTCGTAGCTCGCGGCCGGCGCCGAGGCGTTGAAGCTGCGCCGCGCCACCAGCACCCGGCGCGCAGGGTCGGTCAGCTCCGCGGTGAGCGAAATGCGCGCGCTACCCGGAGCGGAAGCGGCGTCGTGGTAAAGCTCGGCGAGGTAGATGCCCAGGACCAGATCGCCGCGCACCGTGCTGGTGACGCTCGCGACGGTGCGGAACGTTCCGTTGCGTTCCAGGCGTGCCGCCAGCAGCTCGCCGATCCTGTGCCCGGGCGGCTCGGTCCAGCTGTGGTACTGGTAGTAAGCCCGCGTCCCGGAGGCGCGGCTGTAGGCGATGCCCTGCGTATCGTAGAAGCTCGACACGGCAGGCGGCGCGAGCAGCAGCGTGGCGCTGCGCGCCGTTTCCGCCTTTGCGCTCGCAGTTGCCGGATCTTCCAGCACGTAAAAGCGCTGCGCCTCGCGCGGGCCGGAAGAAACGCAGCCGGTCAGGACACAGGCGAGCGCGACCAGCCTCAAGCTTCTCACCGGCCACCCTCGCCCGGTCCCAGGCTGCCCTCGGGCGGCCCGAACAGGATGCTGCGCGGATCGTTGAAGCGCCGCGCCACGGCGCCGAGCGAGTCCGCGGTGGCGCGCAGCTCCTGCGCCGTGACCCGCAGCTCGACGTCGCCGCTGGCGAGCAGCGTATCGAGACGCTGCGACATCCGCGCTACTTCGTCGCCCATGCGGCGGATGGAGGCGGCGGCCTCGCGCACGGCGACGGTCGACTCCGCTCCGAGCTTGTCGTAGCGCGCCGTCAGCAGGCTTGCGTCTGCGGCGAGCGCACGGCTCAACACGCGAACTTCGTCCGCGGCGGCGCCAACGGCTGCCACCGTGCGCTCGGCGCCGGCGGAAGCGCGCTGCAGGTTCGCCAAGACCTCGCTCAGGGCACGCTGGTTCTGCGGCGAAAGTACCGCATTGATGCGCTGCATGGTCTCGTCGGCGCGTTGCGCGATCTGGTTGATCGACTCCGCGACCTGCTGGACGCGCGACTCGCCTTCGGCGATCACCGGATAGATCTCGCCCTGCGGCAATTGCGTCAGCGGCGGGCTGTCCTCGCTGGTGTTGACGAGGAGGATGCTGGCGATGCCGGTCACGAGCTGGCGCTCGACCACCGCTTCGGTGCTCTGGCGCACGGGGGTCGAGTCGTCGACCCGGATGAAAACTTCCACTGCGCCGGGACGCGATGACGAGATGCGGAAGGCGTTCACGCTGCCAACGCGGATGCCCCGCATCTTGACGTCGCTGCGCACCTGCAGCCCTTCGAGCGACTGGCGCTCGAAATAGATCTTGTAGCGCCGGTCGTCGGCCTCGCCTGAGCTGCGCAGCCAGACCACCGCCACGGCGATCGACGCGACCAGGATCAGCACCACCGTGCCGACCAGCGTGTACTTCGCCTCGGGTTCCATCAGCTTCCCGCCCCCGACAGCGCGAGCGGCGAACGCGCCGAGAAATATTCGCGGATCCACGGATCTTCGGCCTTCATCACCGCGGCCACCGGGCCGTCGGCGATCACCTTGCCCGCCGACAGCACGATCGCGCGGTCGATGACCGACAGCAGCGTGTCGAGGTCGTGGGTGACGATGAACACGGTGAGCCCCAGGCTGTCGGCGAGCAGGCGCACCAGGCTGTCGAAGGCGCGCGCGCCGACCGGATCGAGCCCGGACGTGGGTTCGTCGAGGAACAGGATCTCGGGCTCGAGCGCGAGCGCGCGCGCGAGCGCCGCGCGCTTGCGCATCCCGCCCGAGAGCTGCGCCGGGGTCTTGCGGCCCGCGTCGGGCGGCAAGCCCACCAGGGCGAGCTTGAACCCGGCGAGCGGCGAGATGATGTCCATCGGCAGATCGGTATTCTCGCGGAACGGAACCGCGATGTTCTCGGCCACCGTGAGCGAGCTGAACAGGGCGCCGTCCTGGAACAGCATGCCGAAGCGGCGGCGCAGCGCGTTCAGCTCGGCCGGCGTCGCGCGCCAGACGTCGGTGCCGAGCAGGCGGATGCGGCCCTGCGCCGGCCGCAGAAGCCCGATGATCTCCTTCAGCAGCACCGACTTGCCGGTGCCGCTACCGCCGATCAGCGCCACCACCTCGCCGCGCGCCACGCCGAAGCTGATGCCGTCGTGGATTTTCTCCGCGCCGAAGCGCGTGACGATCGAGTCGACTTCGAGCACGCGGTCCATTCAGATCCCCAAGCGCTGGAAGGCGACGGCGAACACCGCGTCGAGCACGATCACCCATACGATGCTCTGCACCACCGTGGAGGTCGTGTTCACGCCCACGCTGCGCGCGTCGCGCGCCACGAGCATGCCCATGCGGCATGCAATGACCGCGATGAATGCGGCAAACACCGGCGCCTTGCCCAGCCCCACCAGCAGCGAGCGCAGCGGCAGCACGTCGTGCAGGCGGTCGAGGAAAGACTGCGGCGCAATGTCGAGCTGCCAGGCCGCCACCAGCATGCCGCCCGCGATGCCCGCCACATCGCCGACGAACACCAGCAGCGGCAGCGCCACCATGATCGCGATCAGGCGCGGGATCACCAGCACCTGGAGCGGCGACAGGCCGAGCGTGCTGATGGCGTCGATTTCCTCCTGCACTTTCATCGTTCCGATCTGCGCCGTAAACGCCGCGCCGGAGCGCCCGGCGACGACCACCGCGGCGAGCAGCGGCGAGAGCTCGCGGCACACCGCGAGGCCTACGCCGTCGACCACGAAGATGTTGGCGCCGTAGCGCAGCGCCTGTTGCCCGAGCAGGTACGCGAATACCACGCCGATCAGGAAGGTCACCAGCGCGACGATCGGGACAGCGTCGAGCCCGACCGACTCGAACTGGGACACCGTTTCGCGCAGCCGGAAGCGCCTCGGCCGGGGGATGAGGTCGAACACCTCGAGAGCCACCGCGCCGACGAAAGCGTTGTGCGACTTGAGCTGGCGCCACACGCCGATTGCGGACGCGCCCACGCGCTGCACCAGTCCCAGGTGCATCGAGCGCGCCGCCGCCGGCGGGCACTTCATGCGCTCGTGCACCAGCTTGAGCAGGCGCGCGTGCCGGGGCTTGAAGTCGCGCACGCTGACCATCGCCTCGGTGCAACCGAGCAGGTTGAGATGCCGGAACAGGGTGAAGCCGGCGGCGGTGTCCAGCGCATCCAGCCGGCTGCCGTCGAGCAGGAACTCCCGGCTCCCCTTCAAGTCGAGCGCGCGCAGGGAATCCGAGATCGCGGCGAGGTTGGCGAGCCGCCACACGCCGCTCAGGTAAAGAACGCTCGCGCCGTTCTCGAGCTTGTGCTCTAGCACGTCATCCCTTCCGCGCTGGTTGCCTTCATCTTAACCTCGTTGTACCGCGAGCCCTGCCGAAACCCACGCATCGATGCCGCCGGTGAGCGGCCGCACGCGGCGAAAGCCTCGGGCCCGCAGCCGCAGCGCGACCTTCGCGGCAGTCGCTTCATTCGGGCATGCGCAGTAGACCACCACTTCGCGTTCGCGCGGCACCTCGCTCAGCGTGCGCTCCAAAGCGTCGAGATCCACCGCGCGTGCGCCCGGAATCTGGCGCCCGTCCGCGAGGCGGTGCGAGCGCGTGCGCACGTCGAGCACGATCGGATCGTCGCCGCGGCTCATCATCGCGGCGAGTTCCAGCGCGCTGATGCGGGCGGTCCTCAGCGAGGGTAGGAACATCCGGCGTTGCGCGAAGCCGTAGGCGACATACCCTGCCAGCAGCACGCCGATCA
>Ga0111539_10008186_pt1 | contig 13312 bp, 8 predicted proteins | sample RhiMethybrSRZTD1_FD_79667 | JGI IMG/M metagenome (GOLD analysis project Ga0111539, IMG submission 79667) | Populus rhizosphere microbial communities from Tennessee, USA - Rhizosphere MetaG P. TD hybrid SRZTD1 (version 2) (version 2) | ecosystem: Host-associated > Plants > Roots > Rhizosphere >...
TCGTGTGTGCGGGGGCGGCTGCGGGCGGAGTGTCTGTGGGGGGGGCGGTCTCGGCGGGGGCGGGTGCGGGCGTGGTGTGGGCGGGGGCGGGTGCGGGCGTCGTGTTGGCGGGTGCGGGTGCGGGCGTCGTGTTGGCGGTGGCGTCGGCGGGCGTCGTGTTGGCGGTGGCGTCGGCGGGCGCAGCGTCTGGCTCGGCGCCCGGCTCGGCGGGCGCGGCGCCCGGCTCGCCATCGCCGGACCCGCCACCAGCGGCCTCGCCACCCACGACACCGACCACGTCACCAGCCGCCTCGCCACCAGGGGCCCTGCGACCGGCGGCCTCGCCACCGGCGGCCTGGCCATCGTGCCCGACCACGGCCGTGCCACAGCCGGTTGCGCCACCCTCGTCGCCGGACCTCCGACCGGTGGCCGGGACGTCCTCACCGCCGCGCTCGTCGGCGACGGAGACATCGACGACGGGGATGTCGGCACCGCGGACCTCCTCGGCGGCAACGTCGTCCGCCGCCGCGCCGTCCGCGTCGCCCCGCTCTGCGGCCGGCCGGCCGGGTTCGGAAGCGGACGAGGGAGTCGACGGATCGGTCGCTCCTGCGGCGTCGACCGTCACAGCGCGGCCCCCGCCGCCGCACAGGTGCCCTCGATCTCGCGGACCGTGGCCGCCAGACCGCCGGTGTCGCGCGCCGCGGCCTGGTTCAGCGCCTCGGCCACGCCCACGAGGCAGCGCTGCAGGATCGCCAGCCTCCCGCTGCTCGCGTCGAGCTCGGCCGTCGCCGCCACCAGCTGCTCCTGCAGCGTCGTGAGCCACAGCGTCGTGGCGTCGAGCGTGCCCTGGGCCTCGTCCCGCTCGGCCTCCCGGGACTCGAGGGTCGCCAGCTCGGTCGCGAGCGTCGACCGCGTCGTGTCGAGCTCCTGGCGGGCCTCCGCCCGGTCGTCCTCGGCGCGGCCGAGGTTCGCCCTGGCCGTGGCGAGCTCGGACGCCGCATCGGCGGTGGCCGATCGGGTGACGACCCAGTCGCGGGCGACCAGGCCGACGACCAGCAGCACCACGCCCACGGCGGCGCCCAGCACCACCCGCCGTCTCCGTGCCCACGTCCACCGCACGACGTGTCGCAATCGCCCAGGCATCCGCCGATCCCCCGAACGTTCCACCGATGATGGCGAACCGTTCGAACGTCGGTCCGCCCCCCGGCACGATACGAGCGCCGGACCGACGGCTCCGTGACGGTCTCGTGACAACGCGCGCGCCGCCGGATCGCGATGCCGAGCGAGACGTCGGTCGGTTCCCGGGCGGACCGGGCGGGCCGTGGCAGAGCCTCGGTCTCCGCGGTCGCGGGTCGGTCCACCGGCGGCGCGGCGGCGGTACGACGGCGCGGCGGTGAAGGAGCCGCGCCCGGCGGTTGCCATCTCCGCCACGTTGTGGTGGCCCAGCAACCACAACGTCACCGAGAAGGCGGGAACCGGACAACCCCCGGGACAACCGCCCCGGACAACCCTGACCCGCCGGCGGCGCCCGGGTCCGCCAGCCCCACACGCGCCATCTCCGCCACGTTGCGGTGGCCCACCAACCACAACGTCACCGAGAAGGCCGGAACCCGTGACAACACGCGCCGGGGGCCGGCGCCACCCGCGCCGGCCCGGAGGTCCGGTCCCCCGGAGCGGGCCCCCGGGTCAGGCGGCGCTGGAGGCGCCGCCGCCCGACTCGGGGTCGGGCAGCATGCGCCGCATGACCGCCGCCGTGGCCCGGGGGTCGTAGCCCTCGGGCACGCCGTCGACCACCAGCGCGGTGCCGTCGATGTTCTTCGTGCGGAGGGGCAGGATCGCCTGGTAGGCGGGCGACTCGTACCAGCGGACCGCAGCGTCCCGGTCGGGGAACTCGATGATCACGACCGTGCCCGGCCACTCGCCCTCGAACACGGTGACCTCGGGCCCGTGGACCAGGAACCGGCCGCCGAACGGGTCGAGCGTGTCCTGGATCGCCTCGATGTACTCGACGACCTCGGGGTGGGGGGCGGGGTCGTACAGGTGGGCCATCGCGTAGGCGGACATCGGATCCCTCCGGATCGGCGTGTGCGGTTGGACGGTGCGGGTGCGTCTCGCTGACACCGACTCTGACGGAGCGAGGGAACCGAAGCGATGACCTGCGAGGTCATGGCCGTGCCCGGGCGAGCTCGACCTCACCGTCCGCGGGACGGTCAGGCCGGGACGGCCTGCTCGCCGCCTCGCGGCCGTGCAGGGCGAGGCGATGACTCGCTCATGCGAGCTCTCGAGGCGATCGCGTGCGGCGCCCGCACGTCATCGCCTCGAGAGGCCGTGGGCGCACGTCATTGCCGCGCCGCCCGACCGGGCGGCGCGGCGCCGCTCGACCGAACGGCGCGACTCCGCTCGACGGGACGGCTCCGCCGCCCGACCGGACGGCGCGGCACCGCTCGTCCGGAGGGCGCGGTGCCGCTCGACGGGACGGCTCCGACGCCGAGACCAGCCGGCCCACCTCCCGGACCGATCACGCGTCGGGCGGCGTGCCCAGGCTGTCGAGGTCGCGGGCCCCGGCGTCGACGTAGCACGAGTCGGTCACGGCCTCGCCGTCGCCGGCCAGGTACTGGATCGACAGCGCCTCGTAGTGCACGTCGGGGTCGTCCGGGTCCTGCATCGACGTCACCCGGTCGAGCGCCGACTGCAGGGCGTCGCGGGTCTCGTCGTCGGAGGCGCCGACCTCGCCCACGGTCACGTCGACGTCGTCGGCGGGGATGTTGTAGCGCTCGGCCAGCCGGTCGACGGCGAAGGCGCGGTACTCGTCGGTGCGGAACTCGTCCAGCTCCTCGCGCGGGCAGGCGGACGCGGCGGCCGTCACCTCGGCGGCCCGCGACACGAAGCTCACGAAGTTGCCGTGGAAGTCGGCGGGCGTGTCGTCCTGGCGGAAGGCGGCGTCGTTCTCGGCCGTGTGCTCGAGCGTGGTGTCGCACACCACGATCGACCCCATCTCGAAGGCGACGGCGACGATCTGCCCGTCGTCGTTCGCCGTGGTCGTCGTGATCGTGCCGTCGGCGCAGTAGTCGATCGCCACGCGCAGGCTCGCCGGCCGGTCACCGTCCGCGGGGTCGGACACGCTCGACGTGCCGTTGGTCGACTGGAAGTCGCCGTCGATGAGCCACCCGTGGCGGTCCCAGTTCTGCTTGGCCTTGACCTCGACGATCGCCTCGCCGTCGCCGATGTCGACCAGGAACCGCTCGGACGCCGTGCGGGCCTGCTGGCCCTTGTACGTGACCGAGCCGCGGGGCGCAGGGTCGCTCCGGCCGCCGTCGAACCAGTCGGGCAGGTCGAAGAACGTGCCGTTGAGCAAGAGCAGCAGGACCGCTCCGGCGCCGACGACCGCGAGGGCGGTGACGAGGCGCCCGCCGCCGCCCCGCCGGCCGCCGCTGTCGGTCTCGTTCGGTCGCATGCGCAGCACGATCTCGCCTCCTTGTCGCCGTCCGCGTCCGGCGGCCACCTGGCGTGGCGATACGGCCGGCTGCCCCCTGCCCCTCCCTCAGATGTACCCGTCCGCCCGTGACGCGACACCGCCGATCGACGGCGCCGATCGGCCGATCGGCCGGCGGGCCGGGCGCCGGGGGCGCCGACGCGATGCGGTCGCCGCGCTGCAGCGGGGGTCAGTCGGCGAGGGTGGGGGCGGCCGGCGCCCCCGAGGTGCCCGCCACCCACGTGGCGTAGAGCCGGGCGTAGGCGCCGCCCCGGGCGACGAGATCGTCGTGGGTCCCCAGCTCGACCAGTTCGCCCCCGTCGACCACGCCCACGAGGTCGGCGCGCTCCGACGTCGACAGGCGGTGGGCGATGACCACGACCGTGCGCCCGTCGAGCAGGCGGTCGACGGCCGCCTCGACCAACGCCTCGGTGCCGGGGTCGAGGCTCGAGGTGGCCTCGTCGAGCACCAGCAGCGCCGGATCGGCCAGCGCGGCGCGCGCCAGCGACACGAGCTGCTTCTCGCCCGCCGACAGTCGGCTGCCGCGCTCGCGCACCTCGGTGTCGAGGCCGGCGGGCAGCGACGCGAACCGATCGTAGGCGCCGACGGCCCGCAGGGCGTCGTCGACCTCGTCGTCGGTGGCGTCGGCCCGGGCCAGCCGCACGTTGTCGCGGATCGACCCGTTGAACAGGAACCCCTCCTGGGGGATCACGACGATGCGCCCGCGCAGCGAGTCGAGCGTCGCGTCGCGCAGGTCGACGCCGCCGAACCGCACCGTCCCCACCGTGGGGTCGTAGAGCCGGGCGACGAGCTTGGCCAGCGTCGACTTGCCGGCACCGGTGGGACCGACCAGCGCCAGACGTGCACCCGCGGCGATGTGCAGGTCGACCCCGTGCAGCACCGGCGGACCGTCGCCGTAGGCGAACGACACGCCCTCGACCTCGACGGCGCCGGCGTCGGGGAGGTCCACGGCCCCCGGGCGCTCGGCCACCTCGACCGGCTCGTCGAGCAGCTCGTACAGCTTGTGCAGGCCCGCCCCCGCGGACTGGACCATGTTGAACAGCTGGCTGAGCTGTTGCACCGGCTCGAACAGGTTCGACAGGGCCAGCACGAAGAAGGCGACGGTGCCGACCGTCAGGATGCCCTCGTGCACCCACCAGCCGCCGAAGCCGAGGGTGAGGGCGGTGGTGCCCCACCCCGCCAGCTCGATGACCGGCAGGTACCAGGCCGAGATCAGCACCGACCGCATGTGGCTGTCGTAGAGGTCGCGGTTGCCGCTCTCGAACCGCTCGACCTCGACGTCCTCGCGGGCGAAGGCCTGCACGACCCGCACCCCGGCGATGCCCTCCTGGAGGTGCGAGAGCGTGGTGCCGATGCGGTCGCGCACCTCGAGGTAGGCGACGTTCGAGTCGCGCTGGAACTTGATGCTGGCGAGGATCACGGGCGGCAGGGCGATGGCGCAGACCAGCATGAGCTGCCACGACACGAACGTGAGGACGAACAGCGAGACGACGAGCAGCAGCGCGTTCGACACGAACATCGTCAGGCCCATCTGGATGAGCTCGGACAGCGAGTCGACGTCGGACGTCATCCGCGAGACGAGAACGCCGGCCTTGGACCGGTCGTAGAACGACATCGACAGGCTCTGCAGGTGGTCGAACACACGGATGCGCAGGCGGCGCAGGAACTCCTCGCCGACGCGGCTGATCAGCGTGATCTGCACCCGGTAGGTGACGTAGGCCAGCAGCGCCACGACGACGTAGGCGACGACCGCGGTGTTGAGGGCCCCGGAGTCGCGGTCGGTGATGCCGTGGTCGATGCCGTACTTGACGAGGTAGGGGCCGGCGAGCACGGTGCCCGTCCACACGACGACCATCACGAGGGCGGCGGCCACCCGCCGTGCCTGCGGGCGCAGCATGCGGGCGGTGCGGACGATCACCCGCCCGGCGGCCGGGCGGTCGAGGCGGTCCTCCTCGCTGACCCCTCCCTGCATCCACATCAGGCGCTGCTCCTGACCGTCGAGCCGGCGCCGGTGTCGTCGCCCAGCGGCGCGGCGTCGCGCTCGCGAGCGCCGGTGGCGTCGCCGTCGAGGGCGCTCGCCTCGCCGCCGTCGGGCTCGCGGTGGCCGTCGTCGGCCGCCACCGCGGCGGAGGCGGCCGCCAGCACCGTGCGGTACCGGGCCTCGCGGGCCAGCAGCTCGTGGTGCGTGCCGGTGGCGACGACCCGGCCGCCCTCGACCAGCACGACGCGGTCGGCGAGGGCGATGGTCGCGGGCCGGTGGGCGATCACGATCGTGGTGCGGCCGCGCATGACCTCGGTCAGCGCGTCGCGGATCTCGTGCTCCTTGGTGGGGTCGACGGCGGAGGTGGCGTCGTCGAGGATGAGCACGCGCGGGTCGGCCAGGATCGCCCGGGCGATGGCGATGCGCTGCCGCTGGCCGCCCGACAGCGAGTAGCCGCGCTCGCCGATGGCGGTGGCGTACCCCTCGGCCAGCTCGCTGATGAACTCGTGGGCCCCGGCGAGGCGGGCGGCGCGCTCGATGGCGTCGTGCGGGGCGTCGGGGTCGGCGAAGGCGATGTTGGCGGCGATGGTGTCGCTGAACAGGAACGTGTCCTCGAACACGATCCCGACCGCCCGGCGCAGGTCGCGGAGGCGCAGCTCGCGCACGTCGGCGCCGTCGATGGCGACCGCGCCGGCCTCGACGTCGTAGAAGCGGGGGATCAGGCGGGCGACGGTCGACTTGCCCGACCCCGTGGCGCCCACGAGCGCCACCGACTCCCCCGGCGCCACCCGCAGGTCGAACCCGTCGAGCACCGGCGCAGGCCGGCCGTAGCCGAACCGCACGGCGCGGAACTCGACCTCTCCGCCGCCGGCGGGGAGCTCGACCGGGCGGGCGGGGTCCTGCACCGCGGGCTCGGTCGACAGCACCTCGTCGACCCGTTCGGCCGACACGGCGGCGCGCTGGGCCTGGGCGACGATCATGCCGAGCATGCGCAGCGGCCAGATGAGCATCGCGATGTAGACGTTGAACATCACCAGCGTGCCGAGGGTGAGGTTGCCGTTCAGCACCTGGTGGCCGCCGTAGCCGAGCACGGCGATGAGCCCGATGTTCGGCAGCAGCTCGAGGCCGGGGAGGAAGGCGGCGCGCGTGCGGGCCGCGCGCATCGACTCGTCGTAGACGTCCTGCGCCTCGGCGGCGAGGCGGTGGGCCTGCACCGACTCGGCACCCAGGCCCTTGACGACGCGCACGCCCGCCACCGACTCCTCGACGACGGCGGCGAGCTCGGCCGACTCGCGCTGGATGCCCATGACGCTGGGGAACAGCCGACGCGAGAACCGGGTGGCCAGCACGTTGAGGAACGGCAGCGACCCGAGCGCCAGCAGGGTGAGCACGGGGTCGATCGTGAACAGGATGACCGTGACCGCCAGCACCGTGACCGCGTTCGAGATCGTCAGCGGGATCATCACCACGAACGCCTGCACCTGCTGCAGGTCGGTGTTGGCCCGGCTCATGAGCTGGCCGGTCTGGGTCTGGTCGTGGAACGAGAAGTGCAGCCGCTGCAGGTGGGCGAAGAGCCGGTCGCGCAGGCTGGCCTCGACCCAGCGGGCCTCGCGGAAGGCCACGTAGCGGCGCAGCCCGGTGAACGTGGCCGAGGCGATGGCCACCGCCCCCAGGATCAGGGCCCACTGCCGCAGGGCGCCGGTGTCGTCGGCGACGATGCCCTCGTCGACCGCGTTGCGCACGAGCAGGCCGGTGCTGACCTTGGCCGCGGTCCAGGCGAGGCCGACCACCACCCCGAGGGCGATGCCGGTCCGCCGCTCGCGGGTGAGCCGGCCGATCAGCCGCCAGCCCCGGCGGGCGGAGGTCGATGTGCCCGACAGCAGCGGGTCGTCGAGGCCGAGATCGGCCCCGTCGGCGGAGGTGGACGTGGACGTGGACGTGGTGCCGGTGTCGACGGCGTCGTCGCGCCGGCCGTTTCTGCGCTTCATCCGCTCGCGTGGCCCCCTCGAACTTGACCCGTGGGTCAAGTCTACCGGGCGGTGCGGCGTGCCGGAAACCCAATACCGCGCCGCACGTGGCGACGTCGCCACCCCTTTCGCTCGGCCGTGTCGAGCGGTATTCATTCGCACCACGGGGTCGCAGCACCACAGGGAGTGGCCATGTCTCAGCGTCCCACCGGCCGCCGGCGCGCCATCGGCGGAACGCTCGTCTGGTTGGTCCTGGCGGCTGCGGTCGCCACGCTGGGCAACGCCGCGGCACCGGCGGATGCCCAGACCCCGCCGATCGACGAGCCCGACCCCAACGCCTTCATCCCGGTGGGGCCGCCCCGGATCAACCCGGCGCTGGAGCCGAACAACCAGTGCGGCCTCGACATCGCCATCGTGATCGACCTGTCCAACTCGATCGACGACACCGAGCTGGCGCAGCTCAAGTCCGCCGCCAGCGGCTTCGTCACCGCCCTCGAGGGCACGCCGTCGAACATCGGCGTGTTCAACTTCGCCACGTTCGCCCCCGCCAACACCTCGGCCGCCAACGCCCCGCTCGTGTTCCAGACCGTGGCGACCGGCGCCGGCGCCACCGCCGCACGGGCCAAGATCAACGGCTTGACCCGGCCCGCATCCGCCAACGGCGGCACGAACTGGGACCGCGGCCTCGGCCAGGTGACCGACTCGGGCCAGGAGTACGACGGCGTCCTGTTCCTGACCGACGGCGACCCCACGGCCCACGGCATCCCCGGCAACCCGGGCGTCCCCGTCGGCAACAGCGACTTCGGCACCGGCGTCGACCAGATCGACGTCGACTCGGCGGTGGCCTCGGCGAACGTCCTGAAGGACGTGCCCACCAGGATCGTCGCCGTCGGCATCGGCACGGGCGCCTCGCCGGGTTCGGTGCAGCGGTTGCAGGCGATCTCCGGACCCACCGAGAACGTCGACTACTTCCTCACCAACTTCGCCGAGCTCGGCGCCGCGCTGCGCGAGCTGGCCAGCGGCAGCTGCGACGCCCTCGTCACGGTCAAGAAGGTGATCCGGGCCTCCGACGGCACCACCTCCCCGGGGGCCGGCTGGACGTTCACGTCCGCGGGCACGGGGGTCACCCCCGCCAGCGCCACCACGCAGTCGGGCGGGACCGTCTCGTTCCAGACGGACTTCACCACGCCGACCGACCCGGAGCGGGTGATCACCCTCACCGAGACCGCGCAGCCGGGCTTCGAGATCGTGGTCCAGCCGTCGGGCGAGGTGGCGACGTGCACGACGCGCGAGGGCGCCGCCGTCCCCACGACCCGGTCCGGGCCCACCGGCTTCGAGGTCACGGTGGCGCCGCTCGACGCCATCACGTGCACCGTCGTCAACGCCGTGCTCACGCCGCCGCGGCTGACGCTGGTGAAGCAGGTGACCAACGACGACGGGGGCACGGCCGCGCCCGGCGCCTGGACGCTCTCGGCGACGGGCCCGACCACCGTCACGGGAGCCAGCGGCACGCCGGCCGTCACCGACGTCGCGGTCGCGCCCGGGACCTACGCCCTGGCCGAGTCCGCCGCACCCGCCGGCTACACGGCCGGCCCGTGGGCCTGCACCGACGGCACGCTGACCGGGGCGAGCCTCACCCTCGACTACGGCGACTCGGCGACGTGCACGATCGTCAACGACGACATCGCCCCCACGCTCACGCTCGTGAAGACGCTGGTCCAGGACCCGACGTCGCCCGTGCTCCCCACCGCCTGGACGCTGACGGCCACCGGACCGACGCCGATCACGGGCGCCACCGGCTCCCCGGCCGTGACCGCCGCGACCGTGTCGGCCGGGGCCTACGCGCTGACCGAGTCGGGCCCCGACGGCTTCCAGCTCGCCGGCTGGAGCTGCACCGGCGCCCCGCTCGCCGGCACCACGGTGACCATCCCGCTCGCCGCGGCCGTGACGTGCACGGCCACCAACGCGGCCACGCCGTCGTGGACGCTGGCGAAGTCGTCGACCCCGACGAGCGGGACGACCGTGGTCCCGGGCGGGCAGGTCACCTACACGTTGACGGCCACCAACACCAGCAACGCCACGGTGACGGGCATCGACGTGACCGACGACCTCGACGACGTCCTCGACGACGCGACGCTCGTCGGCGGCAGCATCGTCGCCAGCGCGGGCACGGCCCAGCTCACCGGGACATCCCTCGAGTGGACCATCCCCAGCCTCGCCGCCAACCAGGTGGCCACGGTCTCGTACGCGGTCACGGTCGGCGCCTCCTCCTTCGGGGCCACGCTGCGCAACGTCGCCACCGGTGACGCCGCCGTGCCCCCCACGACGTGCGGCGCCGGGTCCGCCGACTGCTCGACCACCCATCCCACGCCGCTGGCACCGCGCCTGACGCTGGTCAAGACCGTCACCAACGACGACGGCGGCACCGCCGGCCCGGCCGACTTCGTGCTGTCGGCCGCGGGCGGCACCACCACCATCAGCGGACCGAGCGGGGACCCGGCCGTGACGGACGCCCCCGTGGACGTCGGCACCTACACGCTGGCCGAATCCGGTCCCGACGGCTACGAGGCGTCGGCGTGGGCGTGCGTGGGCGGGATCCAGGCGGGCGACCAGGTGACGCTGGGGTTCGGCGAGACGGCGACCTGCACGATCGTCAACGACGACATCGCCCCCACGCTCACGCTCGTCAAGGCGCTGGACCAGCCCGCCGGGTCGCCCGTGCAGCCCGACGAGTGGACGCTCACCGCCACCGGCCCCACGCCGATCTCCGGCCCCAGCGGCGACCCCGCGGTCACCGACGCCGAGGTCGACGCCGGCAGCTACGCCCTCGGTGAAGCCGGCCCGGCCGGGTACGAGCTCGTCTCGTGGGCGTGCACCGGGGGCACGCTGACCGGCGCCACCGTGGTCGTGCCGCTGGACACCGCGGTGACCTGCACCGCGACCAACCGCCCGCTGCCGTTCGACCTCCAGATCGAGAAGCTGCACCGGGTCACCGGCACGACGGACGACCGCAACGTCGTCGTCGGCACCGGCGACACGTTCGACTACGACATCACGGTCCGCAACGCCGGGCCCGGTCCGGCCACCACCGTGGTGGTGTCGGACGTGATCCCCTCGACGCTCGCCGTCGACCCCGCGTCGATCGTGGCGCCCGCCGGCTGGACGGTCGGCGTGACCGGGCAGGACGCCGGTGGGTTCGGCGGCAGGCTGACCGCCGCCTTCCCCGGGCCGTTGGCGCCCGGGGCGTCGGTGACGATCTCGCTCACCGTCACGGTCGGCCCGCTCCCCCAGCCCGACCCCGCCGTGCCGCCGGCGGCCATCGTCAACACCACGACCGTGACGGGTGACGGCCCCGACGGGACGCCGGACGACAACACCTCGACCGAGACCACGCCCGTCAAGGCCGTGACGCTCACTGCGGCCGGGGTGTGTCGCAACAACCTGCCCTTCCTCGACTACGCGATCGGGGCGGTCGGGTTCACGCCGACCGTGGCCACCGTCAACTGGTTCAGCGTGGCGACGTGGAACAACGGGGCCCCGACCGGACCCCCGAGCGCGACGTCGGCGATCCCCGTCGACCAGCTCGTCGGATCGCTGCTGTGGCCGGGAGCCGCGGTGGACGCCGCCGGCAACCCGACCGACTGGCCCGGGTGGACGCTGCGGCCCGACGGCACCTGGATCGAGGATCCCAACGCGCCCGGCGCCGATCTGCGCCCGGCCACGGTCGTGCAGGTCGTGGTGAACCCCACCGTGGCAACCGCCGAGGTGTATCCGCCCGCCGACCCGGTGTGCGACCCGAACCCGCCCCGCCCGGCGCCGCCGCCGGCTGGCGGAGGCGGAGGCGGCGCGGCCACCGGGTCCGGCGGCGGAACGAGCCGCGGCCGGCTGCCCCGCACCGGGGCCGACGTGGCGGCCGCCGCCGTCGCGGCCGCCGGGTTGCTGGCCGCCGGCACCTGGCTGGTGGGCGCGGGGCGGGGCCGCCGTCGCCCCTGGCCGGCCCGGCACACACCTGCCCACCTGGCCCGACGGCCCGGCGCCCGCTGACCCCGCGGCGCGACGTCGCTGCCGGGCCCGTCCGGACGGGCCGGACGAGCGGGAGGTCTGACTGGCCCGGACGAGCGGGACGTCTGACTGGCCCGGACGAGCGGGAGGCGGCAGGCGTGTCAGCCGAGGACGGCCGGTGCCAGCGTGCGCCACTCGTCGAGCGGCAGCTTCGTGACGTCCTGGTCGAGCACCTGGAGGCACACGTGGTCGGCCCCCGCGTCGAGGTGCTCGGCCACACGGGCGGCGATCGCCTCGGGCTCGCCCCAGGCGACGAGTGCGTCGACCAGCCTGTCGCTGCCGCCGTCGCCGAGGTCGTCGTCGCCCCAGCCGAGCCGGCGCAGGTTGTTCACGTAGTTGGGCAGCGTGAGGTACATGCGCATGTGCTTGCGCGCGGCGTCGCGTGCGACCTCGGGATCGGTCGCCAGCACGGCGCCCTGCTCGACCAGCAGCATCGGGCCCTCGCCCAGGTGCCCGCGGGCGACCGAGGTGTGCTCGACCGGGACGAAGTAGGTGTGGGCCCCCCACGCCCGGGCCGCGGCCAGCTCGAGCATCTTCGGACCGAGCGCAGCCAGCACCCGCGGCGGCTCCTCGGCCGGCGCGGGCGACACCGTGAACGCGCCGTCGAGGCCGTCGAGGTAGGACTGCATGTACGAGTAGGGCTTGCCCCAGTCCTGGTGGAGCATGCCCTCGACCATCGGCTGGTGGCTCACGCCGAGACCCAGGAGGAACCGCCCGCCCGAGTCGTCGGCGAGCAGGCGCTGCGCCATCGCCGTCACGCCGGGGAGGCGGTTGTAGATGTTGGCGACACCGGTGGCGACCACGAGGCGCCGGGTGGCGTCGAGCAGCAGGCCCGCGTGGCTGAGGGCGTCGCGGCCCACGGCCTCGGGGACCCACAGCGTGCCGTAGCCCAGCTCGTCGAGCTCCGCGGCCACCTCACGGGCCTGCGCGGCCGACTGCAGGTCGAGCTGACCGGTCCAGATGCCGACGCGTCCGACGTCCATCCGACGAACCTAGTGCGGTGCCTGGCACGGCACGAGCCCGCACCGACCCCCCCGGCCCGGGGCGCGATGCCTGCGGTGGCACCCCGGACCACCGCAGGCGTCCACTACCGTGACGGTCGATGGACACGGTCGCGGGGCCTCCCCTCCCCCCAGCGCGGTCGACCGACCCGCGTCCCGGGCCCGCGCCGTCCGCACCCGCACCCGGCACCGGCGGCCGCCCGGGCGGCGCACCGACCCCCGCCTCGGCGTGGCGACGCGTCGCCGCCGTGACCGCCGGCCTCGCCGCCGTCGCCTACGTCGGCATCGGCGATCCGGGTGGTGGGCCGGGCGTGTTCCCGCCCTGCCCGAGCCGCACGCTGCTCGGGCTCGACTGCCCCGGGTGCGGCGGCCTGCGGGGCACCCACGACCTGCTGCACGGCGACGTCGTCGGGGCGCTCGACCACAACCTGCTGCTGCCGTTCCTGCTGGCGATCCTCGCCTACGCGGGGCTGACCGTGATCGCGCCCCTGTTCGGCCGGCAGGTGCGGCCCCTACGCCCGCCCCGGTGGGCGCTCGTCGTCGGCGCGGTCGTGCTCGTGACGTTCATGGTCCTGAGGAACCTGCCCGTCGCCGGGCTCGAGTTCCTCGGCTCGGGCACGTCCTGAGCCGGGCTCGAGTTCCTCGGCTCGGGCACGTCCTGGGCCGAGCAGGCGCAACCACCCGGCGATCAGCGGGCCTGCGGCGAGCGCGAACGCCGCCGTCCCCAACCCGAGCGCGCCGCCGAGCACCCACCCCACGGCGAGGGTCGTCACCTCGATGACGACGCGGGCGCGCACGAGCGGCACCGACCGGTCGGTGGCGACGAGCA
>Ga0111539_10008187_pt1 | contig 13312 bp, 9 predicted proteins | sample RhiMethybrSRZTD1_FD_79667 | JGI IMG/M metagenome (GOLD analysis project Ga0111539, IMG submission 79667) | Populus rhizosphere microbial communities from Tennessee, USA - Rhizosphere MetaG P. TD hybrid SRZTD1 (version 2) (version 2) | ecosystem: Host-associated > Plants > Roots > Rhizosphere >...
GCACCTCGCCGCGCGCCGAGGCCCCGTGAAGCTCCTCGAGCTTCGTCTCCAAGAGCCTCTGCATTTCGGCGTAGCCTCGATCCTGCGCGATCTCGAGGAGGCTGTCGTGCACGGCGAGACCAGTCGGATCGGGATCGCGCTCGAGCAGAAAAGCGGTGACGTCGAGCCGGTTCTCGCGCACGGCGAAGTAGAGCGGCTTTCTGTAGTGATAGTGGCAGCGGGCGAGCGAAGGATCCTTGGCAATGAGGTCCTTCACCGCGCCCAGGTCGCCTCGAATGCACGCGCAGAAAAGCTCCCACACGTCGGTGCCGACGCCGGGAGACCAGGTCAGCGGCTGGTTCTTCTTGAGCTCATCCGGTTGGAACATGGCAAGTGGCCGATGGTGAGGGAGGGGCTCGGCCCCCCCATTGCTTGACCCGCCTTCCTCCGTGCCGGACTATGGCGTCTGCGAACTGACCGTGAGCGGTTCGCTGGGTTGAACCTGTAGCCCGGCAGAAAGGATGCCAATGCGAATGCACATCGTGACCACGTCGATTGCCCTGGGCTGCCTCGTCGCTGCCGTCGATCTCGGCTACCACCTCGGCGGACAAAGAATCGTTTCCGTCGCGGAAGGCCAGGCTGGAGGCGACGAGATCCAGATGATGACGGCAGCGAACACGCAAAATGAGGTCTACCTGTTCGTCTACAACAAGAACACGAAACAGATCACGACGTACATGCAGCGCACCGGCACGGGCCTGGAGCTGAAAGGAATCCGGCTCATCACGTCGGACGTCAGCTCGGACATTGACGAGTATCCCAAGAATCAGAGCCCGACGGCGGTTCGCAACATGAAGAAGCTCCTACAGCAGCTGAGCAAGGACAAGGAAGAAAAAGAGAAGGAGAAATAGCTCCCGAGCGAGGAGAGCCGCCCTCACTCTGCGCACGGAGGATACGAATCGCAAGACAGCGAGTCCGAAGGCGGGTCGATGGCATCGCAGCTTCTGTACGGCTCGCGCGGAAAGCTCGAGTGCAGGAAGAGGAAGCCAAGCAGGAAGAGCGGATCGGAGATATCTACCTTCCCATCGCCGTTCAATTCTGCCGTCTTCAAGCAAAGCGGCTCGTGCCCGCCCTGAAATAGGAAGTTGAGCACATAGACCGCATCGCTCAGATCCTGCCTGCCATCTGCGTTCGTGTCGCCCAGCCGGAACGGGATGCGAGGCAACGAAAGGATAGGTACGGACACGGATCTCAAAACGGGGATGTACGACGCCCCTTCCGAAGTGACGGCGTTGCTGATGTGCGAGCCCTGGGCGAAGATGCCATCTTCGTAGTACAGCCGAAGCTCCCGCTCCACGTCACCGACTTCTGCGGTGACCGTCAAGCGTGCGATGGCCTGCGTCCCCTCGGGCTGAAGCCACTGCTCCTCGAACTGGTTCACGATGACGGTGGAGGCAGCGCCGAGCCTCTGAGGATCTTCAAAGAAAAATCCAAGATTCGCCTTTCGGAACCCTGGGTTGGGTTCGGCGCCTAGATCCACCAGCACGGGGTCGCGCCGGATGGGCGGCTGATTCGGATCCTGAATGTTCTTTTGGAAGTAGACCGTCGAGACCACCACTCCCGAGAGGGCGATCGCTTCGATTTTTCCGCCTTCGACACCCAAGCTGATCGACCAACCTTGCACGCCTTTCGCCCCCGCCGGATGCAGTGTCGAGAGCGTGGCATCGACCTCGAAGCTCAGATGCTCCCCGGGCCTACCGGAGGCCGTCGCCGGGAGACCCGCAAATCCCAGCACGTAGCTGGGCCCGGGCTGCACCTCTACCGGAATCGTGATCGAGTGGAGAGCAGGCTTCTTCGACGCGCCGCGCAAGGAAACGAGGTTCTCGATGGGGTACCCGCCGGGCCCGAGCAGGCCGTCCACAAAGTGGAGCGAGATGGGTCCGGAGTCATCGTGAACAACGCCTTTTGCCCAGGCCCAACCCACCAGCTGCGTCCCTTGGGGCGGCAGCACGACTTTCTCGGCGCCACCAAGGAATACTGCCGCGTAAGCGCCGGGTTTTGGCTCCGATGCCAACGCTTCAAACGCCCCACTGACCACCGCCGGCAGATCGTGGAGGAAGACCGGGTGGTCTTCGATGAGCACAGGCGGAGTTGCTGGGTCGCCATCGTCGTCGTGGTAGTAGTCCGTCGCCACCTCGATGCCCTCCAGAGCGATAGCATCGAGCTCCGCTCCCTCAGCGCGCGCGGCGATGCTCCAGGCTCCGGGGCCCTCGTCGGTGCCGTTCTCCGTCGTCAGGAATACTCGCACGGGCATGTTGAACCTTTCCCCGGGCCGCAGCGCAAGCGCGCCGGGGTCATCGAAAGAGAAAGAAACATCGCCAGGAACGGGCGCCGATGAAGGCGCGTAGCTGCACGGAGGCAGCTTGTCCGAGGTCGGATCTTGTCCCGGCACGACCGTCCCGGGGGTAGGAGGGCTTTCGGCGCCGCGGTAGAAGTAGTTGAAAAGCCACAGCGCGTCGGCTTGCTCGAGCTTTCCGTTGTCATCGGCATCGCGGCCATCGCTGCACGGCGGCAGGGCTCCTGGCCCTTGGAGGGACTCCGAGATCGTCTGGACGTCCGCGATATCGACCGCCCCGTCGATGTTGGCGTCGCCGCGGCGGAAGGCGTCGTCCGCCCGAAGCGCGGCGGCAACGCAAAGGAAAGGCAAGCCGATCGCCAGTGCCCGAGCTCGAAGCGTCCGCTGGGTTGCCACGGCAGCAGCTCCTGAACGTTGCCGTTTCACTAGCGCCCTCCTTCCGTCGATCCTGCTCCGGCGCAGCGTTGACCGCCTGGAGAGTCTTGCTGAGTCGACCCAAAGGATGGCTCATGCCCTGCGCGGCCTCCCGAACTCTGCAGCCGCGCTCCGCCGAGCATCTGACCATGCCATAGCGGGTCGATCCATCGCATTTTCTAGCGGGACCGGGCGCGCCGCTGGGTTCGAGGGCTATTTCTCGAGAGAGGCCGTCTCGCGCTCCTGACCAAGGGGCAAGCGCGCGAGCTCCAGGTAGCTTGCCGGCGCGCCCTGCCTCACGAAATAGACAGCGTTCGGCTGGAGCTGGCCCAGCTTCTGCACCGTGCGGTTCCGGTCAGGCCACGTGATCTCCACGTCCTCGATGCGGCTGTCGTCGTCGGCAAGGCGGCCGAGGCCGACTCCGAGCTGCAGACTGGAGGCGCCGAAGCTGCCGCCGCTGCCGACGGTCCGGAATATCTTGCGCCCCCCAGAGCGCCCGGAAAGCGTGAGCTCGACGCGCGCACCGATGGCCGCTCGGTTAGAGGTGGTACCTTCCAGCTTGAGCGTGATCCAGTCGTTCCCGTGGCCGGGATTCCGGAAGAGCGCGTTGGGGAAGTCGTCCCCGGGAAACGCTCCGCCGAGGACCGTGTAGATGTCCTGATCGCCATCGTTGTCGATGTCCCCGAACGCGACCCCGTGCCCTTTGGCAAGAGATCCGAGGTGCGCCGCGACGGTCACGTCATCGAATTTGCCTCCGCCCGTGTTGTGGAAAGCGCGATTCGGCACGAGGGAATAGAAGGGAGGCGAGCCCGTGCCGAGGTACATGTCGAGGAAGCCGTCGTTGTCGAAGTCGCCGAAATTGGAGCCCATGACCGACATGGCCTTCCAGAGCCCCGCTTCTTTCGTGACGTCGGCGAACGTGCCGTCCCCTTGGTTGTGGAAAAGGCGCGGCTTGCTCGCATCCGACGAGTTCTCCAAACCAAGGAAATCTGCGATTTCGTCGTGGTTCGGGACGGTCAGCTCCATGGGCAAGTCTTTGGGGAAGCTCACTTCGCACTTCGGATAGCCCGCTACGAAAATGTCGTCCCAACCGTCGTTGTCATAGTCCCAGAACCACGTGGGGAAGCTAAAGATGGGCTCCGAGACGCCCGCGCTCGCGCTGACGTCCGTGAACTCGAATTCGCCGGAATCGCCGGGGCCGTCGTTGTGATAGAGAAGGTTCGGCGCGCCGTAGCGGGAGACATAGAGGTCGATGCGGCCGTCGCGGTCATAGTCCCCCCAGGCGGCGCCCTTGACCCAGCCCAGGGTATGAAAACCCGCTTCCTGGAAAACGTCGCGGAAAGTGCCGTTTCCCTGATTGCGGTAGAGGTGCCCCTGGACCTGAGGATTCTTGAGACTGTAGAGCGACAACAGCAGGTCGTACCACAGCCCGCTCACGACGTTAGTGGCGCCGATCGGGAAGCCCGTCTCGTTGCCCACGTAGAGGTCGATCCAGCCGTCGTTGTCGAAATCCCCCCACGCGGCCGCCTGCGTGGGCTCGAGGGCCAACACGCCGGCCTGGGCGGTGACGTCAGTGAACGTGCCGTCGCCCTCGTTGCGCAGGAGAGTATTCGGCCACTGGCCCTGCTCCATCTGCCAGGCGCCGCGGAGGATCAGGACGTCGACGCATCCGTTGTTGTCGTAATCCGCCTGCAGGATGTTCAGCCCGCCGCGAATGCCTTCGAGGCCGGCGGTCTGCGTCACATCGGCAAAAGTTCCGTCTCTCCGGTTATGAAAGAGGCGGAGCTGCCCCTCGGGAGCATCGATCGGATAGAGCGCCGACGCCATGATGTCGAGATACCCGTCGTTGTCGAAGTCATCGACGATGCAGCCGCCAGCCACTCCTCGCACGGCGACTCCGGCCATCCCCCCCACTTCGAGGAAGGGAGGAAAATCATCCGGCGCCGAGCCCACTGCCGTGTCTTGGCGGAGCCGCCACTCGGGCCGGATGTCCTCGGCCTTCCGGCCGACCGTCATGTAGGCGATGTTGAGAAGCCACCGCACGACGAGATCGTCGGGTCGACGCTCAAGGATTTTCTCGAAAGCGGCGATCGCGCCGCGGGAGCCCCGCGGCACACAGTGCCTTGCCGTTGCCCGGATCGGGAAAAGGCACGAATCGGCGCCGTGCCGAGCGATGCAGTTCTCTGATTCGCCAAGCCGCAAGTAGGCCACAGCTCGCGGGAACTCCACGCGGTCGATCACCTCGCTGGGAGACAGCTTGGCTGAGGCAGTCTGATCGAGGAGCTCATCATAAAGCTCCACGGCGTCGGCCGGACGACCCACTCGCACGAGAGCCTGGGCTAGCCGCAGCCGCTGGTCGAATCGCTCGATGGAGCTGTCGTGTCGATATTTCGAGAGTTGCGCCACGACGCAAGGCTCTCCGGCGAATGGCACCTTCGAGCTAATGTTCTGCGCAATGTTTGCCAGGAGCTCGCGGGTGCTCTGAGTGAGCGGCGGCGCGGGCGGCGGGGCGGACCGACAACCGGCCAAGCTCGCCAAGACAATCAAACAAGGCAAAATCAAGTTGGTCCGTCGCAAGCAGTGCAAAAGATGGCTATGCATAAAACCCTCGAGCGGGCGTCGCTGAGCCCAACGAGTACATTGGAGACCCGGTTACAAAAGCCCCGGCAAGTTGGCACGCGAGCTGCCCGTGCCCGGCCGTGCCTGGGAGGTCAGCAAATGACTCGCCAGCAGCCGGCCACAAATCTTCGAGGCGTGCCCGCGCGATCTAAAGTCAATCGATGGCTCGCGCGCGAGCAAACAACGCGGCTCGGTCCTGGCCTGGAGAAGGCGGGGAGAAGGCGAGGAGCCGACGTAAAACCTATGAGGCGGCGTTCGAATCCACGCCCGAGACCCCACGGAGCGCAGCGACAAAAATTGTCAGTAGTCTAACAACGCTCGAGCTGTTTTTGCTTTTTAGCAAAAACTGACAGATAGCTGGGACTTACTTCCCGCGCTGCGTTACTGAAAAAGAGAGCGCCCGATCCAGCCGGACGCAGGCGCTCCTGAGCTATCCAGCGACCGCTACTTCGTGTTTCCGGGTACGGACACCATCCAGCCGATGCCGAATCGGTCGGTCAGCATGCCGAAGCGCGGAGACCAGAACGTCTTGGCAAGGGGCATTCGGACCTCTCCCCCTTCGGCCAAGGCGGCAAAAGCGCGGTTCGCGTCCGCCTCCGTCGGCACGGAAAGCGCGAGCGAGAAGCCCTCAAAGGTGCCCCCCTCTCCGCAGCCGTCGGATGCCATGATCGTGGTGCCGCCGACGCGAAATGTCGCGTGCAGCACTTTGTTCTCGAAGCCAGGCGGCACGGTCCCAGGCGGCGGTGGCTCGGGGCTTTCTTTGTGGCGCATCAGCATCTCGGTCTCTGCGCCGACCGCTTTTTGGTAGAACTTCAGAGCCTCCTCACACCGGCCACCGAAGAAGAGGTAGGGTTGGACGAGAGTGGTTGGCATAATGCCTCCTCAAGTTGAGGTGGATGACCAACGGTGTCCTCGCTCGGAATCGCGAAGCAGCCTGCCGTTGAGTTGCTGGGCTCCCAGCGTGCTCTACGGTTAATGAGCACGCTGGACTCGGACGGATGATAGCGCGATGGCGCGCGCTTTCACGGTCTGCGGCGACGGATCCATCGGGTCTCCGGCAGGCAGCGGCCCCGAGCACGAACTGTTGCCTTTCGGCAAGGTTTCCAAGATGGAGGGAGTAGAACGATGAGCGACCTGCGAGGTTGTTTCAAAACCCCACCCCGGTTTCGGCGCCATCTTGTCGTCGTCGTGAGTTTAGGCGTGGCTACCTTGCAAGCCGTGCCTGCGGCCGAGCCGACCTACACAATCCAGACGATCGCCGGCAATGGACGAGAGGGCGATTTGCCCGAAGGAGGTGGGATCGCTTCCGAAGTGCCCGTCGATCTTCCTTTCGGCCTTGCGACGGGTCGCGACGGGGCCGTCTACATCACCTGCATCGGCTTTCACCGAGTCCTGCGCCTTGACCCGAAAACGCGCCGGCTCACTTCCGTGGCAGGAAACGGCCGCAAGGGGTACTCGGGCGACGGCGGGCCGGCGACGGCCGCGAGCCTCAACGAGCCGTACGAAGTGCGATTCGACTCGCACGGCAACATGCTCATCCTTGAAATGCAGAATCACCTGCTCCGGCGGGTGGACGCGCCAACTGGCCGAATCTCCACCGTCGCCGGAAACGGCACGGCGGGCTACGGCGGGGACGGCGGTCCTGCCTCCCAAGCTCAGTTCCGCGACCCGCACAGCTTCATCGTAGACGCCGACGACAACATCTATGTTTCCGATTTGGATAACCATCGCGTGAGAAAAATCGACGCGAAGACGAGCCGCATCACGTCGTTCGTCGGCAATGGGGAGCGCGGGACTCCCGCCGAGGGGGCGATGGCCAGCGAGCAGCCGTTCATCACGCCTCAGGGGCTGGCGCTCCGCGAGGGCCAGCTCTGGATCGCGTCGCCGTCGGGTCATTCCGTGTGGCGAGTCGAGTTTTCGAGCGGACGGATTTTCCGCGTCGCCGGGACAGGACAGCAGGGACATACCGGGGACGGCGGCGACCCGCTGAAAGCGACTTTCGACGGGCCGCGCGGCATGTGGATGACTTCGACTGGCGTCCTCTGCATTCCCGAGGGCGAGAACAACGTGATCCGTGCCGTGGACACCGTACACCGAACGATCCGTACGATCGCAGGCGTTGGACCGAAGCAGGATCAGTACACGGGGGATGGCGTTCCCGCGCTGAAAGCGCCGATCTCCCAGCCGCACGGCGTCCTCGAGATCGAAGGCGGGCAGCTCCTTTTCAGCGACACGCGGAATCACCGCGTGCGCGTTTTGAAGCCGCAGCCGAGCAGCGAGTGAGTCGGCTGCAGCTGCGCGCTCCAAATCGCCGCGAAGCCAGATCCCAGCCGGCGCGCCATCATTTCAGAGTATGGGTGCCGTGCGTCATCGCTCCGCCGGCCCGCAGCGCCGCCGTGACGATCGTCGTCTCGGCCAGTTCCTGCTCGGTGGCCCCAGCCTTCTTGGCTTTCTCGGCGTGGATCGCGATGCAGTAGGGGCACTGCGTCGTGAGCGCCACGGCCACGGCCATCAGCTCCTTGTACTTGAGGGGAATCGCTCCGCCTCGAAAGGCCGCCGCGTCAAACTCGACGAACCCTTTGAACCCCTCCGGCGCAAGCTCTCTCAGCATTCCGAATTTCTCGAGATTCTTCATGTCGTACATGGCAATTCTCCTTGAGCTCTGCTTCTCGCCGGCCGATCGCGTCGGGCACGTCGCTCGTCGCGCGCCGGTCGAATGAAAGTCTATCGAGCTCATCGGTCTCGCACAGTACACTCGTGGTGCACCCCCGGGGTGCACTCCAGGTAACCCCCCCTCGAAGCGGAAATCAGCATGACTCACGTGCCGCCAAAATCAGTCACGGAGCTTTTCGGACTTCCCGATCCGCCCAAGACGGGGCGGGAACGTCTCGTTGCGAAGGCCGTGGAGCTCTTCTACCGGCACGGTTTTGGCGCCGTCGGCATCGATCAGGTCATCGATGTGGCGGGCGTCACGAAGACGACTTTCTACAAGCATTTCGAGAGCAAGACGGACCTGATGGTCGCCGCCGTGGAGCGGCGGGATGAGTGGGAGTCGCAAGCGTGGCAGCGCGCCGTGCGGCAAATCGCCGGCGACGATCCCGCACGGCAGTTTCTGGGCATGCTCGACGTGATGGACATCTGGTTCAACGATCCGGATTTCGGGGGTTGCATGTTCATCAACACAGCGGCGGAGTTCCCGAACCCGCAGGATCCTGTGCACAAGGCCGCCGCGGCCTACAAGCGACGCACCCGCGATCGCTTCCGCGACCTGGCCCGGGCAGCTGGCGCCGTTACGGAGCAAGCCGCCGAGACGGTTGCCGACTGCTTCACCGCGCTGATTGAAGGCGCACTGGTTCTGCGGCAAACTCACGGCCGGAATGACGCGGCGCGCGTCGTGCGGCCGGCGGTCGAACAACTGCTGCGTGGCTACTTGCCCGCCCCCAGCGCGACCGTCGCGGCCGGCGAGTGAGACGCGCCGAGAACACGAACTGCCATGGCGCTGCGTGACCGTCCCCTCGAGCTTCATGCCGGATCGTCCGCTCCCCCACCCCGTGACCCGGAAGGCGAATCGCAAATCGGCGAGCGGCTACTTCGACGTAGCGACGCGGCCGGTGAAGCGCGGCTTGGCGATCCGCCGGGTCCTCGCGGGTGGCCGGTGGTCGGAGTCCTGCCACGGATTTGGCGTGACCCCCTCCGGTTCTTTCTCGAGGTCGCCCTCGAGTGCGGCGGCGTGGCGCGCATCGGGATTGGGAAGTTCACGCTCTACCTCATCTCGAGCCCGGACGCGATCGGGTATGTTTTCCAAGGGAACCCGAAGAATTTCGGGAAAGGGAAGGGGCTCGCGGCAGCGGAGCGCGTCCTCGGGCAGGGCCTCGCCACGAGTGAAGGCGAGCTGTGGGCGCGGCAGCAGCGGTGCATCCAACCCATGCTCCGCCCGCAGAAACTTTCGAGCTATCTGCCGGCGCTCCATGCCCTGACGCGCGAGACGCTCGGCGCTTGGGCCGACAAAGCCGAGCGCGGCGAGGCTTTCGACGTCGCGGAAGAGATGCGCCGGCTCACTCTCCATCAGGTCTGCCGCCTGCTCCTGGGGGCCAACGTCGCCGCTTCCGAGATCGCCGCCATCGGCCAAGCAGTCCAGGATGCCAATGAGGAGATCAACCGTAGCGCCTGGACGCTGTTTCCGCTCCTCTCGAAGCTGCCCACGCCACGGAACCGGAGGATACGCCAGTCGCTCGCGGCTCTGGACGCGATCGTCGAACGTCGGATTCGTGAGCGACGCGCGGAGCGGCGCTCGGGTGAGGATCTGCTCGATCAGCTCATCGATGCGCGGGACGCACCGAGCGGCGATGCCATGAGCGATCGTCAGATCCGCGACGAGCTCGTGACCTTTTTTGTGGCCGGACATGACACTCCGGCGAACGCACTGGCCTGGACTTTCCATCTGCTCGCTGAGCACCCCGAGTGGTCGACACGCGTTGCGGCGGAAGCCGCTGGCGTGCTCGGCGATCGCGAGCCGACGCTCGAAGATCTCGACCAGCTCGACGTAACGGAGCGGGTCCTCAAAGAGTCGCTGCGCCTCTTTCCGCCGGCCTGGGTGATCGTCCGCACGGCGCACGCCGACGACGTGCTGGATGGTTTTGCGGTGCCGGCAGGCGCACCCCTCCTCTTGAGCCAGTATGTGGTCCACCGCCATCCGAGCTACTGGGATAACCCAGAGACATTCGATCCTGACCGGTGGACGCCGGAGCGCTCCGTGTCCCGGCATCGCTTCGCGTACTTTCCGTTCGGCGGCGGAAGTCGCTTCTGCACGGGCCATGGGCTCGCCATGGTGCTCGGCAAGCTCATCGTGGCTTGCGCTGCGCGCGGCTACTGCTGGCGGAGCGCTAAGCAACGCCGTATCCGACCCCGAGCGCTCACGACTCTGCTACCTCGCGGCGGCGTGTGGATACGAGCCGAATCTCGAGCGATTGCGCCTAACCGCTATTCCCGAGATCGATGAACACAACGATCGACGGGTTTCCGACCGGCGTGGACTGCCCGGTGAAGGTGAGCCCCCCGGAGACCGGGTCTCTCCGGAAGACCGCAACATGGTCGGCGCGTTGATTGCAGCAGTAGAGAAAGCTGCCGCTGGGGTCGGTGCTGAAGCTTCGGGGATAGTCGCCGCGCGTCCACTCCTCACCGCGGAAGGCCAATTCTCCCGTCTCCCCCACCGCGAAGATCCCGATGCTATCGTGCAAGCGGTTGCCGGCGTAAACGAACTTCCCGTCTCCGGCCACGAGAATCTCCGACGCGAAGCTGCTGCCCGCGAAGCCAGGAGGGAGACTAGAGAGCATCTGCCGGGAGGTCAGACGTCCGCCCATCGAGCCGTAGTCGAACAGCACAATGTTCGAGGCTTCCTCCTGCAAGGAGTACAGCCAGCGCCCGTTGGGGTGGAAATCGAAATGGCGAGGACCGTCCCCCGCCGGGAGCGCGATGGATGGCGGGTCGCTTGGTGAGAGCGTTCCCGAGTCTGCATCGAACCGCCAAACGAAAATCCGGTCCAGCCCCAGGTCGACGTGCAACACGAAGCGCCCCGACGCGTCGGCCCGAATCATGTGCGCGTGGGGCTGGTCGTGGCCGCTGATGGCGAAGCTTCCCGGAGGGGCATTCGTCGCTTTCGTCGCGCCCACCGTCCCGGCATCTTTTTTGACATCGGTCGCCGGGCCCAGGCGGCCGTCGGCCAGGATGGGAATCACTGCCACGGAGCCGCCGAAATAGTTGGCCACGAGGACGTACCGCCCGGACGGATGGAGGCTCAGGTGAGCCGGCCCCGCGCCTCCCGAGGCCACCGTGTTCAGCCGTCGGAGCGTGCCGTCCGGTCGAAGCACCTCATAGGCGCTGACCGAGCCCGAGTTGTCCTCTCCCATCCTGTCCGTCTCGTTGCCGGAGTAGAGACGAGTCCCGCTGACATTGACCGCGAGACAGCTCGGGCTGGTTCCCGACTCTTCCACGCTGGCGGGAGTCAAGGCTCCGGTGCTCCGTTCGACTCGAAAAACGTGAATCCCCTTTCCGTTCCCCGGAGGCAAGTCCACCTGCGTCGGCCGAACATTGCGGAGGGGAGAGCTGTACGTCCCGACGTAGGCAATGAGAGGCCCCTTGTCCGCGCCAGCTTGCGCCGCAAGCCACGGCAGCAGCACGCACGCATCCGCGAGCAGAGACATGGAACGTCGCAGGCACCAACGACGAGCAATGTTTTTCGATGTCATGGATAGCGCAACATGTTCGTGGACCGAGGAGGTCAGGTCATCAACATTCTCCGTCCAGGCGGATTCGGTGCGCGATTTCGCCGCTCCGACGCTTGACCCATCTCTCCACGCGCATAGGATTACGGGCCGAGACCCTGGCCGCGAGCTGAGCGACATCGACATGAAGGCGCTGAAGTAACCTTCTGCGCCTTTCGAAAGCCCGGCCCGACGCCGCCGACGACCTCTTGCGCGGGCTATTTCCTCTCGCTGAATGCGTAGAGGTGCTTCTCGGTCCGGATGTAAAGCGTGTCGTCGGCGATCGCCGGCGTGGCGGCGGTTTTCTCGCCGAGCTTGGGATTCGCGGCGAGCACCACGGGCTTCTCGGCGCCGGCTTGGAGCACCGTCACGGATCCGTCCAGCGCCGTGATGTAGATGCGGCCGTTCGCCCCAACGAGCGAGGCGTAATACTGACCTGGAGCCGCTACGCGCTCCATGTAGATGTCCTTGCCCGTCTTGGCATCGTACGCCGTGACGATCCCGCCATCCTTCACCATGACGAGCTGCCCCTCGTAGACGATGGCCGAGGAGATGTAAGGAAGGCCTTTTGTTTTTTTCCAGAGCACGTGCGAGGTGGTCACGTCGCCCTGGCCGCCGGCTTTCAGCGCGAAGGCGCTGCTCTTTCCCTCGGCCATGAACTTGAGCATTCTCTCGTACTCATCCCGCGTGACTTTGCCGTCGCCGTTCGAGTCCTGGCTGTCGAAGAATCCTTGAAGGCCCTTTTCGGCCTCTTCGCGGGACAGGGCGCCGTCGTGATTGCTGTCGAACTCTTTCAGCTGCGAATCGAAAGAAGGTACTTGAAAATCCTTGTCGTCTGGGCCGCCAGGCGACCAACCTGCAAAATAGAGCACGCCGTCCGCAGTGACCGGAGATGTGCAGCAGCCGGATGGCATTCCGGTCACCGACCAGACTTCCTCGCCAGTCTTCAGGTCGTAGCCGGACATTCGCGCATGTCCTGCGGACACGACCTGTTTCCCGCCGGGAGCGTCCCAGACGACTGGGGAGCAGTACGAAGTGAAAGACTGCCGCTTTTTGTCCCATTTCACTTTTCCCGTCGCAGCGTCCAGCGCGATGATTTTCGGCTCTTTCGTCTCGTCGCGGACGAGAATCACCGTGCCGTCCACGAGAATTGGGGATGTCCCGCTGCCGAAATTCCCTGCCACGACCGCAGACGGAACTTCGAACTGCCAGAGGGGCTTCCCGCGCAGGTCATAACAGGTCAGCCCGCAAGAGCCGAAGTACGAGACGATCCGCTCTCCATCCGTCGCCGGAGTGGAAGCGGCTGGGCTCCCTTCGGCCTTGTAATAAGGCTCGATCTGTTTCGTTGGCGCCTCGGCGCGCCACGCCTCGCTCCCATCCGCCCGGCGGTACGCGATGGTGTACAGCTTTCCGTGGTCGAATGCGGTGATCACGAGCATGTCCGCCGCGACGATCGGGGAGGACAGGCCGCCGGGGACGGGGACTTTCCACTTCACGTTCTTGTCGGGACCGAGCTCGACCGGCGGTTTTTGAGCGGGCGCGATCCCCGAGCCGCCAGGTCCGTGAAACTGAGGCCACGCAAGGGGCGCGTCGGCCGCGAGCCCGAGTTTACCCAGCACCAGTACCGCAATGAGCACGCTAAGACGTTTCACGCAATCCTCCCAGTCAGTCACTTCCTTGGCCA
>Ga0111539_10008188_pt1 | contig 13309 bp, 12 predicted proteins | sample RhiMethybrSRZTD1_FD_79667 | JGI IMG/M metagenome (GOLD analysis project Ga0111539, IMG submission 79667) | Populus rhizosphere microbial communities from Tennessee, USA - Rhizosphere MetaG P. TD hybrid SRZTD1 (version 2) (version 2) | ecosystem: Host-associated > Plants > Roots > Rhizosphere >...
CATCTGAGCCCGATTCACTTCCACCACCCGCGCTTTCGCCTCTCGGTTCTCGCTCATCAACCGATGGTACGGTCATCATCACTTTTCCACAGCACGCGCGATTTCTTCACACGCTCTGAGCGAAGGCGGTGGGGCGGGTGTGAGCGAAAGGATCTCAAACTACGAAAAACATGGCCTGTGGCGCCGTTCTCGTATTCTGAGATCCTTTCGCCGTCTACGCGGCTCAGGATGACGGGGTCATCACGAAACGTCCACTTCCCTCCCCCCATCCTCCCGCACGCTGATCCTCACCTCCACGTGCCCATCCTCGAACTCCGTGAACGCTTCCTTCGGCCATTCGATGAGCTTCACGCCGGGGCCGGAGAGCATTTCGGGGATGCCGATCTCCAGCCATTCGCGGCGGTTGTCGGAGAGGCGGTAGCCGTCGATGTGGATGATCGGCGGCAACCCGGGGCGCGGGTACTCGTGCACGATGGCGAAGGAGGGGGAGGCCACCTGGTTCGGGTCGGCGCCGAGCTCCGCGGCGATGGCGCGTGCCAGGAAGGTCTTGCCCGCGCCGAGGTCGCCGACGAGATGCACGACCGCATCGGGTGTGAGCGAGCGGGCGATCTCGCGGCCGGCGCGCTCGGTATCGGCCTCCGTCGCACAGACGAAATTCACTGCGCCCCTCGGTTGCGCCCAATCGCGGCGGGGATGCGGTCGGCGAGCTCCATCGCCGTGAGGCCGGTGTCGCCCAGCTGCTCTTTGAGGATGTCGCCGGCCAGGCCGTGCAGATAAACGGCCGCGCAGGCGGCATCCAGCGGGTCGGTGCCGCGCGCCAGGAGAGCCGCGATCATGCCCGCAAGCACGTCGCCCATACCGCCGCTGGCCATGCCCGGATTGCCGGTCGGATTCACGAAGACATGCCCGTCCGGCTCGGCGATGAGCGACTGGTAGCCCTTCAGCACGACCACGCATTGCGTCATCTTTGCGGCCTCGCGTACCGCATCGATGCGGGCGGCGTTGATGCTCGCCGAGTCGCTGCCGAGGAGCCGGGCCAGCTCGCCCGGATGCGGCGTGATGACCCGGGGCAGTCCCCGGGGATTGAGCTCGGCCGCACGCGACGCGAATGCATTGAGCCCCGAGGCGTCGATGACCAGAGGCAGCTCGATCTTTTCGACGAGGCCCCGTGTCTGCTCCCAGGCGCGCTCGTCGTCGGCCAGGCCCGGACCGATGAGCACCGCGGTCTTCTTGTCGAGGAACTCCTGCAGATCGCCACCCGAGTACGACATCGACTCGATCGAGCCGGCGTGTACGAGCTTCGCGGTATCAGCATCGGTCATCACCGACACCAGCCCGGCGCCGGTGCGGATGGCGCCGCGCGCGCAAAGCACCGCCGCGCCGCTGCGTCCCGGCGAGCCGGCGATGACGCCTACGTGACCGTACGTCCCTTTGTGCGTCGAGGAGAGGCGCGGCGCGACGTGCGGTTGCACGTCCTTCGGCGTGATGAGCGCCAGCGTGACCATCTCATCCTCGACGGCGGCCTCGGGGATGGTGATGTCGGCGACGATGACTTCGCCGCAGTAGAGCGCGGCCGGCTCGAACACGTGGCACAGCTTCGGCGCCGCGAACGTGACCGTGACCTCGGCCTGCACGCACGGCTCGAACGGCGTGGGCGACGAGGCGTCCGCGCCACTCGGCAGATCGACGGCCAGCACCGGCAGGCGCAGCTCCGCCAGATCGCGGATCACATCAGCGTGGATGCCGGACGGCGCGCGGTTGAGGCCCGTCCCGAAAATGGCGTCGACCAGCACGTCCGCGTCCGAGGCGTGGGCCAGCACGGTCTCGATCTCGTCGCCGGCGCGGATGTCATAGATCGGGATGCCCAGGCGCTCACAGACCGTGAGGTTCGTGCGCGCGTCGCCATGGATCGAGTCGCGCTCGCCGACGATGACCACCACCGGCACCACGCCCCGATTCTCCAGATGCCGCGCCACGGCGAACCCGTCACCGCCGTTCGCCCCCGTGCCGCAGAAAATCGCCACGCGCCCGCAGTCCGGATAATGCTCGAACAACGCATCGACCACGGCGATGGCCGCGTTCTCCATCAACACGATCGACGGCACGCCGAAACGCTCGGTGGCGCGCTGGTCGATGTTGCGCATCTGCGCGGCGTTCACGATCTTCATAACGCGATGCCTGCTTCATTCATGTAGCGCTCCAGATCGGCGGCCGTGTCGATGTCGTAATGCTCCGGGAGCAGCGCCACGGTGCGGCCCAGCCCGGCGATGCGCGCCAGCGTGGCGGCCAGCACGGTCGAGGTGCCCCACTCGATGTCTTGAAACACGGAAGGATCGTACGCCAGCGCGCGGCAGCCGATGAGGTAGTAGCCGCCGTCCGTGGCCGGGCCGAGCACGTATTCGCACGACTCCAGCAGAGCGAAGGCGCGATCGATCAACTCCCGCGTCAGCGACGGATCGTCGACGCCGATGACCACGATCTTCTCGGTGCGATGAAAGAAGAAACGCTCCGACAACGCCATCGACAACCGGTCACCCAGCCCCGTGCCGGTCTGGATGGCCAGCGCATGCGGTCCGAACGCGCGCCGCAACGCCTCGCCGGTTGCGTTCGCAGTGGGCGGCCACATCACCTCGATCTCCAGCTCGGGCGTCGACGTACCGACGGCCGTGATCAACTCCCGCAGCATCGACTCATACACCGCCAGCGCCCGCTCCGCCCCCACCTCCGCCGCCAGCCGCGTCTTCACCTTCCCCAGCTCCGGCAACCGCGCAAACACGAGTAGCCGCTGCGCGGGCGGAGGAACGGTGGGGAACATGGCGCGCAGTATATTCAGTGCCTACGGAACCATGACCATTGCACTTCTGACTGACTTCGGCACGCGCGACCCGTACGTCGCGGCGATGAAGGGCGTGCTCGCCTCGCGCACGAATGTGCCGGTCATCGATCTCACGCACGAGATCGCGCCGTTCGATGTCCTGGAGGCGGCCTGGTTCCTCGGCACGGTCGTTCCGTACTGGCCGTCGGGAACGATCTTCGTCTGCGTCGTCGATCCCGGAGTCGGAACGTCGCGCCGGATCATCGCCTGCGAACGCGATGGACGCGTGTTCCTCGCGCCGGACAACGGACTGCTCACGTTCGTTGCGCCGCACGAGATTCACTCCGTCGAGAACACGGCCCTCTTTCTCCCCAACGGCAGCAACACCTTCCACGGGCGCGACCGCTTCGCACCCGTGGCCGCGGCGATCGCCAACGGCCTGCCGATCGAAGAAGTGGGCTCGCGCATCGATCGCATCGCAACGCTCGACTACGACCCGCCGTCGTACAGCGACGCCGTCGTGCACGGAACCATCGTGGCCATCGACCGCTTCGGCAACGTCATCACCGACATCGAAGCGTCGCGCATCCCGTTCGCGCCGTTCGCGCTGCACATCGGCAAGCGAACAATCGACCGGCTCGAGACCAGCTACGGAGATGCCGCGCCGGGATCATTCCTTTTGGTCGGCTCCAGCGGCCGCATCGAGATCTCGATCGCCAACGGCAGTGCAGCCGAGGAACTGCGCGTAAACCGTCTCCAGCGCGTCGAGCTCCGGCCGCTATAATCGCCCGGCGTGGCTTCTGCCAAAGATCGTCGGCGCTCCGAACGCTTCCCCACCGCCTCCATTCCGGTGCAGCTCTCGGACGTGAACGGGGAGCTGATCGACCTCAGCCTCACCGGCGCCGCCGTCATCCATCGCTCCCCCGTCAAAGCCGGCGCCGCCGCCACGCTCATCTTCCCCAGCTACGGCGGCATCTACATCCCCTGCGAAGTCCTCCGCTCCATCGTCCAGGTGCGCCGCCTCGAAAACGACAAAGACCCGGAGTACGTCTTCCGCTCCGCCATCATCTTCTCGCCGCTCGCGCCTGAGCAGGAACAGCCGCTGCGGGAGTTTCTCTCGATCCAGATCGACCGGTTGTTGGAGGCGCGGAGACAGGCGGCGGCGCGCGCCGATCAGTCCTGAGATAGCTCGCGCAGACGTTCAACCCACGCGACAAAGGCCGCCGCGTTCGGTCCGCCAGCGCTCAGGTAGCGCTTTGCGATTGCGGATCCGTAAGGCGTGCCGGGTTCCTCCTGCCATGCGAGGTATGTATGAAGCTCCGCTTTCAGTGTCGCCGATGACGCAAAGCGCCGGAGCTCCTGAGGGATTGCTGCAACCGCATTCCTGCAAATTGGCCAGAGGGCGTCTCCGTCCGGGATGAGTTGCTCGATGAAGTCCTCGACCGCGCCGGGCAGATGGTTATCGGGCATGATCCAGACACCGGCCACTCGTGGAGTAGTAAAAATCGTTCCGGCCGCATCGGCCTCTGCAGGCACGTCGAATCCGGCTTGGCCCAGGCGATGACGGAGCATTTGCCACCGGGCGGCTATGTTGGTGTCAGCATCGACAATCACACCGATGGCGCCGTGACTGCCACCGTTCAATGTTGCCGGAAGGACTTCATCGAGGAGTTTGGTGATTCCTCCGCAGTCCTTTACCTGCTCATCGATCTGCAGACTGACGCCGTTGGCCAGAAGAACGTGTTTCGTGACGTGCAGATCGTCCGACCCCTCGACAAGCAGGATGAACGACATCAGCGGACCTCGATGTGTTCGCGTGTCAGTATCGAGAGATCGCGTTCGGAAACGAGCGTCGGTCGGATTTGTCCATCGCGCTCCCGATCCAGCCTCACTAGAAGTGCCTGTTCGTGCGGGTCTTCGGCCGCCGCACGCTGAAAAGCGGCGATGCAATCCCAGCTATGGGTGACCGCGAAGACTTGAACGTCCAGTTCGTGAGCGGTAGCAAAAACGACGCTCCACAGTTGCCGCATGACCGAGTAGTGCAGGCCATTCTCGATCTCGTCAAAGCTCGCAATACCGTTTCGTGCGTTTGCGAGGCTGAGCGCAATGCCAAGTACACGATTGACACCATCGCCGAGGCTTCCGAGCGGGACCGGGCGTTCGTAACCGGCGATCTTGGCAACGACCACCTGGCGGGGACGGCCCAGGATCGAGATTCGCTCGATATCAGGCGAGACGAAGCGGAGTGCCCGAGTCACCATGTCCTCAGTTGGGGTAAGAGCCACCGAGTCCCACAACCTTGCCATGTGCGGGGCGGACACGCCTTCCACGGGTACATGTTCGACAGCCATTCCGTCGCGAGGGAGTCCAAGACGGGCCAGTTTTCCCATCTGCTCCAGTGGGCGGTGCTCTGATTTACCTGCAAACGCAACGTCCAGAACAGGAAGTGGGACCCCACGCGGGAGGTCAATGTTCGCAGCTGTGGCGCCAACGTCTGACGCTGCGCTCCCCAGCCATGTCAACGCCAGGCGCAGCGTGAAATGATTGTTTCCAACAGGGCCGATCGCAATCGGAGGTCGCGAATCCCAGGTGCCATCGCGGCCATGGAACAGGCTGCCGACCCCTTCCATCAACTGCTCCATGTTGGTCTCTGCACGACTGCTGATTTCGTCCCGATCCCTAAGGATGTTCCACAGCAGGCTCGGAGCCCCGCGTGTTGCAAAGATCCGTACCGCTTCCAACAGGCTGCTCTTGCCCGTGTTGTTGCGTCCCACGAATAGGTTCACGCGCCCCAGACGATCGAGACGGAGCGACCGGAGAGCGCGGTAGCCTTGAATGTTCAGGCTGTCGAGCAACATGAAACGAGTTTAGCGCAGTGGGGCTCGGCTCCCCACGTACTCGCTGAAAATCCCCAGCGCCACCGTCCGCGTCGCCGTAAACCCCGCGTCGCGCAATCCATCCAGGATGACTTGCGGACGCACGCAGTCGCGGGTGGTTTCCCAGTAGTAGTGGAAGAGTTTCGTGGCTTGGGCGTTTCGCGTGCGCATGCGCACGAGGGCCGGGGTGATGACGCCCATGTAGGCGCCGAGGACGGCGCGGCCGATGCGGGACTCGGGGGCGGTGATCTCCAGGATGAGCAGTTTGCCGCCGGGGCGGAGCACGCGATGGCATTCGCGGAAGACGACGCTGAGGTCCGAGAAATGACGCATGGCGAAGCCGATGGTGATGCGGTCGAAGCTCTCGGAGCGGAACGGCAGCGTTTCGGCGGGGGACTGGACTTTGGCGCTTTCCGTGTGGCCCCCGCGCAGCATGCCGATGCTCGGGTCCATGCCCACGATCGAGCGCGGATCGCCCGTCACCTGCGCTGCTGCTCGCGCCACCACTCCCGTTCCCGTGGCCAGGTCGAGGAGCCGCATCCCGCGCTCGAAGCCGACGCGTTTCACCGCCTCGCGCCGGTACCAGTCGCCGGAGCCGAACGAGAGGAGCCGGTCCGTCCAGTCGTACCACGGCGCGGTCTCGTCGAAGCTCTTGCGCAGGAACTCCTGCTTCTGCGCCGCGTCGCCGTAATAGGCGTCGAGCGGGGGATGGGGCTCTATCCGTTGAGGAACGTCCGGCTTCATCGCACCCACTTCGCCGGTTCCCGGCGCCAGCGTTGGGCGATGGGCATGTCGCGGCCGCTGCCGAAGGCTTTCTGCGAGACGCGGATGGTCGGCGCGGCCTGCTGGCGTTTGAATTCGTTCGTGTCGACGAGCTTGAGGACGCGCTGCACGAGCTCGCGGTCGTAGCCCGCGGCCGTGATCTCGTCGAGCTCTTTCCAGTCTTCGATGTAGAGCTTGAGGATTCCGTCGAGGACGTCGTAGGGGGGCAGGGTGTCCTGGTCGGTCTGGTTGGGCCGGAGCTCCGCGGAGGGCGCTTTGTTCATCGTCGAGGCGGGGATGATCTCACGCCGGCGATTGATCCAGTGCGAGACGCGGTAGACCATCGTCTTGTACACGTCGCCGAGAACGCCCAGGCCGCCGGCCATGTCGCCGTAGAGCGTGCAGTAGCCGACCGCCAGCTCGGATTTGTTGCCGGTGGTCATCACCAGCGCGCCGGTGCGGTTCGACCAGGCCATGAGGATGTTGCCGCGGATGCGGGCCTGCACGTTCTCGTTGGCGGTGTCGAACTTTTTCTCGCCGAACAGCTCGTCGAGCTCGCGTTCGTACGGCGCGTAAATCTCAGCGATCGGGACGATCTTGAACCCGATGCCGAGGTTCTTCGCCAGGGCCCGGGCGTCGTCGACGGAATGCTGTGACGAGAACTGCGAAGGCATGGCGATGCCGGTGACGTGCTCCGGCCCGAGGGCCTCGGCGGCAATCGCAGCGGTTAGGGCGGAGTCGATGCCGCCGGAGAGGCCGAGCACGACGTCGGTGAAGCCGCATTTGCGGACGTAGTCACGCAGACCGAGGGTGAGCGCGCGGGCGATCTCTTCCTCCTCGCCGAGGGAGAGCACCATCTCGCACGGACTGCCCTGCAACTGCACCAGCGATCCATGCGTCTCGAACGCCGGCGCGCAGAAGATGGTCTGGCCGGTTTTGTCGAACACGATCGACGAGCCATCGAAGAGCAGCTCGTCGTTGCCGCCCACCTGGTTCACGTAGACCAGGGGCGCGTCGTAGCGCTTGGCGATGCGCGAGAAGATCTCCCAGCGCGCCCGGCGCTTGCCGGCGTTGAACGGTGACGCCGAGATGTTGAGAAAGACCTCGGCGTCCTGGCGCGCCAGCTCATCGACCGGATTGCGGCGGTAGAGCTTCGTGCCGAATGCCTCGTCGTCGAACCAGAAATCCTCGCAGATCGAGACACCCACGCGATGCCCGGCGATCTCCACCACGCGCACGTTCCGTCCCGGCTCGAAGTAACGCAGCTCGTCGAAGACGTCATAGGTCGGCAGCAGCGTCTTGTGCTGCTCGAGGAGCACCTTGCCGTCGCGGGCCACGATGGCCGCGTTGTGCAGCGGCTTCCCGCACCATTCCCAGTTCCGCACCGGACAGCCGAAGATGAGCGTTGTCCCGCCCGTCATCGCCACGAGCGCGTCCTTTACCTCCGCCGCCGCATCGATGAACGTAGCCCGGTCCAGCAGATCGCGCGGCGGATACCCCGTCACCGCCAGCTCCGTCACCAGCACCACATCCGCCCCCGCGCGGACGCCGTCATCGTAGGCGCGGCGGATCATCTCGGCGTTCGAGGAAAGAGCGCCGACGGTGGGGTTGAGCTGGCCGATGTAGACCTTCATGGTGAGTCAGCTTCACGGCTACACAGCCACATGGCTACACAGCAAAACCGCCGAGGGTCTCGCCGTGTTGCAGTGGAGCTGTGCGGCTGTGTAGCTGTTTCCCTTTCCTTCACAACATTTTCCCACCCACGACAAACCTTAACCCCGCAGGGGACGTCTATTGGAATCGAACAACAACCTACCCCAAGTTGGCCGTGAGAGGGAAAGATGAAACTCACCCGCGCTGTGATCATTCTGTGTCTGCCGCTGATTTCCGCGTTGCATGCCGTGGCACAGGAGGCTCCGCCGCGTCCTTCGTATCAGGCCGTGCGGGCCGCGGCGGCGCCGGTGGTGGACGGGGACCTCTCCGACGCGGTCTGGCAGAGCGCTCCCGAGATCACCGGCTTCACGCAGCGCGATCCGAACGAGGGGCAGCCGGCGGTGAATCAGACCAGGGTCAAGGTGGTCTACGACGATGATGCCATCTACTTCGGCGCGGTCATGGAAGACACCGGCGCGGCCACGCCTCTGTTGGCGCGGCGTGACAGCGATCTGAACAACGGCGACTACATCCGCATCAGCATCGACTCGCAGCAGGACCGGCTCAACGGCGCCGCCTTCGTCGTCAGCGCCTCGAACGTCCAGATGGACATGATCCTCTACAACGACATCTACGACGACGTCACCTGGGACGCGGTGTGGAGCTCCGCGGCGAAAATCGGCGCCACTGGTTGGACCGCCGAGGTGCGTGTGCCGTATTCGCAGCTCCGCTTCCCGGCCAAGGCCGTACATACGTGGGGCTTCAACGTCAGCCGCTGGAACGCCCGGACGCGCGAGAGCTCGCGCCTCGTGCACACGCCGAAGAAGGACTCCGGCTTCGTCTCCCGCTTCGCCGACCTCACCGGCATCACCAACATCCAGCCGAAGCGCGGCTTCGAGATCGTTCCGTACGGCGTGGCCCGCACCGATCTGCACAGCCGGGCCGACAATCCGTTCATCGAGCCGTCCTCGCATCGGATGGACGCCGGCGTCGACGTCAAGTACGGCCTCACCTCCAGCCTCACGCTGACCGGCACGATCAATCCCGACTTCGGGCAGGTCGAAGTCGACCCGGCGGTGCTCAACCTCAGCCAGTTCGAGACGTTCTATCCCGAAAAGCGCCCCTTCTTCACCGAGGGCGCGGACGTGTTCAAGTTCGGCAACGGTCCGGCCAACAGCCGCTGGGGCTTCAACATGTCGTTCCCGACGTTCTTCTATTCGCGCCGCATCGGCCGCTCGCCGCAAGGCTCGGCCAACGCGGAGTGGGAGGACGCTCCCGGCGAGACCACGATCCTCGGCGCGGCCAAGATCACCGGCAAGGTGGGGAAGAAGTGGACCGTTGGCGTGCTCGATGCCCTGACCGATCAGGAAGAGGCCTGGTTCAGCAGAATTGACGAACGTGGGCGCGAAGAGATCGGCAAGCAGAGCGTCGAGCCGATGACCAACTACCTCGTGGCCCGGGCCACGCGCGAGTACGGCAAGGACTCGCGCGCCGGCTTCATGTTCACTTCCGTGAACCGCCGCCTCGGCGAGGCGCTCGATTCCACCCTGCGCGAGAGTGCCTACTTCGCCGGCGTCGACGGCTACTCGCTCTTCAAGGACAAGACCTGGATCCTGGAATGGCTCGGCGGCACGTCGCTGGTGGAGGGCACTCCCGAGGCCATCGCCCGGACGCAGCTCAATCCGGCGCGCTACTACGCCCGCCCCGATGCCGGCCACGTCGAATTCGATCCCACGCGCACGTCGCTCTCCGGCTGGATGAGCCGGGTCATGTTCGCCAAGCAGAAAGGCAAATGGCGGCCGAACGTGCAGGTGCAGGTGCTCTCGCCCGGCCTGGAGATGAACGACGTCGGCTTCCTGCCGCGCACCGACGCCATCACCACGCACGCCCTCATTCACTACCTGAATACCGACCAGACCAAGTACACGCGCGAGATCAGCGCCTGGGTGGGCAAGTACCAGAACTGGAACTTCGACAACGACCTCACCGCCGACGGCCTGGCCGGCAACTACTACATGCAGCTCAAGAACTACTGGGGTGTGTGGGCCTGGGGCGGCATCAACGGCGATCACCTCGACGACCGCATCACCCGCGGCGGCCCGGCCATGCTCTACCGCGGCCACCATTACTACGGCGGCGGGTTCGGCAACGACAGCCGCAAGAAACTCTCCTTCGAAGTGGAGACCGAGCACGTCCTCGATCAGTTCGACGGCACGTTCGACAGCTACTACCTGTCTCTCACCTATCGCCCCACGCCGGCCATCCGCTTCTCGCTCGTCCCGCGCTACAACCGCCTGCACGAAGTGGCGCAGTACGTCACCACCGTGAACGGCACCGGCTACGAGCCCACGTACGGGAACCAGTACGTCTTCGCCACGCTCGACCAGCGCACCGTCGACATCGGCATCCGCACGGAGTGGACGGCCAGCTCGCGCCTCTCGCTCCAGCTCTACCTGCAGCCGTTCGTGGCCAGCGGCGACTACTCGGGCTTCAAGTACCTGACCCGTCCGCGCGATGACGAGTTCACGTCCCTCGATTCCCTCGGCTACGACGCCGCCGACAACGCCTACCGCTCCGCCGGCATCAACTCCGTCGCCTTCAGCAACCCCGACTTCAACTTCCGCAGCGTCCGCGGCAGTGCCGTAGCGAGATGGGAGTTCCGCCCCGGCTCCGCCATGTACGTCGTCTGGAGCGAGAACCGAGCCGACGTCGTCCCCCAGGGCGACTTCCAGTTCCGCCGCGACTTCGCGGCACTCCCGCACGCGCCGTCGGATGACGTGTTTCTGGTGAAGTTCTCGTATTGGTTGCCCATTTAGAGCGCAGAGGGCAGAGCGCAGAGGGCAGAAGCAAAGCATGACGCCGTCGGTGGGTGGGCTTTCTGCCCTCTGCCCTCTGCGCTCTGCCCTCCGGTTCGTGATTTGCTAGCATCCACCCCATGTCCGACGATTTCGGCACGATCAACGTGAAGCGGGGAGAGCGGGCCCGGGAGATCGAGGTGTTGCGGCAGCACTACCGGCAGCATCGCGAGGCGCTGGTGCGCATGACCGCCGATGCTCCGACCGAGCACCTGGCCACCGAGTATCAGCGGCTGACGGTCGAGATCGACCGCGCCCTCGGCAAGTTGAACGAGCTGGAAGGCGCGGCCGCCGCGTCGCCGCCGCTCCCGCCGGCTCCCGTCAACCCGCGCCTCAAGACCGAGCCCGGCATGCGCCCGCTCGTCACCACTCCCATAGAAGACGATGACGGCGAGCCTCCCACGCCGCGCGACCTGCCGCTGGAGGACGAACCACGCTCGCGCGTGCCGCTCATCCTCGGGGTCACGCTCGTGGCCCTCGTCCTCATCGGCTGGCTGGTCTGGCGCGCCAGCACCGACCGCGGCGACACCCCGCCGCTAGTCGCGGAACCAGGCACGTCTGAAAACGGCACCAGCGCCCCCGCCTCCACCGCCCCCGACACCTCCGTCGAAGAAGCGCCGGCGCCTGCGGCCGGCGCGCTGGCCGTGTCGCCCGCATCCCACGACTACGGCGTCATCCGCAAAGGCACCCGCGCCACGAGGCAGTTTGAGCTCGCCAACGGCACCAACGAGCCCATGTCCGTCGACGTAGCCCGCTCCACCTGCCGCTGCCTCTACTACGAACACGCCCCCGTCATCCCCCCCAAAGCCAAAGAAACCCTCACCATCACCGTCGACGGCGCCAAAGCCAAAGCCGGTGCGCTCAGCGAGACCGTGCGGATCACGAAAAAGGGCGATCCGACGATCGCCGCGAGCGTCCAGGTCAGCGCCACGATTCAGTGAGGAGCGCGCACAACTCCTGGCCGCCGTAGGCGGCACAAGGAAATAGCACCCGGCTTCCAGCCGGGTGGAATCGTGTGAGAAACGAATGGAGCCCGTGTAACGGGCGACAGCGAACCCCGTCATTTGTTGGACGTGGCCCCACATCTCTCGATCACGCCTCGTCCCGTGTTGGGGGAGGTCCAACATTTCTGGACTGCACTCCAACAATTCTCGAGCTCATCTCAACAATTCTTGAGTGCATCTCAACAATTCTTGACTGCGAGTCAACATTTCTTGAGCGCGATTCAACATTTCTTGGCCGGTCATGCGTCAATGAATCGGCAAAATACGTCCTGGAAGGGGTGATACATCCGGTGGTCCGGCAAAACAGCTCGAAATCCAAGTCCTTTCGAATCAACGTGGGGGATCACAAAACCCGCCTCGTTACATTTTGGTGACAGATCATCTGCTTGCGGCGGTCGTATAACTATGCCGTCCGGTCCGGCCCCATGGCTCTGCAGAGCCGATCGCCCGCTACTCCTCGGCCGAGGCGCTGCGGGTAACCTCTACCTACCCGAAAGGAGAATCTTCATGGACACCAACATTCCATCCACCATCATGAAGCCGGAAGGAGCCGTGGCTCCGGACGACCCGGCCGCCAATCGATACACCCCCGACGCCCAGGAACGCGTGGCCCGGCTGCGGGCCATGGCCGCCGAGTTTCCGGATGACGAGGAACCCCGTTCGCTGACGGTCGACGAGATCCGGCTGGCCCGCCGCACCACCATCACGGCGCTCGAGAAAGCGGCCCTGTTTTCGGAAGCCGCTCCCGGCGTCGGCACCAGCGTGGCCGACGCTCCGCAACTCCGCGACGCCATCGCCTTCGAGCTGGCCTATGGCGGACTGCGCGACGAAGCGCTGGCCATGGCGCGCAAGGTCGATCACGCCATCCTGCGCCGCAAGCTGAAGGCCGTCCTGGCCGCACGCGGTCTCTACCGCGTGGCCAAGGGATTCGTCACGGTCGACGCGGGCGACGGCGTGCGTCCCCACCTCTACGAGCTGAAGCCTCTCTCATCCCTCGACGGAAGCCGGTCCAGCCAAAGGCGAAACCACCGGTGGACGCCGTCCCGGCTGACGTCAAGCCGGTAAGGAAGTAATCGGAGGGCCGGAGGAGGGTCTGACTGCCATCTTCTCCTCCCCGGCTCCCCTTTTCGCAACGCTTCGGGCCGTGGCCGTCAGGTCACGGCCCGATTTTACTTCGAATGTTCGCAGGTGCTGCTCTTGCCGGAAGGGGACGACGGGGGATCACCACAGGCCCAACCAGCTGCTGCTGGCCGCCGTTCACGAAACGGGGGTTGCGCTCCAGGGGGCGTTCGGCATACATCTATATGTGGACACGTAGAGGTCGATTTTCTCTGTGGCGGCTAC
>Ga0111539_10008190_pt1 | contig 13307 bp, 11 predicted proteins | sample RhiMethybrSRZTD1_FD_79667 | JGI IMG/M metagenome (GOLD analysis project Ga0111539, IMG submission 79667) | Populus rhizosphere microbial communities from Tennessee, USA - Rhizosphere MetaG P. TD hybrid SRZTD1 (version 2) (version 2) | ecosystem: Host-associated > Plants > Roots > Rhizosphere >...
CTGAGGGCAGAGGTAGGCGTCTAGATGGCTCGGCACAGTGGCGTCATGCGCACGGCTTCGTGGAGGGGCCACGTGCATCCTCCTCAGCCCTCGGCGCTCAGCCCTCAGCCCTCCAAGGCGACCGTCCCCGCCGAGATCCTTCGCCAGGTCAAGCTGCTCGAGCTGCGGACGCGCGGGCTGGTGAACTCGCTCTTCGCCGGCGAGTACCGGTCCATCTTCAAGGGACACGGGATGGAATTCGCCGAGGTGCGTGAGTACCAGCCGGGCGATGAGGTGCGGTCGATCGACTGGAACGTGACCGCGCGCATGGGAAAGCCGTTCGTGAAGCGCTACATCGAGGAGCGCGAACTGACGGTCATGCTCGTCGTCGACCTCTCGGGGTCATCCCAGTTCGGGACCGTGAGCCGGTTCAAGGCCGAGATGGCGACGGAGCTCGCGGCGGTGCTGACGATGAGTGCCGTCCGCAACAACGACCGCGTCGGCGTGTTGCTGTTCACCGATCGCATCGAGCACGTGGTCCGCCCGGGCAAGGGGCGGCGGCATGCGCTCCGCATCATTCGCGACGTCCTGGTTCACGAGCCACAGGGCAAGGGCACGGACGTTGGCGGTGCGCTGGAGTATCTCAGCCGTCTCCTGTCGCACCGTGCCATCGTTTTCGTCATCTCGGACCTCCTCGACGCCGGGATCGAGCGCCCGCTCAAGTACCTTTCCCAGCGGCACGACGTGGTGGTTGCGCCGCTGGAGGATCCCTCCGAATGGGTGCTTCCGGATATCGGCGTCGCGCGCTTCGTCGACCCGGAAACCGGACAGGTCGTGAGTGTAGACACATCCGACAAGCGGGTGCGTGAAGGCTTCCGGAAGGCTGCCGACGCCGAACGGTTGGCGCGCCGGCAACTGCTCAGGCGACTTGCCATCGATGAAGTTCCCGTGAACACGAAAGACGGCTATCTCGAACCGCTGCTGAAATTCTTCCGCGCGCGTGGCGTGCGGGCGAAGAGGCGCTGGTGAGCGCGCTCGCGGTCCTCGCGCTGGTGCAGGCCGTCACCCTCAGTGGCCGGCTGCAGGGCGGCGTGACCGTTAACCCGGAAACGGTTCGCATTGGCGACCCGTTCACGGTGGCGGTGCGCGTTCGCGCGCCGCTCGGCGCGACGGTCGTGTTCCCGCCGGCGCCCGATTCCAACGCCATCGTCGAACCGCTCGATCCCGCGTTGATCACGACGGCCGCTGACAGCGTGGCGATCGACCAGACGGCGAGGTACCGCCTCGCGGCCTGGCGCACCGGGAAATTCCGGATCGACTTCCCCGATGTACTCGTCAGGCAGGACATCGGAAACCGGCGTGTCGAGATCAGCGGCGTCGTCGTGACCGTCGTGTCGGTGCTGCCGGCCGACAGCAGCAACCTCCAACCGAAGCCGCAGCGGAGCGTCTTCGACTTCGGGCTGCCGTGGTGGGTGTGGGCGCTGCTCGCGCTCCTCGCCATCGCGATCTTCTCGCTCGTCTACTGGCTCTGGCGCCGCCGGCGCCTCACGCCGAAGGTGCTTGAATCGCCCTACGAGATTGCGGAGCGGGAGTTCGACCGGATCGAAGCGCTCGAGCTGCTCGACGCCGGTGAACGCGTGCGGCACGTCTCGCTGATGGTCGAAGTGCTTCGCGATTACCTCGCGGCGGTCGTGAAGGGCGCGTCGACCTCGCAAACGTCGAGTGATCTCACGGCGGCGATGCGACGCGCGCACGTGGGCGCGTCGGCGCGCGCCGGCGCGCTGCTGACGGACGTCGACCTCGTGAAGTTCGCGAGGCGGTCGGTGACCGCGGATCGTGGCGACGCCTTCGGCAAGGAGGCGCGAGCCATCGTCGAGGCCATCCACCAGGCGACGACGCAAACCGAGAAACTGGCGAAGGCCGCATGACGCGCATCTTCGACTGGCCGTGGATGACGGGCGTGTCGATCGTGATCGCGATCGCCATGGTCCTGCTGGTCCGGGCATCGTACCAGCGGCGGATCAAGCGCGTCCAGCGGCTTGGCACACGCCAACTCGTTATGCGTCTCGTACCGCTCGGCGCGCTCAGGCTGCCGAGCGCGCGGGCGACGAGGCTGGGCGTGGCGGCCCTGCTTTCCGCGATCGCGATGGCGGGACCGCGCTGGGGAGAGGAGGCGACGATCCTTCGTGGTGAGGGTGTCGACATCGTGCTTGCCATGGACGCGTCGCTCTCGATGCTGGCGACCGACGAACGGCCGTCTCGCCTCGAGCGGCTCAAGCAGGAAGTGCGGCGGTTACGCGCGGCGTCGCGTGGCGACCGGTTCGCTCTGCTCGCGTTCGCGGGTCGCAGTTACATCCTGTCGCCGCTGACGGTGGACGAGGGCGCGCTCGACCTCTTCCTCGACAACCTCGATCCTTCGATCGTCGGCCAGGCCGGCAGTGCCATCTCGCGCGCGATCACGCAGGGCACCGACCTGCTGCAGGCGAGCCGTTCGGCAGGGGACCGCGCGCTGGTGGTCATGAGTGACGGCGAGGCGTTCGAGGACCAGCAGGAGATCCTGGCGGCCGCGGACCGGGCGGGGAAAGCCGGCATCTCGGTCGTCACCGTCGGATTCGGTACTGAGGCCGGATCGACGATCCCCATCCGCGAGGGAGATCGCCTTACGCAGAAGCGCGACGAGAACAACGAGATCGTCGTGACGAAGTACAACCCCGAGACCCTTCGCGCGGCGGCCGCCGCGGCGAAAGGCACGTTCATCGACGCGGCCGAAACGGACAAGGCGACTCGGATCCGGCGCGCGCTCCAGGCTCTTCGAACCACGGCGAGGCAGGTGGAGAGCGGCCGGAACGGCACTCCGCGATTCCAGTGGTTCCTCCTGCCGGCGTTTCTCATCATCGTGGCGGACACGTTGAGCGGATTGCGGCGCAAGCCAGTGAGTGCCGCGAAGGCTGCGCCGCTCGTTGCCGCGGGACTCGTTATGCTCGCGAACGGGTGCTCGCTCCCGGGCGCGCAGTCGAGTCGGGGCGCGGACCAGTTCATGGGTGGGCAGTTTGCGAAAGCCGCCGCGTCATACCGTGCGGCGATCCGCGATGGCGACCAGCGTCCGGAGATGCTGTACAACCTGGGAACGGCGCTCGTGGCGGCTGATTCGCTCGACAAATCCATGGAGCCGCTCGAGCGGGCGGCCCTGTCGGAGAAGGAAGAGCTGCGGTACCGCGCGCTGTTCAACCTCGGACTCGCGCACCTGAAGAATGGATTGGCCGGCGCGCGCGACACTGATTCGACGCGCCAGTCGTTGTCCACGGCGGTCGACGTGTACAAGCGCGTCATCCTGATGCGCCCCGACGACTTCGATGCCAAGTGGAATTACGAGCTCGCGCTGGATGAACTGGAACGGCAATCCGGCGGCGGTGGCGGGTCGAGCCAGCCGCAGAATGAACCAGAGCCGCGGCCACAGCCGCGCGACAATCCGCCGCCGTCGCTTGGGCGCGACCAGGCCGAGCAGCTGTTGAGCAGCGCGGCGCGCGACGAACAGGCGGTGCAGGGGAGGAAGCAGCGGGAGTCGCGACCGACGCAACCGCGGCGCGGAAAAGACTGGTGACGCGACCAGCGATCAGCGACCAGCCATCAGCGACTGCCAAGCGGGGGCTTTGCCTGTCGCTGGTCGCTGGTCGCTGGTCGCTCGTCGCGGCCGTCATGATCGCCTGGAGCACGGTACGAGCCCAGGATTCGACACAGGCGCGGACACCCGCACCCAACGGTATCGCCTCGCGGGCGCAATTGAATCCGAACGACGACATCGCGTTCCACGCGATGACGCTGCCGGACACGGTGTGGGTGGGACAGCAGGCGACGTACCAGGTCGGCGTCTTCCTCAGCGACGAGATCCGCGGGCGCCTGCGGCGCAACCCGGTCTTCGTGCCGCCCGAGCTGCGGTCGATGCTGGCGTACGACCTGGCGTCGCTGAGCAGCGTGCCTCGTTATGCAGGATCGCGTCGGTACGAGGTCCACGTGTTCCAGCGGGCGTTGTTCCCGCTCACGGCTGGACGTCATGAGATCCCGCCGGCACGACTCGAATACGCGCTCCCGCTCAGCAATTCCTTTTTCGCGCGCGAGGAGAGCCACTCGGCGCGGACCCAGTCGCTGGTCGTGATCGCGCGCGAGCCGCCACAGGCGGGTCGTCCTCCCGGATTCCGTGGCGCCGTGGGACGACTCGCGCTCCAGACGCGGATTGACGCGCGCAGCCAGCGGACCGGCGATCCGTTCACGTACACGGCGATCGTCCTGGGCACAGGGAACGTGTCGCTGCTTCCGCGCCCGGAGCTTTCCGTGTCGTGGGCCGACGTGGTGCCGGGTGCCGTGCGCGTGCAGATGGATTCTTCCACCACGCTCGTCCGGGGACGCAAGGAATTCGACTGGATCCTGACCCCGGTGCGTCCCGGTCGTCAGGCAATGCCGTCGATCCAGTACCCGTTCTTCAATCCCTACACCGAGCAATACGAAATCGCGTTCGGGCGTCCTGACTCGATGACGATCAGTGGTGATCCCGTCGTCGCGGATCGCGCGACGTCGGATTCGACGCCAGTCCTTCCGATTCGTCGCACCTACGAAGGGCAGGTTCCGGCGCCGATCACGGATTCGCCATTCTTCTGGTTACTCGTGGCGTCGGCGCCCCTGATGTTCATGGCCGTCTCGATGAGCCGGAAGCCACGACCGGCGCGGACCACCCCGCCCGAAGCGCGGCTTCGTGCCGCCCTGAACCAGGGCGAAGCCGATACGGCACTCGTCAGGCGCATCTTCGCCCGCGCCGTGGCCGACCGCGTCCACCTCGGCCCGACCGAGATGACGGACCAGGAATCGCTGCGGCGCGCATTGCGTCGCGCGGGCGTCTCCGAGTCAACGGCAGTGGACGCGGCCTCGCTCCTCAAGTCACTCGATGAATCGGTGTTCGGCACCGCGGAAGCCGGCAAGGCCGATCCCGCGAATCATGAGCGCGCGATCATCCTCCTGCGGGCGATCGACGAAGAGGCGCGCTCGCGCGCCGCGATCATGGCGCGTCGCGTCAATCGCGCTGCCTTCATGACGATCCTCGTGATCATCGGCGCAACCACGGCATGGGCCGCGAGCCAGGACCTGGTGGCTTCGAAGGTCTTCGCGGATGGCATCGCGGCCTACGACTCGCGCGAGTTCGGATTGGCTCGTCAGGCATTCTCCGAGGTGGCCCAGGCAAGGCCACGCGCCGCTGACGCGTGGTACAACTTTGCCACGGCATCGTGGCAACTCCAGGATACCGCGGCGGCAGTCGTCGGATGGCAGCGCGCGATGCGGCTCGATCCAATGCAAACGGACGTGCGGGAACGCTTGCGTCTTGCTCCTGGAACGCCGCGCCTCTGGCAGGGCGTGCCGCCAATGTCGTTGACCATCCTCGCCGGCGTTGGCGCGTCACTGTGGATTGCCGGGTTCATCCTGCTCGCGATCGCGCGTCGCCGCCGCCATCCGGTACTGAGAGGGATCGGGACGACGCTGGTCGCATGCGCCTTCGTCGTGCTGCTCGGTGGGCTCCGGCAGAAGGAGATCATAGACGGTCGCAATGCGGCCGTGGTCCTTTCCGCCACGCGACTCCGGGAGATGCCGGTGTTATCGTCTGAATCGGGGATCGAAGCGCAACCCGGGGAAGTCGCGACGGTGCTAGGCGAACAGGGAGCGTGGACGCGAGTGGAGTTGAGCGACCGGCGGCGGGGATGGGTGGAATCGCAACGACTCCAGGCACTGGCGACGGACGAGACATCGACGTTCACTATTGGTCGATGAAACACGACGGAGATGGTCGCTTGTCGCTGGTCGCTGTTCGCTGGAGGAATGTGTGGCGCGGATAGCGATGCTCTCCAGCGAGGTCGCCGACCAGATCGCGGCCGGTGAGGTCGTCGAACGCCCGGCGTCGGTCGTGAAGGAACTGCTCGAGAACGCTCTTGATGCCGGCGCGACGAGTGTAGACATCGACCTCGAGGACGGCGGCCGGCGGCTCGTTCGCGTGAGCGATGACGGCAGCGGCATGGATCGCGACGACGCGACGCTGTCGATCGAACGACACGCCACGTCGAAGATCCGCACGGCCGCGGACCTCGTCGGTGTGCGCACGTTCGGCTTCCGCGGCGTGGCGCTTTCCGCGATTTCGTCGGTCTCACGATTCTCGGTGACCACGGCGACCGCGGATGGCGCTGGGACCTGCGTCCAGGCGTCAGGCGGCACGCTCCACGAGGTCTCGGACGCGGCGCGCCGGCGAGGCACGACGGTATCCGTTCAGGATCTCTTCTTCAACACCCCGGCCCGCGCGCGTTTCCTTCGTGGCACGCGCTCAGAATGGCGCGCGACGAGTGATGTCCTCGTATCGATCGCGTTGGCGCGGCGCGATGTAAAGCTGCGCGTCACCGCCGACGGCAAGGAAGTCATGACGCTCGCGCCCGCGAGATCGCTGCGTGAGCGAGTCGCGGTACTGTGGGGACCGGCCGCGGTTGGACGATTCCTCGATGTCGATGCCGTCACCGGCCCGATTCGGGTGACGGGCCTGGTCGAACGGCCGGCCGACGTCGGCACCGCCTCGCGACGGACGGCGCTGATCGTGAATGGTCGCGCGGTTCGCGATGTTGGCCTGACGAGAGCGGTCGAGGGCGCGTACCGAACCGCCCTCGCCCCCGGCCTCCGGCCGTCGTTTGCGCTGGAAATCCAGCTACCGGGTGACATGGTCGACGTGAACGTGCATCCGGCGAAGGCGGAGGTCCGGTTCCATGATCGCTGGGGAACGGAACGCGCGGTCGAGCGAGCCGTTAGGCGCGCGCTGGGTGTCCTCGACAGCGCCGCGCTGGTGACCAGCGGAGCTCGCGTCTGGGCGCCGCATTCGCCGTCCGGGTTGCCCGCGCCCCTTACCACGCTCCCGGCAGCCGCTGACGCGCCGTTCTTCGATGCCGGTGACGGAGATGAGGTTGCGGTCGCGCCGGCGCCTGACGAGATCCAGGTCCCGCACCTGTTCCAGCTTCGCCGGACGTACCTCCTCTATGAGCACGACGAGGGTGTCGTGCTCATCGACCAGCACTCCGCGCACGAGCGAGTGCTGTACGAGCGCTTCATGCAGCAGATGATGGATGGCGGAGCGCCGTCGCAACGCCTGCTGCTGCCCGAGACGCTGCACCTCTCTCCATCGGATGGCGAATCGCTCGAGGCCAACCGCGAAGCGTTCTCTCGCCTTGGGTTCGAGCTCGAGTCGTTCGGCGGCCACTCCGTCATCGTCCACGCGGTTCCGATACCGCATCGCCGGTTCGATGCGCTCAAGTGCCTGCGTGAATCGCTCGCCGCGTTGAGCGGCGATCGAGGCGCGACCGTCCATGCCGGCCACGAGCTGTTGGTGGCTACCGTCGCCTGCAAGGCCGCCGTGAAGGCGGGTGAGCCACTGGCGCCTGACGAGATGCAGGCCCTGTTCAGGGCATTGCTATCGACGAAGTTGCCTGCGCACGACGTGCATGGCCGCTCGGGGATAATCCGCCTGACCTGGGATGAGCTCGATCGGCGATTCGGCCGGCGCTAGCCTGCGCGTCATCTGCGGCCCGACCGCGTCGGGAAAATCTGTGCTCGCGCTTCGCCTCGCGGAAACGGTCGATGCGTGGATCATCTCGGCGGACTCGCGCCAGGTCTACCGGCGGTTCGATATCGGCACGGCCAAGCCGAGTGACGAGGAACGACGCCACGTTCCGCACTTCGGCATCGACGTCGCCGAGCCTGACGAGCGGTACACGGCGGCCGATTGGGGCACTGCGGTTCCCGAATGGTTGGAAGCCATCAGTGCATCGAGCAGGACGCCGCTGGTGGTGGGCGGCACGGGTTTCTACCTGCGCGCGTTGTTCGCGCCGCTGTTCGATGAACCCGAAATCGACCCGGACCAGCGCGCCTCAGTTCGGGATGTGTTGTCAGGGATGTCGGCCGAGGAGGTTCGGCGGTGGTGCGAGGCCCTCGATCCGGCACGCGCCACGCTCGGCAGGGCACAGCGCGAGAGAGCGATCGAGGTTGCGCTCATCACAGGTCATCGCATCAGTGACCTTTACCAGGTGCGATCGCGCGCGCCGGTGCTGACCGCGCGCTATCTTGTGCTCGATCCCGGGCCTGCGCTTGCAGCGACCATTGCGAGCCGAGTCGACGAGATGCTTGCCCGTGGCTGGCTCGACGAGATCCGCGGTCTCGCGGTGCGCGTGGACTCGGCGGCGAGGGCGTGGACCGCGACTGGGTACGATGAGATGCGCCGTGTCGTGGACGGAGAGCGCACGCTGGAGCAGGGACGGGAACTGGTCATCGTCGCGACGCGGCAGTATGCCAAGCGGCAGCGGACCTGGTTCCGGAATCAACTGACGGGTGAGCGGGTGCTTCGCCTCGATCCACGCGCGCCCGATGCATTCGATCGCGCGGTGGAGTGGTTCCATGGTGAGGATGAGGAGATGACGCGGTGAAGATCGGCATCACGTGTTATCCGACGTACGGCGGCTCTGGCGCCATGGCCACGGAGCTGGGGATCGCGCTTGCCCGTCGCGGTCACGAAATCCACTTCATCACGTACCAGCAACCGTTCCGGCTTCCGTCATTCCTTCCGGGTGTCTACTTCCACGAAGTGGACGTTGGCCGCTATCCGCTGTTCGAGTACCCGCCGTACGACCTGGCGCTGGCCGTGCGGATGCACGAAGTCGTGCGCACACACGGCCTGGACCTCCTGCACGTGCACTACGCGCTCCCTCACGCGACGAGCGCGTGGATCGCGCGCGAAATGCTCCACGAATCGGCCGACGATATCGCCGTCGTCACCACACTGCACGGCACGGACATAACGATCGTCGGCCAGGACCACTCGTTCCACACGATCATCAAGTTCTCGATCGAGAAGTCGGATCGGATCTCCGCCGTGTCGCGGTTCCTGCGCGACGAGACCATCTTCACCTTCGGGTGCGCCGGGTGTGAGGTCGAGGTGATCCACAACTTCATTGACCCGAAACAGTTCGACCGGCGCGCGCACCAGCCGGTGCTGCGTTCGCAGTTCCCGGACCGGAAGATCCTGCTGCACATCTCCAACTTCCGCGCGGTCAAGCGCGTGGTGGATGTCGTCAGGATCTACGCCAGGGTGCGTCCGAAGGTGCCGTCGGTACTCGTTATGGTCGGCGATGGGCCGGATCGCGTGGACGCCGTGGACGAGGCAAGGAAGCTCGGCGTCGAGGACGACGTCCATTTCCTTGGCCGTATCGACGACGTCGCGCCGCTGCTCGCGTCGGCGGACCTGTTCCTGTTGCCCAGCAACCGGGAATCGTTCGGGTTGAGCGCGCTCGAGGCGCTCTCGTGCGGCGTCCCCGTGATCGGATGCAACGTCGGCGGCCTGCCGGAAGTCGTCAGGCACGGCGAGACGGGAATGCTCATGCCGCTTGGTGATATCGACGCGCTCTCCGGAGCGGCCATCGAGATCCTCAGTGATCCGGCGAAGTGGCAGGCGATGAGTGAGCTCGGCGCGTCCGACGCTCGCGCGCGGTTCTCGGAGGACGCCATCGTGCCGCTGTACGAGGCGCTGTATCGCAAGGCGGTAGCGGATCGCCCGCGGCCGGCATCCGCGCGTCCCGTCACGGCATGACGGATTTCCAGGCGCTGGTCCTTGGCCTCGTTCAGGGCCTGTCGGAATTCCTACCCATCAGTAGTTCAGCGCACCTGGCCCTGACGCCATGGTTCTTCGGCTGGCAGGATCCCGGCCTCGCGTTCGACGTCGCGCTGCACGTCGGCACCCTGGTGGCGGTCGCGTGGTACTTCCGCCGTGAATGGTTCGCGCTCGCGCGTTCCGCGATTGCTATCGTCAGGCAGCGTGAAGTGCGCACGACCGAGGAGTGGCGGCTCGTGTTCCTCATCGTGGCGACGATTCCGGCTGCGATCGCGGGACTCACGGTTGAAGATCTCGCCGAGACGGCGTTCCGCTCGCCGAGACTGATCGCCATCAACCTGATGGTGATGGGCATCATTCTCTGGCTCGTCGATCGTCAGGCGCGACGCGACCGGCCGCTCGAGAGCATGAAGCTTCGCGACGCGGTCACCGTCGGGTTCATCCAGTGCCTCGCCTTGCTGCCAGGCGTGTCTCGCTCGGGTTCGACGATCACCGGCTCCAGGCTGCTCGGCTTCGATCGGCAGTCGGCCGCCGTGTTCAGCTTCCTGATGAGCTTTCCAGTCACGTTCGCGGCGGCCGTGCTCAAGGCGCCGGAGGCGTTCACGCCCGGCACGCAAGCGTCGACGATCCTGATTGGCATTGCGGCGGCGGCCGTCAGCAGCTGGCTCGCCATCGCGGTATTGCTTCGCTTCGTGTCGCGTCACAGCTTCGGGGTGTTCGCGCTGTACCGACTCGTGCTGGGCGTGATCATCCTGGCAACACTGGCGATACGTGGCTGATCCCGGGGCGGTGGTGACATACGAGGGGATGACGGGAGACGCGCTGGCCGGCTCGCTCTCGCTGCCGCGTGTTGTCGTCCTCGATGAAGTGACGACGACCATGGATGTCGCGTCGGAGCTGGCCGAGTCGGGAGCGCCCGCGGGAACGATGGTGATCGCTGATGCGCAGGTGGCGGGACGGGGACGCGGCGGCCGGCGCTGGGAGTCGCCGCGTGGCGATGGCATCTGGCTCACGCTGCTCGAGCGACTGAACGACACGGACGCGCTGGACGTGCTGTCGTTGCGGATCGGCCTGGGCGTCGCGAGGGCGTTGGACCGTTTCGTCAGCACGCCGGTCGGGCTCAAGTGGCCTAACGACATTTACCTCGAGGGCAGGAAACTGGGCGGCATGCTCGTGGAGACCCGCTGGCGCGGCCAGCGGCCGGAATGGACGGCCATCGGGATCGGCATCAATGTCCGGCACGCTGGGCATCCCGGTGGAGCATCGTTAGGCCCCGGCGTCTCCAGGTTGCACATGCTCGGTGAGCTGGTGCCGGTCGTGCGCGCGGCGGCGTCGGCGCGGGGCCGCCTCACGGCCCTCGAACTCGCCGATTTCGCGGCGCGCGACGTGGCCATCGGGAAAAGCTGCCGCGAGCCGCAGGTGGGCCGGGTGGCAGGGATCGCGTCCGACGGAGCATTGCTCATCGAGACCGGGTACGGCGTCAAACGGGTGGTCGAGGGGTCACTCGTGCTCGACGAATCCGCGTGATCCTCGTCCTCGACATCGGCAACACCGAGACGACGGTCGGGCTCTTCGACGGCGAGGTGCTGCATTCGCACTGGCGTCTCGTGACCGAGATCGCGCGCACGCCTGACGAGATCAGCCTGCAGATGCGCGCGCTGCTGGCGTCGCGGGACGTCCCGATCAACTCGGTGAAGGGAACGGCGATCGGCTCCGTGGTTCCGGCGCTCACGATGCCGGTCGCAGAGGCGTGTGAGGAACTGTTCGGGAAGGCGTCGGTGATCGTCGATGGTCGATCACCGCTTCCGATCACGCTCGACGTGCTCGAACCGCTCACGGTCGGTGCCGACCGGATCATCAACACGCTCGCCGCCAGTCGCTTGTTCAAGCGCGACACGATCGTCGTCGATCTTGGTACCGCGACGACCTACGACTGCATCACCGCCGATGGCGTGTTCCTCGGCGGCGTGATTGCTCCGGGGATGCGGACGTCGGCCGAGACGTTGATTCGTCGCACGTCCAAGTTGCCGGCGACGGAGCTGCAGGCTCCTGAGCGCGCCATCGGCAAGCGCACGGAGGATTGTATCCGCGCCGGCGTGGTGTTCGGGACGGCCGAGGCGGTTGACGGCATTGTCAGGCGGATCAAGCGCGAGTGGCCCACGGGTCGCGTGCCCCTGGTCGTGGCCACCGGCGGCCTGGCGCCGCTGATCAAGCCGCATTGCGCGGAGATCGAGCGCGTCGAGCCGGACTTGACGCTGATGGGGCTGAGGATGGCGTATGAACTGCTCGGGTCGGGGGTCGAGGGTCGGGGGTAGGTCGGCGTGCCCGACCCGCTACCCGCGACCCCCAACCCGCTTGTAAACCCCGTCGAACACGGTCGTCCACCGCATCCCCGCGTCGCGGCTCGACTGCCAGTGCTGGCGCACGCTGCCGTCGGCGTTAGGCGTCCAGGTGATCCGTTCGAGCTGCCGGGTGCCGTCCGGGAGCCGCCGCTCGCCTTCCATGACCATCTCGCCGTTCACGATGCCGCCGGAGATCAGGAGCACGGTGCCCGAGTTGTCCATCCAGGTCTGGTGCCACTTGTTATCGCCGGCATCAAAGGCGTTGAGGCTGTGCCCGCGGGAGGGACCGGCGCCGGTCCAGGATTCGTAGAGCGCACAGCCGCCGAGGATCCGCTCGATGCGATTGGTGCCGGCTTTCTGTCCGCGAGCGCCAGTCACCTCCCAGTCGCCAATCCAGAAATCGAACTGCCGGTGCTCGGTCGAGGCGCAGGGCGCGGGCTGCTGCGCCACTCCGGCGCGGGTCACGGTCGCCAGGAGCAACATCGCGAGTCGCATGGTGGATTCCGGGATTCGGGTGACGCCATAGATTGGCGTCGGTGCGCATCCGATGCCACGAATTCGACGTGATACGCACGCGACGAGTGACATGACGTCAACGGAGGAGTCGTGCGGCTTCGCTCAATACTCATCCTCGGTGCCCTTGCCGGCCGGGTAGACGCCCAGTCGCCGAGCGTCCCCACGCCGGCGGCGATCCAGAACATTCGCGAGCAGGACCTGCGCCGCGACCTGTTCGAGATGGCCGGCGACGCGTTGCGCGGACGCGAGGCGGGCACGCTCGACGAAATGCGGGCGTCGATCTGGACCGCCGAGCAGCTTCGGAAGATCGGTCTTCAGCCGATGGGTGAGGACGGGACGTGGTTTCAGTGGTTCAACATGCGTCGCACTCGCGTGTCCACCGTCGGAAGTTCGGTTCGCATCGGTGGCAAACCACTGGCCGTGTGGACCGACATCACTCCGGCGTCGAATGCGGTGGGCGACGTCGTCGGCACGACGGTGTTCGCCGGCGATGGGAGCGACTCGACGATCGACGTGCGGGGGCGGGTAGCGGTGGTGACGCTCAGGCCGACGTCGCAAGGAACGCGCACGACCATCAACACGCCCGAGTATCGCGCTGTCAGGCAGGGAATCACGGTCCAGAGCGGGGCGCTCTCACGTCGTGGCGCCTCGGCGGTCATCGTCGTTGCCGACACCAGTGGTGAGAAGTACTTCGACGCGGTTGCGAAGCTGCAGTCGCGCGGCGCGTACACGGTGATCGGCGGAGCGAACCGTTTTGCGCCTGCCGGGCGTGGCGGTGGAGCAGGGGCCGGGCGCGC
>Ga0111539_10008191_pt1 | contig 13304 bp, 13 predicted proteins | sample RhiMethybrSRZTD1_FD_79667 | JGI IMG/M metagenome (GOLD analysis project Ga0111539, IMG submission 79667) | Populus rhizosphere microbial communities from Tennessee, USA - Rhizosphere MetaG P. TD hybrid SRZTD1 (version 2) (version 2) | ecosystem: Host-associated > Plants > Roots > Rhizosphere >...
TTCAAGCTGGATGGACCACAGGGCGCCCTCGTCGCTTCGGTCGCGCCCGGGTCGCCCGCGATGAGCGCGGGCATGAAGAGCGGCGACGTGATCGTCGAGTACGACGGCCGTCGGATCGCCCGCTCCGACGAGCTGCCGCGCGTGGTCGCGGAGACGCCGATCGGCAAGGACGTTGCGCTCATCGTCGTCCGCGACGGCAAGCGCATCACGCTGCCCGCGAGGGTCGCGCGGCTCGCCGAAGCGCCCGAGCGGGCGGCCGCCCAGAGCAGCACGAGCTCCCCTCTCGGTCTGAGCGTGCAGACCCTGACGCCTGCCCTGGCCAAGGAATTCGGCTTGCGCGAGAGCGTCGGCGTTCTGGTGCGCGGGGTCGAGGGCGCCAGCCCGGCGGCCGACGCGGGCGTGCGGCCCGGCGACGTGATCGCCGAGGTCGACCGCCAGCCCGTGAAAACGGTTGACGACCTGGAGCGAGCCGTCGAGAAGCGCAATCCCGGCTCGTCGACCTTGCTGCGCGTGCACCGCGACGGGGGCGATCTCTACATCGCGCTTGGCTCGTGATCCGGCGACGGGGCGGCGGGGCCATGTGGGACGAAGCCTGTACCTCTGTCTGCCGGCGTCATGACGACGTCGTGGCCGTGTTCGAATCTCCGGTCGGTCGGCTCGCGCTGCTGCTGCGCCAGCCCCTCGTGCCGGCGCCCGACGAGCGCGCCGACTGGCTGACCGAGACCCAGCGCTCCGCGCGAGCCGTCACCGCGAGCCTGCGGGCCGCGGGCCGCCGCGGCGAGATCACAGTGCTCCAATGGCAATCGCTCCGGCAGGTGGCGCACATCATGGCCGACTGGGACTGCAGCTACGAGGGCGACGAGATCCGCCATGCTGAGCTCGTGGCCAGCATCTGCGCCTGGCTCACCGACGGAGGGCCGATCACGCCGCCGGTGGCCGGTCTCGGGCGGTGGTACCGCCGGATGACGCCGAGCTGGATGAGCGTCGAGCCGCTGGCGCGACGTCGATTGATTCTGCGAACCCACCGCTGGATCGCCGAGCGCGTGCTCGAGCCTCTGAGTCAGGACGAGGAGCCGGCGCGCGACGACCTCGAGGCCGACGGCCTGCTGGCGAGCTGGCTGAGCGATGCCGTCCCCTCAGGCGAGCGAGAGTCGTGGCAGCCGTGGGTGGACGTGGTGCGCGCACGTCTCAGGCGAGCGCTCGCCTGGCCAGGCGCTCAGCGCAACGATGTGTGGGTGCGCTGGCTCTTCCTGATCCCTTACGGCGTCCCGGCGCGCGGCGAGCAGGCGAGCCCGCGCCCCGAGCACGCCCTCGCGGGGGCCGAGTAGCGCCCGAGCGGGATGTACAAGCGGATTCTCGTTGCCGTGGACCGTACCGCGACCTCACTGCGGGCGCTACGGGAGGCCGTCGACCTCGCGGCCGACCAGCGCGCCGAGCTCGAGATCGTGCACGTGGTCAACCTGGAGCCGTACGGCGCGCCGGAGCTCGGCGTGCCCGTGAGCGTCTACGAGGAGGTGTGTCGCGCCCAGGGCCGGCAGATCCTCCGGCAGGCGACCGAGTACGCGCGGCGCGCCGGGGTGGAGGCGCGCGCCACGCTGCGCCAGCGGAGGGGCACGCGCCTCAGCGCCGCCATCGTGGACGAGGCACGGCTCTTCGGGGCCGACCTCGTCGTGCTGAGCGCCGACGGCTACCACGGACTGAGGCGGTGGTGGCGCGTGGCCGAGGCCGTGATGGAGGCCACCACCGTCGCCGTGCTGCAGCTTCGCGCGTGACGCTGCTGGCCGCCGCGACCTCGATGGGGCTGGGATTCCTGATCGGCGCCTTCGGCACGCTGGTGGGAGCTGGCGGCGGCTTCCTGCTCGTGCCGCTCCTGGTCCTGGGCTACGGGTTTGCTCCTGCCGATGCCGTGGGAACGTCGCTGTCGCTGGTGTTCCTCAACGCCCTGTCCGGGAGCGTGGCGTATCTGCGCCAGCGCCGTGTCGATCTCTCGCTGGGATGGCGATTCGCCGCCGCCACGCTGCCCGGGGCCGTCGGCGGCGCGTACCTGACGCGCGCCCTCTCCACGCGCGCCTTCGTCGTGGCGTTCGGGCTCATCTTGCTGGCGATCGCGACGCTGCTGTTCATCGGCATCCAGGTCAGGCCCTCGGCGCGCGCGGGGCTTCGCAGCATCGTCGACACGGGCGGCGAGGCGCACCACTACCGGGTCGACGTGTGGAAGGGCGTCGTCGTCAGCTTCGCGGTCGGCGTCCTGTCGAGCGTGTTCGGCATCGGCGGCGGCATCATCCACGTGCCGTTCCTCATCGTGGCGCTGGGGCTGCCGGTGCACGTCGCCACCGCGACCTCGCACTTCGTGCTCTCGATCTCCGCCTTCGCCGGGGCGATGACGTTCCTGTCGCTGGGCCACGTGCGGCTCGCGACCACCGCGCTCATGGGTGTCGGCATCCTGGCCGGCGCCCAGCTCGGCGCGCTCGCGTCCACCCGGGCGAGCGCCAATCTGCTCCGGCGCGTCCTCGCGGGCTCGCTCTCGCTCGTCGGCGCGCGCATGCTCTTCGATGTCCTTCGATAATCCAGAGGCGCCCCTCGGCCGGCAGGGCCCCAGCCCCGCGACGGCCTGCAGCGCGCACATCCGACCGTCTCGGGTTACACTCGGCGCGATGGCCGAGGGTCCGAAGAGCGCCTACGAGCTGGCGATGGAGCGGCTGCGGCAGAAAGACCGCGAGGCCGGCGTCGAGGAGCGTCCGCTGACCGACGCGCAGAAGTCGGCGATCGCCGAGGCGCGCCAGATCTATCAGGCGAGGATGGCGGAGCGAGAGATCCTCCACCGGGACGCGCTGCAGAAAGCGCGGAGCCACGAGGAGGTCGAGAAGCTCGACGGCGAGCTGGCGCGCGATCGGGATCGCCTGGCGAGCGATCGCGACCGCAAGATCGCCGAGATCAAGCAGGCGAAGACGTAGACGCGGCCGCGCCTAGCGGCCGTCCAGCCCCATCGCCTCGGCGAAGCGCCGGTACGCTTCGAGGTGATCTCCGTACTTCCGGTGCCCCGCCGTGTGCTGGGCGCTCGCCAGCAAGAGCCGGTCGCGATCGTGCGCCCGGGTGTGCAGGTAGTCCTCCAGCGTGCAGAGCCCCAGCTCCTGGTTGTGCGGGTCGTTCCCGATCTGGCATGCCGCGGTCGCCAACGTCTGGACGAGCGGCGCCCGGTCGTAGCCGCCCTTCAGGTACGCCGCGGTCAGGTCCACCGATTCGTCGGGCCGCAGCGCCAGGAGGGCGCGTTCGAGCTTGTCGAGGATTTCGCGCGCCGACCAGGCGTCGGAGCCCTGGGGCGGCGCGATGGCGCGGCGGCCGTTGCCGGGGGTGTTGGCCTGGTGCTCGGAGCCGCGATTGATGAACAGAGCGGCCACGAAGAGCAGCTTCAGCCGATGCGGATGCTCGAAGGAGTCGTAGAACCAGCCGACGGTGTTGCAGTACTCGTAGCCGTGCTGCGCCATCGAGTAGTTGTTCGGCTCGCCCGTCTCGAGGATGACCTGCGCAGCGGCGATCTGGATGGCGTCGAGGATGCGCCGCGGGCTCCGCCCGGCCTTGAGCAGCGCCACCAGCGCATCGATCACCGAGAACTCACGCTGGCGCGTGATGACGTCGACCAGCATCCCTTCCTCGGCCGGCGTGAGCGGCGTCTCCTGCCGCAAGAGCTCGGCATCGCGGCCGTCGAGCAGATTCTGGACGACGTTGCAGCCGAGCTCGTAGCACGAGTACCAGCGTGGGCCCACCGCGATGTCGGGCACGCCCGCGTAGAGCACGTCGTGTGCCTGATCCCAGCCGATCGCGTCGCCGAGCTCGATGGTGGCGCGGGCGCGATAGCCCTTGTGTCCCGTGGTGTACGAGCGGTTGTGCCACATCCGATCCTGGACGTCGATGAGCCCGGCGAACGCCAGATGAGCGAGGACGTGCCGCCGGTTCGGCACGTCCTGCATCAGTCCAAGGAAAACGCGATACGACTGGAGCACTTCACCGCGCTGCACGAGCGTGAGCCAGTGATTCAGGCGCTCGCGCAACGTGCCCTCGACCTGGACCGGTTCCTGGTCGGGCCAATGCCGCTCAGGCATCGGCGGCGTGGTGTTCACCTGGATGTCGTAGAGGCGCGTGTAGTGACCCGGCGCTTTGCCGATGAGCTGGTTCCACGGATCGAGCCCGGTCGGCATGTACCAGACCGTCTGGGCCATCGGCAGCCAGGCGAGCCCCGGCCGGATCATCGACCGGAGCGGCAGCCCGACCCGCTCGCTCAGGAAGCAGTGATCGTTGTTCACGAACTTGACGACGCCGTCGTCGAGCCGCTGATGGTACGGCACGTGGGTGTACGGCGCATGAATGCGCACGGTCTCGCGAGTGATCTCGGTCACCGGCCGGCCCTGCTTCATGAGCCGATAGAGCACGTCGCTGGCGCCCTTCTGATCGCGCGCGAGCATGCGCTCTTCGAGCCGCGCGTACTCGGCCGTGGGCGCCGATTCGTTCAGGACAGGAGCGGTCGTCGCCATGGAATCCCTCAGGCCTTCTGGACCACCTTCTTGTAAACCATCTCGACGTTCTGTCCGATCCGGTCGCGGTAGCGGCCGAGCGGATACTTCGACATGCCGGCCTCGTACTTGCCGGCGAGCTGGTCACCGATCTTCGTCTGCATCTCGGCCAGCGTGGCGCCGTCCGACGATGCCTTCTTCACGGCGGCGATGAGATCGCTGATGTAGCCGCGGAAGAACGCCGCGTGGCTCTTGGGCTGGACCTCGCCGTGACCGGGGATGATGTACGCGAAGTCGAGCTTCTCCACCGCGCCCAGGGTCGTGACCCAGTCTTCCGGGAAGCCGTCGTTCAGGAACGGCATCCAGTCGATCAGCGCATCGCCGGTGGCGATCACCTTTTCCTTCGGCAGGTAAGTGTAGAGGTCGCCGTTGGTGTGGCCGCGGCCCAGGAAGTGCAGCTGGATCTCGCGGCCGCCCTCCTTGAGCGTCAGCGAGGTCGAGACCGTGCGCGTCGGCAGCGCCGGCTTCATCGACTTCAGCTCCTGCAGGAACGACTCGGCCTGCTGCAGGTTCGACTCGAGGTTCGCCTTCTTCGCGGCATCCGTCTCCTTCTGGATGTCGGCCTTCAGCTTGTCGATCTCGCCCGGCATCGCCGCGATCTGCTTCTCGATGTACGGGATGCCGCCGACGCCGGCGTCGGGCTTGGTCAGGTTCTCCTTCGTCCGCTCGGAGGCGATGATCTCCAGCTTGGGATTGGTGGCTGCGTACGACTCGTTGCCCTGCCAGTGGTCCCAGTGGAAGTGGGTGTTGATGACCTTGATGACGGGCTTCTTGGTGATGCCCTGAATCTGCTGGTACATCGAGCGGGAGGCCGAGGGCTTCGAGTGCGAGTCGACGACGATGACTCCGTCGTCGGTCAGGATCACCGCGGCGTTGCAGTTGACCTTGTAGCGGGTCGCCGCGATGGCGCCGTAGACGCCGTCGCCCACCTTCTTGAGCTCGAAGAGATCTGCGCTCGCCGTCTGCGCGTGCGCCGCCACGGTACAGCAGAGCTCGTGGGGATCGAGGGTGTGAACCGCTGCCGCTGCCATGCCCATCTGGGCCAGGACCTGCCGACGCGTCCATAGCTGCGCCATCACGTCACCTCCGATGTGGCCTGACGGTGTACTGCTCGTGCGTCCTCTCAGCGAAGCATCAATCCGCCCTGAAGATGATATCGGGCGTGAGGTCGGCGATCTTGGTGCGGCCGCACAGACCCATCGCGATGTGCATCTGCTCCCGGAGAATCTCGAAGACGCGCGCGACACCCTCGGCGCCATCGGCGCCCAGGCCCCAGAGCGAGGTGCGTCCCAGCATCACCACCTTGGCGCCGCGAGCGAGACCCTTCAGCACCGAGGTGCCGCTCGAGAAGCCGCCGTCGATGACGACCTCGGCGCGCCCGGCCACCGCCTCGACGATCGGCGGCAGCGCCTCGATCGACGACTGCGTGTGATCGAGCTGCCGCCCGCCATGGTTCGAGACCCAGATGAGCCGCACGCCTACCTCGACGGCGCGGCGCGCGTCGGCGACGGTCATGATGCCCTTGAGCCCTACCGGGAGCTTGGTCGTCTTGATCAGCCACTCGACGTCGGCCCACGTCAGGCGCATCTGGTAGTCGTGGAATGGGCCGCGCGGGTTGGGCGCGACCTCCATGGCCTTGCGCGGGCTCCAGCGCGCCAGAACGTCGCGCTCGCGCCGGCTGTAGTGCTGGGTGTCGACGGTGAGCGCGACGGCCTTGTAGCCCGACGCCTCGACGCGCTTGAGCAGCTCGGCTACCCAGCCGCGGTCGCCGTGGTGATAGAGCTGGAACATCTGCGGCGCCCCGCCGGCCCGCGCCACGTCCTCGACCGGCCAGCCGGTCGCGCCCGAGAGCCACTGCAGCGTGTCGGCCTTCCCGGCGCCCCGCGCCATTTCGACGTCGCCCTCGGGATGGAAGAGGACGAGGCCGCCCATGGGCGCAATGCCGACGGGCGCCGAGAGCGGCACGCCGAGCAGACTCGTGCGCAGGTCGATCTCGCGCACGTCGACGAGGACGTGCTGCGCGATGGCGAGCCGGTCGATGTGGCGCTTGTTGCGCCGTAGCGTCGCCTCCGACTCGCTGCCGCCGTCGCCGAAGTTCCAGGCCTCACGCGGGAGCCGCGCGCGGGCGGCGCGCCGGATCTCGGGAAGTGTCGCGAACGGGCGCGGGAATTCCTTTGTCTGGGTCATGGCGGAGTACTATACGCCAGTCCCCGCCGGGAGTCTTGGTACACTGCGGCGGCCCGGACGAGGGAGCGACCGGAGAGGATCCTGACCATGGAAATCGGCTGTCATCTCCCGACGACCCAGGCGCCCGAAACCATGGGCGACGCGCTGGTCACCTTCGCGCGCGAGGCCGAGCGTCTGAACGTCGCGTCGCTCTGGGTGAGCGACCATGTCGTCATCCCCAAGGTGAGCACCGGCTACGGGCGCGGCGGGAGCTTTCCGCATCCGCCGGAGCGGCCGTATCTCGAGGCCGTGACCGCGCTCGCTGCTGCGGCCGTGTGCACCCGGCGGGCGCGGCTGGGCTCGTCGGTCTTCATCCTCGGCCATCGCCACCCCGTGCTCATGGCCAAGATGCTGGCGAGCATCGATGCCCTGTCGAACGGACGCCTCATCTGTGGTGTGGGCGTGGGCTGGTGGAAGGAAGAGCTCGAGATCCTTGGCACGCCCTTCGACGCCCGCGGTCGCCGGGGCGACGAGGCGCTGCGCGTGTTCAAGGAGCTGTGGACGTCGGACGCGCCTCGCTTCGAGGGCGACACCGTGCGCTTCGGCAACCTGGGCTTCGCGCCGCGGCCCGTGCAGAAGCCGCATCCGCCGGTCTGGATTGGCGGCGCGAGCCCAGCCGCGTTCCGGCGGGTCGTCACGCTGGGCGACGGCTGGCACGCCTCGCCGCGCAGCGTCGCCCAGTTTCGCGAGGGCCTGACCCAGCTCCGCGCCGCGGCCGTGAAGCACAACCGCGCCTGGAGACGCTCGAGATCTCGCTGCGCTTCGGCCTGAGCGACGAGCTGGTCGCCCAGGGCAAGCAGGCGGTGATCGATCAGCTCGCGGAGTACAAGCGCCTCGGCGTGCGTCACGCGCTCGTCGAGTTCCGCCGGCCCGAGCTGGGGCCGATGATGGAGCTGCTCGGTCTGGTGCTGGAGATCGTTCGGCCCGCCGTCGACGCCGCCTGAGCGCTGCGTCGGTGCCGGAAGAACATGGTTACGCGGAGGAGAGACGAGATGAGCGGTAACGGCGCGAGCGCGAAGGGGATCCGGCAGGTCGGCTACTTCGACTGCGCCGGCGGCGGACAGGTGGTCGTCGACGGCCGCGTGGCGTTCGTGGCGCACATGAAAGCGCCGCACGGCACGACGATCGTGGACGTCAGCGATCCGTCGAAGCCGCGAGAGCTGGCGGCGATCGAGGTGCCCACCGGCACGCACTCGCACAAGGTCCGCGCGGCCAACGGCCTGATGCTCGTGAACCGCGAGGCCCACGGCGGCCAGCCCTCGTCGCCCAATCCACCGCGCGGGCTCGGTATCTACGACGTCTCGACGCCGAGCCGTCCGCGCGAGATCACGCTCTGGCGTAGCGGCGGCACGGGCGTGCACCGCTTCACCTTCGATGGCCGCTACGCCTATATCTCGCCCGAGATGGACGGCTACGTCGGCAACATCATGCTGATCCTCGACCTGGCCGATCCGAGCCGACCCCAGGAAGTGGGCCGCTGGTGGATGCCGGGGCAGTGGACCGCCGGCGGCGAGACGCCGACCTGGTCGGGGCGGCAGCACCGCTGCCATCACCCGATCCGCGTCGGCAATCGGCTCTATGTCAGCTACTGGCATGGCGGCTTCGTCATCCTCGACGTCGAGAACCTCGCGAAGCCGCGCTACGTTTCGGGGCTCGACTGGAGCCCGCCGTTCCTGACGCCGACGCACACGGCGGTGCCGGTGCCCTTTCCGCTCAACGGCCGGCGCGTCATGCTCGTGGCCGACGAGGACGTGGCCAAGCTCGAGCCCGGGCCGCCGGCGTTCCTGTGGCTCGTCGACATTACTGACGAAAAAAAGCCCGTGCCGTTCGCCAGCTTCCAGGTCGAGGGTATCGGCGACGGCCCGCAGCAGGACATGACCGGCTGCCACCAACCGATCGAGACGATCACCAGCACCGAGATTCCAGTGGCCTGGTTCGCCAACGGCCTGCGCATCGTCGACATCGCCCGACCGCACGCGCCGCGCGAGGTCGCCCACTTCATGCCGCCGGTGCCGGAGGGCTCGACCCGCGTGTGCAGCAACGACGTCTTCGTGGACGATCGCGGGCTGATGTACCTCGTCGACCGCGTGCGGGGCGTTCACATCCTCGAGCGCGTGTGATGGCCGACAGCCTGCCGACCCGCGGGGAAGACTTCAACGAGTGGTACAACCAGCTCGTGCTGCGCGCCGACCTGGCCGACTACGCGCCGGTCCGCGGCTGCATGATCGTGAAGCCCTACGGCTGGGCCCTGTGGGAGAACATCCAGGCCGCGCTCGACGGCCGCTTCAAGGCCACCGGCCACGTGAACGCCGCGTTCCCGCTGTTCATTCCGAAGTCGTTCCTCGAGAAGGAAAAGCAGCACGTCGAGGGATTCGCGCCCGAGCTGGCCGTGGTCACGATCGGCGGCGGCAAAGAGCTGACCGAGCCCCTGGTGGTGCGGCCGACGTCGGAGACGATCATCGGCCACGCGTACGCACAGTGGATCAAGTCGTATCGCGATCTGCCCGTGCTCATCAATCAGTGGAACAGCGTCGTCCGCTGGGAGCTTCGCACCAAGCTCTTCCTGCGCACCCTCGAGTTCTGGTGGCAGGAGGGCCACACGGCCCACGCGACCTACGACGAGGCCGAGGCCGAGACGCGGCAGATGCTCGATGTGTACACGGACTTCGCCGTCAACGAGGCGGCGGTGCCGGTCATCCCGGGCATCAAGTCGCAGGCCGAGAAGTTCGCCGGCGCCGTCCACTCCTACACGATCGAGGCGATGATGGGCGACAAGCGGGCGCTCCAGGCCGGCACCTCGCACAACCTCGGCCAGAACTTCGCGAAAGCGTTCGACATCAAGTACCTCGACCAGGGCAACGAGCTGCAGCACTGCTGGACGACGTCGTGGGGGCTCTCCACCCGGTTCATCGGCGCCATCATCATGGTCCACGGTGACGACCAGGGGCTCGTGCTGCCGCCGCGGCTGGCCCCGCACCAGGTCGTGATCGTGCCGATCTACCGGAAGGACGACGAGCGCGCCACGGTGCTGGAAGCCGCGAAGCGGGTGCGGGCGCAGCTCGTGGACGGCGGCGTCCGCGTGAAGCTCGACGAGCGCGACGGGGTCACGCCCGGCTTCAAGTTCAACGACTGGGAGATGCGCGGCGTCCCGCTTCGCATCGAGATCGGCCCGCGCGACGTCGAGAAGCGCCAGGTCGTCCTGGCCCGCCGCGACACACCCGGTAAGGCCGGCAAGTCGTTCGTGCCGCAGGACGGGCTCACGGGCGCGGTGACGGCCATGCTCGGCGAGATCCAAAAGGCGCTCTACGACCGGGCGCAAGCGTTCATGAACGCCAACACCGCCGAGCCCCGGACCTACGACGAGTTCAAGCAGGCGATCGAGGCGGGCGGGTTTTGCCGGGTCTGGTGGTCCGGCGACGCAGAGCGCGAAGCGGCGATCAAGGAAGACACGAAGGCGACGATCCGGTGCATCCCGCTGGAGCAGCCGGGCGGCGAGGGCGTGTGCATCGGCACCGGCCGGCCCGCCAAGCAGGTGGCCATCTTCGGTCGGGCGTACTAGGCCCGCCCGGGCCTACGTCGCGACGGAGATGCGCCCTTTCTTGCGATCACTTCGCCTCGTATCTCACGAGCGCCCAGCCGAAGGCCTGCAGGTCTGATGTGACGTCCCGCTGGCGCCGCTCCGCGAGGCGACGCTCGGCCGAGGCTGGGTCCTGGCGGCATCGTCGGTCCCGGACCCGGCGATCGAGGATGACGTCGCCCGTCTCGCTGTCGAAGACGTACCGGAGGTATGCGTACCGCTCCTGCTGCGAGCTCGAGACGATCAGGAGCTGACGGGTCATTTCGCTTTCTCCGCTCTGACGAGCATTGCTCTCTGCAGCCTCTCCTTCTGATCGAGTGGAGTAGCGGTAGAGAGCGAGAGCCGTGCCAATTACCGCTCGAGGCGTCGCCACAAAATTGCCGCTTCGTTGAACGGTCGTCCGCCGCCCGGGTCTGCAAGGAAAGTCACAAAGCAGGGGAAATCGCCGCGGGCTCGGTAGGCGCCGTCAGCGCGGGAGGAAGTGAGGTTCGAAGTGGCGGGGAATCACCACGCGCGTCCGGGGCGACACCGCCTTGACCTCTTTCACGAACACGTCGGCCTCGCGCAGTCGGATGTCCTGGGGCGCGCCGAAAGGCAGCGACTGCTCGTCCCAGTGGGTCGCGAACACCAGGCGAGGCCGGTCGAGGGCGCGCATGAGCCGGCCCGTATAGTCGTGGATCTCGAGCCGCTGCCGAGCGGCGGCGATCAGCGCGACGTCGGGCCTGAGCCCGTGGACTTCCCGCTCGAGGTAGTTCATCGAGCCGAACCAGAGGATTTTGTACCCCGCGAGTCGCAGCATGTAGGCGAGGGTACCGCCCTCGACGTCGTTGTCCATCCGGCGCGGCCCGCGAAAGTCGCGGGGGAAAGCGCTGCCGTCGTAATAATGCTTGCCGTTCAGGGCCGAATGCAGGCTCGGGATGATCTTGATCGACAGGGCGCCGAACTCGTAGTCCTCGCCCCCGTGCACGGTGAGGATCTGGGCCTCGGGCACGCCGCCAGCGCGGGCCAGGACGGCGGTACTTTCGGTGCCGATGACGATCGCGCCGGTCTTCCGGGCGATGTGGGGCATGTCGAGCGTGTGGTTGAAGTGGGAGTGCGAGTGGAGGACGAAATCCGCCCGCGTGATCCGGGCGTCGACGGCGGCCGTGTCGCAGACGAGGTCGTCGTCGGGCCCGAACACGCGGCGGGTGTCCCCGGGGAGCTCGGGGGTGTCCATCAGGCCAAACCGAGCCCGGTAGCGCAGACGGGACAGATAGGGATCCATGAGGATCGTCGTCTGGCCGTCGGTGATCTCCCAGCCGGCGGCGCCCAGATGCGTGAGACGCACCCGGGCCCCGCGCGCGCCCGGCCCGCGGGCGTGCGTCATGCGTCGAGTGCCCGGGCTGATGGCGACGCCCTCAGCAGCAGCGGAATGGCTCGGCCGAGCCGGAGCCGCCGGCGATCTTCCGGGCCTCGATCAGCTCGACGCGCACGTCGTCCGGCGCCTGCATGAACGCGATGCGCCCGCCGTTCGGCACCTGGATCGGGCCCTCGAGCAGACGGGCTCCCAGCCCCTCGAGCCGCCGGATGTCGGTCTCGAGGTTCGCCGAGTCGAAGCCGAAGTGCTCGAGGCCGTGATGGGCGCTGGCGTCGCCGGGGCCCAGGCGCTCGTTGGTGCGCGCGCCAGAGATATTGACGTTCATGCCGCCGTCCTCGCTCTGGCAGCGGACGAAGCGATCGCCGAACACCCGGGTCTCGTCGCTCGTGATCTTGAAGTTGAACGCCCGCACGTACCAGTCGGCCGTCTTGCGCGGATCGGGTGCCTTGAGATGGATGTGATTGATCCGGAATGCCATGAGCGTTACCCTCCGTCGTTGACCGCGATTAGCTGCTGACACCTTCCACGAGCAAGAGCCGCGAGCGGGCCGTCTTCATCCGCAGGGCTTTCGGGCCGCGATATTCCTCGCAGTCGTACCAGCGCTTCGCCTGGTCGACGCTCGCGAACTCGATCACGACGATGCGCGCAGGCTGCCGGTCGCCCTCCAGGAGCTGGCAGGCGCCGCCGCGCACGACGTAGCGGCCGCCGTACTTCTGGAGCGAGGCGCCGACCTGCTTCCGGTATTCCTCGAATCCGGCGGGATCAGAGACCTCGACCTCGGCGATGACGTACCCGGGCATGTGCGTTCTCCCTCTGTGTTGTAGCGCTGCAGGCCGTCGCGGGGCTGGGGCCCCGCCGGCCGAGGCGCGACTCTGGAAAGTCGTCCAGGACCTCTGTATATACACCCGATCAGGGGGTGCCACGATGGGGCAACTTGACGGGCGGACGGTTCTCATCACGGGTGCGGCGCGCGGGATCGGCGCGGCGTGCGCCCGCCGGCTCGCGGCCGATGGCGCAAAGCTGGTCCTGGCCGATCTCGACCCCGGGGTGGAGAAAGTTGCTGCCGACCTCGGCCAGGTGGCGCTCCGGGCCGACGTCACCCGGCGCGCCGATATCGAGCGCATGGTGGACGAGCCCTACCGGCGGTTCGGCCGCCTCGACGTTCTCTTCAACAACGCGGGCGTCATCCGCGTCCAGCCCATGCTCGAGGTGACCGAGGACGAATGGGACCGGGTGATGGCCGTCAACCTGCGTGCGGTGTTCTTCGTGCTGCAGGCCGTCAGCCGGCGCATGCGCGACCAGGCGCTCATCCCCGGCTCGGAGCTTCGCGGCAAGGTCATCCAGACCGCGTCGATCGCGTCCTATCGCGGCGGCAATCATCTGATGACGCCGTACTCGGCGTCCAAGGCCGGCGTGGTGAGCCTGACGCGCTCGGCGGCGCAGGCGCTGGCGCGCGATCTGATCACGTCGAACTGCGTGTGTCCCGGCGCGGTCGAGACGGCCATGTGGGAGCAGATCGACAAGGAATGGGGCGCCCTCGAAGGGCTGGGCGTGGGCGAGGCGTGGAAGCGACGAA
>Ga0111539_10008193_pt1 | contig 13301 bp, 11 predicted proteins | sample RhiMethybrSRZTD1_FD_79667 | JGI IMG/M metagenome (GOLD analysis project Ga0111539, IMG submission 79667) | Populus rhizosphere microbial communities from Tennessee, USA - Rhizosphere MetaG P. TD hybrid SRZTD1 (version 2) (version 2) | ecosystem: Host-associated > Plants > Roots > Rhizosphere >...
CGGCGCGGCCACGGCCCGCGGTCTCGCCGGCCGGGGGGCGAAGGTCGTGCTCGCCGACCTCGACCGCCAGGCCGACAAGGGCGAGGCGCTCGCCAAGGAGATCGGCGGCGTGTTCGCCCCGACCGACGTCACGAACACCGAGCACATCATCGCCGCGGTCGAGGCGGCCAAGGAGCTCGGGCCGCTGCGGGCCCTCGTGACCGCGGCCGGCGTCGGCTGGGCGACCCGCACGATCGGCAAGGACGGTCAGTACGAGTCGGCCCACAACCTCGACATCTTCAAGACCGTGATCGGGATCAACCTGATCGGCACCTTCGACTTCATCCGCATCGCCGCCACGGCCATGTCGCAGAACGAGCCGCTCGCCGACGGCGAGCGCGGCGCCGTCGTGACCGTCGCCTCGGTCGCCGCCTTCGACGGGCAGATCGGCCAGGCCAGCTACTCGGCGTCGAAGGGCGGCGTCGTGGGCATGACGCTCCCGGTCGCCCGCGACCTGTCGGCCGTCGGCATCCGCGTCAACTGCATCGCTCCCGGCCTCATCGACACGCCGATCTACGGCGAGGGCGAGGCGAGCGAGCAGTTCAAGGAGAAGCTCAAGCGCGACGTGCTGTTCCCCAAGCGCCTCGGCACGGCCGACGAGTTCGCCGACATGGCGATCGAGCTCCTGGGCAACAGCTACATGAACGCCGAGGTCATCCGCGTCGACGGCGGAGTCCGCATGCAGCCGAAGTGACCGGTGGCGGGCCCGGGGCGGGGAGGCGGCCGGCCGACCCGCCAGGGTCCGTCCGCACTTCGCGGGTCTATGCTCTCGCGCACGTGTCTGGGATGGGGGTAGCCGAGACCCGGTCGGCGCAGCATGCGTCCGGTCCGGCGGTCGTCGCGGCGTCGCCGCGTCCCGCGGGAGGCGCCGGCCCGGGCGCCCACGGCGAGACCGTCCCGCCGACGGCGACCTACGTCGTGGCCGACGCCGCCGCCATCACGCTGTCGCTCGTCATCGCCCACCTGCTGCGCTTCGGCGTCCACGCCGCCCTGCTGCCGGGGCCGAACGTGCCGTACGTGCTGGTCGCCATGTTCGCGGTGCCGGTCTGGCTCGGCGTCCTGGCGCTCGCCGGCTGCTACGACCGCGAGATCCTGGGCGCCGACTCCGACGAGTACCGCCGGGTCCTCAACGGCGGCGTCCACTTCCTCGCGGTCGTCGCGCTCGCCCACTTCCTCGGGCGCCTCGTCATCGCCCGCGGCTACGTCGGCGTCCTGATCCCTGTCGCTCTGGTCCTCACGCTCCTCGCCCGCTTCGGGCTGCGCACGTGGTTGCACCGCCAGCGCCGCCGCGGACGGTACGTGCGCCGGGTGCTCCTGGTCGGCACCCCGACGTCGGTGGTCGAGGTCGGCCAGCACCTCGTGCGCTCCGAGTGGTCGGGCTATCTCGTGGCCGGGCTGTGCGTGGCATCCGACCGGCCCGAGCTCCAGGTGGGCACGGCCGTGGTCCCGGTCGTGGCGCCCCCGAACGCCGCCGCCACGGCCGTCGAGGCGACCGGCGCCCATGCGGTGGCCGTCACGACCGAGGCACAACCCGGCGACCTGACGGCCCTCGTCCGCAGCCTGGCCGGCACCGGTGTCGACGTGCTGGTGGCGCCGGCCGTCGCCGACGTGGCCGGCCCCCGCACGGTGGTGCGCGACGTCGCCGGCCTTCCCCTGCTCCACGTGGCCGAGCCCACCCTCACCGGTCCGCAACGGGTGGCGAAGGAGGCCTTCGACCGCATCGGCGCCGCCGCGGCCCTGGTGGTGCTGGCCCCCGTGTTCGCCGTCATCGCGCTGGCGGTCAAGCTCGACAGCCCCGGCCCGGTGTTCTTCACCCAGACCCGAGTCGGGCGCGACGGCCGGCGCTTCAGCATGGTCAAGTTCCGCACGATGGTGGTCGACGCCGACCGCCTGCTCGCCGACCTCGAGCACCGCAACGAGGCCGACGGGTTGCTGTTCAAGATGCGAGCCGACCCGAGGGTGACGCGTGCCGGTCGGGTCCTGCGGCGGTACTCGCTCGACGAGCTGCCCCAGATCATCAACGTCCTGCGGGGCGAGATGTCGATGGTCGGGCCCCGGCCGCCGCTGCCTGCCGAGGTCGAGCAGTACGAGGTGCACGTGACCCGGCGCCTGCTGGTCAAGCCGGGCATCACCGGCCTGTGGCAGGTGAGCGGTCGCTCCGACCTGCCGTGGGACGAGGCCGTGCGCCTCGACCTGTACTACGTGCACCACTGGTCGCCCACGATGGACGTGACGATCATCGCCAAGACGTTCTCGGCGGTGGTCCGGGCGGCGGGGGCGTACTGACGGCCCGCCACCTCCCCCGCGAGGAGCACGCCCGAGTAGGTCACGCTGCGCGGCGGTCGCGTAGATTGACCGCTCCCATGTCGATCGCCCTCCCGCGCACGATGTTCGCGACGCGCCGGGCGCGCACGATCGCCTACACCGCCACCGTCGTGGGGGTGTCGGTGGCCGCCGCGACCCTGTCGAACGCGGCCCCGACCGGGCTCGCCGGGTCGGACATGTTCTGGAGCGCGGCGGTCGTGGCGGTGCTCGCCACGTTCGGTGCCACCGCCCGCAGGTGGACGTGGTTCCTCCCCGCCGGCGTGGGCGCGCTGCTGGCCGGCGACGGCCTCGCCCTCACCCTCGCCGCCGTGGCGGTGGCCATCGCCTTCGTCTCGGTGCTGCGCAACACCCGCACCCGGGCCCGTGGCGCCCTCGTGTCGGGCCTCGGCGGCGTCGCGCTGCTGCGGGCCGGTCCGCTGGGGTTCCACGGCCTGACGGCCATCATCACGTTCCTCGCCATCCTCCCGGCGATCGTGTCCGGCTACCAGCACGCCGGGCGGCGCGTGCGGGCGCGTGCGCGCCGCGTCGCCGGCATCGCGGGTGCGGTCATCGGCCTGATGATCGTCGGGGCGGTCATCGGCGTCGTGTCGGTGCAGGACGAGCTCGCCGACGGCGCCCGGCGCATCGACCAGGGCCTCACCGCGGCCCGCAGCGCCGACGACGACCTGGCGGCCGAGCAGCTCGACACCGCCGCCCGCTCGCTCACGTCGGCCGAGAGCACGCTCACGAGCTGGTTCGTGGCCCCGGCGCGCTCGCTGCCGATCGTCGGGCCCAACCTCGACGCCGTCGGCTCGCTGTCGTCCGAGGCGGGCCGGGTGGCCGGCGTGTCCTCGTTCGCCGCCAACTCGGCCAACCTCGACGCCCTCCACTTCACCGGCGGGCGCCTCGACCCCGCGGCGGTGACCGCGATGAAGGAGCCGCTCGAACAGGTGGGCACCGCGCTCGAGTCGATGGACGACGAGGTGCTGTCGGACCGTTCGCCGTGGCTCGTCAGCATGGTGTCGACCCGCATCGACCGCCTGCAGGAGCAGGTCGACGAGGCGATCCCCGACACGGAGAGCGCACTGGACGTGCTGTCGGTCGCACCCGACCTGCTCGGCGCCGACGGCCCGAAGCGGTACCTCGTGTTCTTCACCACGCCGGTCGAGGCGAGGGGTCGCATCGGCTTTCCCGGCAACTTCGCGGAGCTCGTCCTCGACGACGGGCAGATGTCGATGCCGCGGTTCGGCCGGGTGTCCGAGCTCGAGGCCGACGGGGCGAACCGCGTGCTGGCGCTGCCGCCCGACATGGTGGCCCGCTACTCCCGCTTCGACGTCGCCAACACGTGGCGGAACCTGACGATGACGCCCGACTTCCCGTCGTTCGCCATCGCCGTGAGCCAGCTGTACCCGCAGTCCGGCGGCCTGCCCCTCGACGGCGTGATGAGCGTCGACCCGGCCGGCCTCGCGGCGATCATGCGGTTCACGGGCGGCATCGAGGTGCCGGGTCGGGCCGCGCCGGTGACGGCCGACGACGCGGCGCTGTTCCTGATGAGCGAGCAGTACTCGCTCTACCAGGACGACAACGACCTGCGCCTCGACGTGCTCGACGATGTCGCCCGTACCACCTTCGACCGGCTCACGACGTCCGACCTGCCCGGTCCCCGCGCGCTGAGCGAGCAGCTCGACGGCGTGGTCGACGGCGGGCACATCATGTTCGCCCCCCTCGACGCCGGGCAGTTCATGCTCCTGCAGGACACCGGGGTGACGGGTTACCTCGAGCCGCCCGCCGAGGGCACCGACGCGGTCCTGGTCACGACCACGAACGCGGCCGCCAACAAGCTCGACCTGTTCCTCCGACGGAGCGAGTCGTACGACGTGCGGTGGGACCCCTCGACGGGCGAGGTGTCGGGCACGCTCCGGGTCACGCTCGACAACCAGGCCCCCACCGAGGGCTACCCCGACTACGTGCTGGGCAACGCGGTCGACCTGCCGCGGGGCACCAACCGCTCGTACGTCTCGATCTACAGCCCCTTCGCGCTCGAGGAGGCGCGCATCGGCGGCAAGCCGGTCGCGCTCCAGTCCGAGGTCGAGCTCGGCCGCAACGTGTACTCGACCTTCGTCGACATACCGCCGGGGACCAGCATCGACATCGAGGTCGACCTGTCGGGCTCGATCGAGGGCCGGCGCTACCAGCTCGCGCTCCCGGTGCAGCCGTGGGCGACGCCCGACCAGGCGTCGGTGCGCGTCGAGGTCGTCGGCGCCGAGGCGGCCAGCCGCGAGGCCGATGTCGACGGCAGCGTCGCCACCTGGAACGGCACGCTCGACGAGGACCGCGAGGTCTCGGTCTCGGCCCCCCGGGGCTGATCGCCGCGCTCGCCTGCGTCGCCCGGGCGCAGGTACCCGGGGTCCGGTGTCGACGGCCCACCGCAGACCGGCTGGCGTTGTTGACCGGGCGTCAACAGAACGCCGTGTGCTAGACCCGGGGTGCGCGCCCGTCGGGGTGCGAGAGCAGCCGCATCCGGGGAGCGGCACCGAGGGGGGAGTCACCATGGTGAAGCGTGTCTTCGCTGCGGCCGCGGCGGGTGCCGTCGTGCTGCTGCTGGTCGCGGCGGGCGCCGGCGCGCAGACCTATCCGCCCCCGGCCAACAGCATCACGGTCGACGACCCCACCCCGGTCCAGGGCCAGACGATCGCGGTGACGCTCACCACCTGTCGGCCCGGCACCTTCGCGCTCATCGGCATCGACGTCTTCCTGCTGGCCACGCCGACCGTCGAGGCCAGCGGTGCCGCCCGGGCCTCGGTGGTGGTGCCCTCGTGGACGCCGCCCGGTGAGCATTGGGTCTCCGGCGCGTGCCTCGGGTCCAACTGGCTGCCTCTGTTCCTCAGCACCCGCATCGTCGTCGAGCCGGCGACCCCGGCTCCCGGGGGCGGCGGCAACCACGTCGCCGGCGCGGGGTCGGGCGGCGGCGGGTCCTCGTCCGGGCCGTCCGGGGCGTCCGGCGCCGCAGCCGGCCGGGGCGCCGGCAGCGGTGCCTCGCAGCCGTCGATGCCGTCCCTCGACACGCTGGCGTCGCCTGTGGTGCCGCCCGACGCCGCGCTGCTGTACGAGATGGCGGCGCTCAACGGCGGCCCGGCCGTCGGGGCCGACGACGACGCCGGCCGAGGCGCCTCCCGCCAGGACGCGGGCGCCGACGCCACCGGTGACAGCGGTCCCGGCACGCTGGGCACGATCGCACGCGTGGCGTTCGGGGTGCTGGCGCTCGGTGGGGTCCCCGTCGCCATGGCCTTCAGCCGTGGTCGCGGCCCCGCCGTGTTCGCCGGGCGCTTCGCCGCCCAGTGACAGCTCACGAGTGATCGTCGCGGCCGGGCACGACCGGCGCGACGGGCGGGGTCAGCCCGCCGTCGCCCGACCGGCCCGCCGGCCCACCCAGGTCGGATGGTCGGCGAGCGCGAGCAGCTCCTCGTCGCCGGCCGAGTCGCCGTAGGCCCACAGCTCGAACGGTGCGTCGGCGCCGAAGCGGTCGTCGGTCCACCGGCGCAGGCGCGCCACCTTCTCGGGGCCGCGGGTGTTGAGCTCGCCGACGACCGCCCCCGTCAGCGCCCCGTCGGCGTCGGCCACCAGCTCGACGGCGAGGGCCGCGTCGAGGCCGAGGTGGGAGGCGAGCGGGCGCAGGTAGACGCCCAGCGAGGCCGACACGATCACGAGCGCATGGCCCTCGGCGCGGTGCCAGCGCACCCGGTCGAGCATCTCGGGGCGTAGCAGGTCGACGATCGTGGGCACGTAGGCTCGCCCGAGCTCGTCGACCTCGGCGACGGAGCGTCCGCGGAAGAGGTGCCCGATCGCCGCGACCTTGAGGTGGTCGCGGTCGAGGCTGCGGAGGGCGGCGCGGGCCGCGGCGGCGAGCACCCGCGGGGTCCCGCACGCATGGCGCAGGAAGGGGACCAGCGTGTCGCGGTGGGCCAGCGTGCCGTCGAAGTCGAACGCGGCCACCCCCGGCCGCCGGGGCTCGGCCGCGCCGCGCCCCGGTGCCGAGGAGGCCGCCGGGGTGTCGTCGCCGGGGGCACCGCGGGCGTCGGGAGGACCGGCGGGGTCCGCGGCGCCGGTCACGCCGCGCTCCCGTACACCGCGTCCAGCGCCGCGTCGATGTCGGGGTGCACGAACGAGTAGCCGGCCGCCTCGAGCACGGCCGGAACCACCCGCTGGCTCACCAGCACGAGGGAGTCGGCCCGGCCGCTGCCGAGGACGACGCGCAGCGCGGCTGCGGGCACGGGCAGCAGGGTCGGCCGGTGCAGCGCTCGGCCGAGCGCGGCGGTGAGCTCGCGGTTGGTGACGGGCTGCGGGGCCGTCACGTTCACCGGCCCGCGCACGTCGTCGTGGTCGACGAGGAAGCGGATGATGCCGAGCACGTCGTCGAGCGAGACCCAGCTCATCCACTGCCGACCCGAGGCGATGCGGCCGCCGACGAAGAGCCGGAAGGGCAGCGCCATCTGCGGCAGGATGCCCCCGCGCCCCGTCAGCACGGGCGCCGTGCGCAGGAACACCGTGCGGATGCCCGCGTCGACTGCGGGTCGGGCCGCGTCCTCCCACGCCCGGCAGATCTCGGCGCCGAAGTCGTCGCCGGGCGTGCTCTGCTCGGTCAGCACCTCGTCGCCCCGGTCGCCGTACCACCCGACGGCCGACGCGGACAGGAACGCCCGGGGCGGGTCGTCCATCTCGGCGAGCGTGCGGGCGACGAGGCCGGTGCCGCGCGTCCTGCTCTCGAGGACGGTGCGCCTGCGGTCGGGCGTGAGGCGCTTGTCGCCGATGCCGGCCCCCGCCAGGTGGACCACGACGTCGGCGCCCTCGAGCCCGGCGGCGTCGATCGTGCCGGCGTCGGGGTCCCACCGCACGGCGGCCGGATCGTCGGACGGAGTGCGCACCAGCGGGCGCACGGCGTCGCCACCGGCCCGCAGGCGCTCCGCGAGCGCGGTGCCGATGAGGCCGCTCGCACCGGTGATCGCTACGTCCATGACGAGGGGTCCCTCCTGGCTGGCTCCGCTCGCGCGGTGCGTTGGGTACGGTACGCGCCGGGGGAGCGACCCAACGAGCGACTGCGGAGGACTCTCACGTGTCTGGTGTGTTCAAGGAGTTCAAGGAGTTCATCTCACGCGGGAACGTCGTGGACCTCGCGGTCGCCGTCGTCATCGGTGCTGCGTTCACGGCGATCGTCACCGCCGTGGTGGAAGGCCTGATCACGCCGCTCATCGGCATGATCTTCAGCAAGGACTTCCGCAGCATGACGTTCACGGTCAACGACAGCACGTTCAGCTACGGCGTCGTGATCAACGCCATCATCTACTTCCTGTCGGTCGCCGCGGTCGTCTTCTTCGCCGTCGTGAAGCCGCTGAACATGATGCAGGAGCGGCGGCGCCGGGGCGAGGAGCCCGAGCCCGAGGAGCTGTCGGACGAGGCGGCGCTGCTCACCGAGATCCGTGACCTGCTGCAGGCCCAGGGACCGGGCGGTGGCCGGGTGCCCGCCCACCTGGCCGACCCGGCGCCGGCACCGCAGCCACCCCGCGCCGACGAACCGCCGTCGACGTCGGGGTGGTGAGCGTGCGGACGAACGGCCGGAGGCCGAGGTCCGCCCCGCCCGTCAGCCGCTCATCTGCTCGCTGAGGTAGAGCTGCTCGCCGAGCTTCGCCACCAGGTCGAGCTGGGTCTCGAGCCAGTCGACGTGCTCCTCCTCGGACGTGAGCATGTCGGCCAGCAGCTCGCGCGAGCCGTTGTCGCCGAGCTCGACGCACAGGGCGATGCCCCGGTTGAAGCGCTCGACGGCCTCGCGCTCGGTGTCGAGGTCGAGGCGCAGCTGCTCGATCGGGTCCTCGCCGAGGCGGACCGAGCCGAGCCGCTGCAGGTTGGGCATGCCCTCGAGGTAGAGGATGCGCTCGATGATCGAGTCGGCGTGCTTCATCTCGTCGATCGACTCGTGGTACGAGTGGTCGGCGAGGCGCTCGAAGCCCCAGTTCTTCTGCATCTTCGCGTGCCCGAAGTACTGGTTCACCGCGGTGAGCTCGGCCGTCAGGACCTCGTTGAGCAGCTCGATGATCTCGGGTCTGCCTTGCATGCGTCGGGGGACCTCCGGGCTCGCGTGGACGCCGGTGATCCGCGACCCTCGGGGAGAGGTTGTCAGGCGGCCGGCTCTACCGGCTCTCGCGCCGCGACCGCGACGAGGAGCGCCCCGATGGTAGGCCGACACGACCCGCAGTGCGTGCCGGCGCCGCATCGCCTGCCCACGTCGTCGACGCTCGACGCGCCGCAGGCGACGGCGTCGCGGATGTGGCGGTCGGACACGACCTCGCAGTGGCAGACGATCATGCCGGACCCCCGTCCGCGCGGTCACAGCGGGTCTTGTCCCCAGGTGCTCCCGAGCCCTGCACGACCTCACTAACGAGACCCCTCATGGCCTGGTAAGCATGCCTTACCCCCAGGGGGGCCTGTCAAGGTCGTCCCCGACCGTCGCGTGACCGACGGCACCCCTGGTCACCGGGTTCGGGACGCGGGTGACCGTGCAGTAGCGTCGCCCCTCATGCACGTGGTGATCGTCGGCTGCGGCCGCGTCGGCTCGGGCCTCGCCCGCATCATCGAGGACAAGGGGCACTCGGTCGCCGTCGTCGACAAGGACCCCATCGCGTTCCGTCGCCTCCACGAGGGGTTCTCCGGGACGCAGGTGGTCGGCGTCGGCTTCGACCGAGACCGCCTGGAAGAGGCCGGCATCCGCGACGCGGCGGCGATCGCCGCCGTCACCAACGGCGACAACTCCAACATCCTCACCGCCCGCGTGGCCCGCGAGACGTTCGGCGTCGAACGGGTCGTCGCCCGCATCTACGATCCGCGCCGCGCCGTCATCTACGAGCGCCTCGGCATCTCCACGATCGCCACCGTCCAGTGGACGATCGACCGGGTGCTCCGCAAGCTCGTCCCCGACGTGGCCGACGACGACTGGGTCGATCCCAGCGCCCGCGTCGCGGTCGTCGAGCGGCCCGTGGCCGCCAGCTGGGCCGGCCGGCCCCTGGCCGAGATCGAGATCGAGGGCGTCGCCCGCGCCGTGGCGGTCAGCCGCATGGGCGTCGCCCAGGTGGCCACGCCCGACCTCGTGACCCAGGACGGCGACGTGGTCTACCTGGCGATCGCCATCGGCCACACCGACGAGGTCGACCGCCACCTCGCGGACGGCGTCGGAGCGCACAAGTGAGCCCCCGCGGGGGCGTCGAGGCAGTGGGAGCCCAGACGTGAAGGTCGTGATCGCCGGCGGCGGGGCCGTCGGCACGTTCATCGGCGGCGAGCTGCAGGACGCCGGCCACGAGGTCCACATCATCGAGCAGGACGAAGACCGCGTCACCCGCATGCGGGCCGTGGGCGAGCCCCGGGGGGCCACCTGGCACGTGGCCGACGCCTGCGAGGTCACGAGCCTGCGCACCATCGGGCTCGACGACGCCGACGTGGTCGCGGCGGTCACCGGCGACGACGAGGACAACCTCGTCACCAGCCTGCTGGCCAAGCAGGAGTTCGCGGTGCCGCGCGTCGTCGCCCGGGTGAACAACCCGAAGAACGAGTGGATGTTCAACGAGAACTGGGGCGTCGACGTGGCCGTGTCGACGCCGCACCTGCTCACCGCGCTGGTCGAGGAGGCCGTGAGCGTCGGGTCGCTCGTGCGGCTCCTGTCGTTCGAGGGCGGGCGCGCCACGCTCATCGAGGTCACGCTGGCCGGCGACAGCCCGGCCATCGACAACGACATCGTCGGCCTCGACTTCCCGCGCGACTCGACGGTCGTCGCCGTCCTGCGCAACGACCGCGTCATCGTGCCCCGGGGCGACACGCGCCTCCAGGCCGGCGACGAGGTCCTGGTGCTGGTGACGGCCGAGAGCATCGACGAGGTGCGCGAGACCCTGACCGGCGCCTGACGGCCCGCAGGCCGCCGCCGTCCCGGGTGCCGCTGCAGTCCGGCGTGCCGCTGCCCGCCGGCGCCGGGAGATCGGGGCGGGGCCGCGAGGCGACCGGGTCAGGCGATGCGGTCTGGCGACGCGGTCAGGCGACGCGGCGGTGGAGGCGGCCGCCGAGGTAGAGGCCCGCCGGCTGCGTCGCGGTGGCGGGCACGACGACCACCACCTCGCGCTGACCCGTCGTCGGGTCGGTGCCGACGGCCGTGAGCGCGGCCCCCTCGCCGCGCCCGGTCGGCACGGCGTCGAGCACGGCGGGGCCGACACCCAGGGCCTGGAGCACGCCCGACGGCTCGGTGCGGACCTGCATCCGCCCGCGGTCGGCGCTGACCGTCACCTTCTGGTGCAGGCGGTCGTAGGTGCCGGCGACCGCGGCGACGTCGTTGACGCCGACGTCGGCCCCGTCGCCGACCGGATCGCCGGGATCGGGCGCCGTGACGTCGAGCAGGTCGGCCGCGAGGTGCCCGAGCAGGGCCTGGGCCAGCACGCCGCCCCGCGGGCTGTTCGCCATCACGGACGCCGCGAACCGGCGCTCGGGGACGAGGCGCAGGGCGGCCCGCTGCCCGAACGTGTCGGCGTCGAGCCCGAGGCTGGCGAGATCGCCCCACGGCCGCACGGTCCATCCCAGCGCCTGGGACTCGCCGGGGAGGGGGGTGTCGGCGTGGAGACGTTGCATCGCCTCGACGTCTGCGGGCGCGAGCAGGTCGACGCCGGACGCGGCCCGGCCCTCGTCGAGGTGGAGGGCGGCGAACGCCAGCAGGTCGTCGGCCGGGGCCACCACGCCGCCCATGGGGCCGTTGGCCCGGGTGAGGGTCCACCGGGGCTGGCGGGTGGGCGGATCGGCCACCGTGTGGCGGTGCCCGACGGCCACGCTGTGGAGCAGCGCGTGCTGCGGCAGGGTGACGGTGGTGCGGCAGCCGAGCGGCCGGGTGAGGCGCCGGCGCAGGGCCCTGTCGAAGTCGTCGCCGGTCGCCACCTCGAGCAGCCGCCCCAGCACCCCGTACCCGGTGTTGCAGAAGCTGTACGCCTCGTCGGTGGGGTGGAGCTGCCCGAGGCCCGCCAGCGTCGCGACGTAGCGGGCGAGGGCGTCGTCGTTCCACCCCGTGTCGATCAGGTGGTCGCCCTCGATGCCGCTCGTGTGGGTGAGCAGGTGGCGCGGGGTGATCTCGATGGTGGCCCCGGGGTCGGCGACCATGAACTCCTGCAGCTGGGCCCGCACCGGCTCGTCGAGGGCGATGACGCCGGCGTGGACCGCCTGCATGACCAGCGTGGCCGTGTACACCTTGGTGATCGACCCGATCTGGAAGAGGGTCGTGGGCAGCACCGGGGCGCCGGTGGCGACGTTGGTGACGCCCCAGGCGGCGAGGTGGGTCTCGCCGTCGAGCAGCACGCCGCAGACCGCGCCCGGCACACCCAGCTCGCCCGCGAGCTCGGCGACGAGGGCGTCGAGCCGGGTTCGGTAGCTGTCGAGGGCGGCCATGCGCCCGCGCACGGTAGCCGGGGCGCCGCCGACGCCGAGGACGCACCGCGTCGCGTGGTCGACGGACGCGGCCCGGGACGGTCGGGCGGCGCCCGGCGGTCGGCCCCGCGGCGCCCGCCCCCGCCTGGATCGACCGGGGGGACCGGCCGTTACGCTGGAGGCGTCTATGAGCACCCGTCGCCTGATCGTCGCCGCCCTGCTGTGTGGCCTGGCCATCCTCGTGGCCTTCACGATCCAGCTGACGATGGCGACCTGACAGGGCCCGACCGGGCACTGACCCGCGCCTCGTGACCAGGTCGGCGGCCCGATCACCGGCCCGATCCGCCACCGTCGACGGGCCGGTAGGATCGCCTCAACGGCCCCATCGAGACTCCCTGGAGGTGGTCCCCACGGCCGATCACTTCGACGTCGTCGTCATCGGCGGCGGCCCCGGCGGCTATGCCTCGGCGCTCTACGGCGCCAGCGCCGGGCTCAACATCGCCCTGATCGAGAAGCGCTGGATCGGCGGCACCTGCCTGAACGTGGGGTGCATCCCGGCGAAGGAGCTGCTCGAGACGGCCCACGTCTACCGCACCGTCTCCGAGGCGTCCGCGTTCGGCATCACCGCCGGCGAGCCCGACCTCGACTGGTCCGTGACCCAGCAGCGCAAGCAGGCGGTGGTCGACGAGCTGGTCGGCGGCGTCAGCCAGCTGCTCAAGGGCCGCAAGGTCACGATCTACGACGGCTACGGCCGTCTGCACGCCGGGCGCACCGTCTCGATCGACCCCGGTGACGGCTCCGACCGGTTCGAGGTCACCGCCGACGCCGTGATCATCGCCGCCGGCTCCGAGACCCGCACCATCCCGGGCTTCGACGTCGACGGCGAGATCGTGATGACGTCCGACGAGGTGCTGTCGATGCCGCGCGTGCCGGGCACCGCGGTCGTCATCGGTGGCGGCGCCATCGGCTGCGAGTTCGCCTCGATGATGTCCGACCTGGGCAGCCAGGTGACCGTCCTCGAGGCGCTGCCGAAGATCCTGCCCGGCTGCGACAAGGACGTGACGTCGGTCGTCGAGCGCTCGTTCAAGAAGCGGGGCATCGAGGTGCGCACCGGGGTCAAGGTGACCGGCCACGAGCCGGGCGACGGGGGCACCGTCGTGAACGTCGAGGGCAGCGACCCCATCAAGACCGACGTCGTCGTCGTGTCGGTGGGCCGCAAGCCGGCCACGGCCGACCTCGGCCTCGACGGCACGCAGGTCGAGGTCGACGACCGCGGCTTCGTCGTGGTCGACGAGGTCTGCCGCACCGGCGAGGAGGGCGTGTGGGCGGTCGGCGACTGCGTCGCCACCCCGCAGCTCGCCCACGTCGGCTTCGCCGAGGGCATGGTGGCCATCCGGGGCATCCTCGGCGAGGAGCCCGTCGCCATCGACTACGGCAAGGTGCCGTGGGGCATCTATTGCCGGCCCGAGGTCGCCTTCGCCGGGCACAGCGAGCAGTCGGCCAGGGAGGCCGGGCTCGAC
>Ga0111539_10008201_pt1 | contig 13292 bp, 7 predicted proteins | sample RhiMethybrSRZTD1_FD_79667 | JGI IMG/M metagenome (GOLD analysis project Ga0111539, IMG submission 79667) | Populus rhizosphere microbial communities from Tennessee, USA - Rhizosphere MetaG P. TD hybrid SRZTD1 (version 2) (version 2) | ecosystem: Host-associated > Plants > Roots > Rhizosphere >...
AGCCCCTTAAAGAACAACGACCCTCTATGGTTTAAAGATGCCATCATCTATGAAGTCTCTGTTCGAGCTTTTTTCGACAGCAACGGAGACGGTATCGGAGACTTTCAGGGGCTTATACAGAAACTGGATTATCTGGAGGACCTGGGCATTAACACGATCTGGCTTCTGCCTTTTTTTCCATCACCGCTAAAAGACGATGGCTTCGACGTAATTGAACATTGTGACGTACATCCCGACTATGGCACTCTCGCGGATTTCAAGCAGTTTTTGAAAGAATCTCACCGCAGGGGGATACGCGTAATTACTGAACTTATCCTCAATCACACTTCCGATCAGCATCCATGGTTTAAACGTTCGCGTAAGGCAAAGCCCGGCTCACGTTATCGCGATTTGTATGTGTGGAGCGATACAACGGATAAATATAAAGAGGCCCGCGTCATGTTTACTTCCGAAGAAGCGACCAACTGGACCTGGGACCCTGAAGCACGAGCATACTATTGGCACCGCTTTTATAGACATCAGCCGGAGATGAATTTTGAAAACCCGGAAGTGCAGCTGGAAATGATCAAGGTGGTGGATTTCTGGATGAAGCTGGGGGTAGACGGTTTTCGTCTTCCTTCTGTGCCGTATCTTTTTGAGGAGGAGGGAACAAGTTGTGAAAACTTGCCGCAGACTCACGTGTTCCTCAAAAAGCTTCGTGCTCACATAGACAAGAATTACAAGGACAGAATACTCATCGCGGAAGCGAACCTATGGCCCGAAGACGCTGCAACTTATTTTGGCGACGGACAGGAGTGTCATATGAACTTCCATTACCCGCTTATGCCACGAATGTTCCTGGCATTACGAACAGAAGACAGCTACCCTATAGTCGATATTATGGAGCAAACTCCAGCGACTCCCGCAAATAGTCAATGGGCGCTGTTCTTACGAAATCACGACGAGTTGGGCCTCGAAATGGTAACTGAAGAAGAAAAAGATTACCTCTTCAAAGCCTATGCAAACGACGCAGACACAAAATTTAACGTGGGAATTCGACGTCGGCTGGCACCTCTTATGAACAATGATCGGAGGAAATTGGAGCTCCTTCTTTCTATACTGTTTTCACTTCCTGGCACACCAGTGTTGTACTATGGAGACGAGATCGGAATGGGTGATAATGTTTATCTCGGTGACCGTTTTGGCGTGCGTACACCCATGCAGTGGAACATGAACCAAAATGCTGGTTTCTCCACCGCGAACCCTCAACGATTGTATTTGCCGATCATTACAGATCCCACATATAGACACGAGTCCGTGAATGTGGCGACGCTGGAAGAAAATCATTCGTCATTCCTGTGGTGGATGAAGAACGTTATAGCTATGCGCAAACGGCTTAACATTTTTGGCCGCGGTGAGATGAAGTTTGTTGAAAGTTCCAATGCCAAAATCCTTGCCTTTGTACGAACATTTGAAAAACAACAAATCATTGTCGTTTCAAATCTTTCTCAATTCTCTCAGGCGACAACGTTGAATCTATCCGAGTACAAAGGTTGTGACGTAACCGAGGTTTTCAGCCAGAACCGTTTCATGAATGTAGGTGAGGGGGAATACTCGATCACGATTGGGCCGTACGGCTATTTTTGGTTCCAGGTTGATGCTGCGGAGAAAAAAGAAAAGTCAGAAGCCAGTGGGGAGCTACCACTGTTGAAAACCGACGTTTCATGGGAAAGATTATTCGATAACTATAACGAAGTCCGCGACCTCGAACGAAAGATACTTCCACCGTTCATGAAAAAATGCCGCTGGTTTGGTGGTAAAGCTAAAGTTATTAGCAAACTGAGCATCCATAAAACAATAGCAGTAAAGGTTGAGGGCGATACGCACTTCCTTACGATCATTGAAGTGCATTACGTTCAGCGATTGCCAGAATTCTATTTTCTGCCGCTTACATTCCTTCCATCGGACAGTATTCTTGAACGTGTAGAATATACCGTTCAAAGCGTTGTGTGCAGGGCGGAAATTCAAGGAAAGGCTGGGTTTATTATGGACAGCAGCTACGATAGGTTTTTCCGCGATTTCCTTTTCGTGAACATGGAAAAAGAAACGAAGCTGAAGGATGACAGCGGTACACTGTTATTTAATTCAAGCGTGTTTGCAAAGATTGATGTCAATAAGGTTGTTGATTCGAAGATCCTGAAGTCCGACCAGAGCAATACAGCAATCATCTACAACGATCAGTATTTCTTTAAGTTTTATCGCAAGCTCGAGAAGGAGATGAATCCGGAGCTTGAAATCGTTCGGTTCCTGTCGGAGCATACTTCTTTTCAAAACTCGCCACGTTACGCGGGAAGTATTGAATATCACGATAACGACAACAGTGTGATTGTCTTTGGTCTGCTTCAGGAAAAGGTGGAGAACCAGGGAGAGGCATGGTCGATGTCGGTGGATTCTGTGGGAAGGTTTTACGAGCGTGTGATGGCAAAGGCAAAGACCGTCAAACTTCCGAAGCTCGTTAACAAGGCATCAATCAAGTTTGAAGAAGCGCCTGATGTGATACAGGAATTTATTGGACGTGGGTTTTATGAACGCATGGTGAGGTTAGGTCAGCGCACCGCGGAAATGCACCTGGCTCTCGCGTCGGATGTGTCGAATCCAACGTTTACTCCCGAACCATTTACAGCAAACTATCAGCGATCGATGTACTCATCGCTGAGGAAGCTTGTTCGCGACAGATTCAACATGCTTGAATCCTCTCTCGCCAAGCTTACACCTGAAGTTCAGCAATTAGCGAAGAAAGTTTTAGCGCTCGAAGACAAAATTCTTGAATGCTTTAGTGAGATCCATCAGATCCGCATCAAGGGTATGAAAACCCGCATTCACGGCGACTATCACCTTGGACAGGTATTGTTTACTGGAAGGGATTTTGTGATCATCGACTTCGAAGGAGAACCGGGCTTTTCTTTCAGTGAACGACGGTTAAAAAAGAATCCGATGAAGGATGTGGCGGGAATGATGCGATCAATACATTACGCAGCATTTGGAAAGATATTGTTGAACGAAAACTATCGTGACCGGGACCTTGAATTCCTGGAATCATGGGCGGAACAATGGCAACATTACGTCGGCCGCTTCTACCTCGGCGCATATATGGAAAGAATGGGAATGAGTGTTTCTTTGTCGTATGAAGATGATGTTCTTATTCGTACCTTCCTGTTGGAAAAAGCAATTTATGAACTTGGTTATGAATTGAATGGTAGACCTGATTGGACGATCATCCCGTTGCGCGGAATATATTATCACATGAGACGATATCAGGAAGAGAAGGAAGAAAGAAAGAAAAAATAGAATAGATATTCTGAGAACTCAGGAAGTACACAGTCAAACGCCATGGCAAAAAAAACTTCTCCAAAATCTTCTGCTGCACCTACGGCCAGTTATTCCTTGCTTACTGATTTTGACATCCATCTTTTTAAGATGGGAAAACATTTCAAGCTTTACGAAAAGCTCGGTGCTCACTATAACGCTGAACTTGACGGAACTTTTTTCGCTGTATGGGCACCGAATGCCAACGCCATCTCTGTAATTGGAAACTTCAACCATTGGAACGGCGGTCTGCATAAGCTCAATCCACGCTGGGATGAGTCGGGGATTTGGGAAGGATTTTTTCCAGATATAAAACACGGCGAAGCCTATAAATATGCCATCCACTCAGTGACAGGTGAATACCTGGAAAAGTCCGATCCGTTTGCATCGTTTTGCGAGACACCCCCAAAAACAGCATCAATCGTATGGACTCCTAAATATGAGTGGAAAGATTCGGTATGGCTACACGATCGAAGGAACCTCGTTGGCAAAAAACAGCCTTACTCAGTATATGAGGTACACTATGGTTCGTGGAAAAGGAAAGACGATGGGGCGAATGCGATGAATTATCCCGAGATGGCTCATGAACTCGTGAGTTATGTGAAAGACATGGGCTTTACACATGTCGAATTCCTTCCATTGATGGAACATCCGTTTTATGGTTCATGGGGATACCAGCTCACGGGTTATTTTGCGCCCACAAGCCGCTATGGGAGTCCGGAGGATTTTATGTACCTGGTGGACTGTTTCCATCGCGAAGGTATAGGCGTTATTCTCGATTGGGTACCGTCACATTTTCCGGGAGATGCACACGGACTTTTCCATTTTGATGGAACGCATTTGTATGAACACGCGGATCCGCGAAAGGGATTTCACCCTGACTGGAAGAGCTACATCTTTAACTATGGAAGAAACGAAATCCGTTCATTCTTGATAAGCAATGCTTTATTTTGGATGGACCGTTATCATATCGATGGCCTTCGTGTAGATGCAGTAGCATCGATGCTATACCTTGATTATTCGCGTAAGGCAGGGGAGTGGATCCCTAATCAATACGGCGGCAACGAAAACATCGAGGCAATAACGTTCCTTAAGGAAATGAATGAGGTGGTTTATAGTCATTATCCGGATTCCTTGACGATCGCCGAAGAGTCGACTTCGTGGACTGGCGTATCGCGGCCAACGTATCTCGGTGGCCTGGGCTTCGGTCAAAAATGGATGATGGGATGGATGCACGACACACTGCACTATTTCGGCAATGATCCGATTCACAGAAAGTATCATCAGAATGAGATCACCTTTAGCATAATGTATGCGTTCACGGAAAACTTCATGCTTCCGCTGTCGCATGATGAGGTTGTACACGGAAAAGGTTCTCTGGCTGGACGAATGCCTGGTGATGAATGGAAAAAATTTGCCAACCTCAGGTTGATGTTTACATACATGTTCACGCATCCCGGTTCGAAACTTTTATTTATGGGTGGGGAATTTGGACAAACTGCAGAATGGAATCACGAACGAAGCCTTGACTGGCATCTGCTGCAGTTTGATGTCCACAAGGGTGTACAGACCCTTGTGCGGGACCTCAACCATTTTTACAGAACCGAGCAGGCATTGTATCAATTTCAATTTGAACACCGTGGATTTGAGTGGGTTGACTATTCTGACCATGAGAATAGCGTGATTGCCTTTCAACGGAAAGGCGAGCAAAAAGAATCGCTGCTGATTGTGATCTGCAATTTTACTCCGGAGGTCCGCCGCAACTATCACGTCGGTGTGCCATACCGTGGAAAGTGGAAAGAGGCCTTCAACTCCGATCAGGTTAAGTACGCCGGAAGCGGTGTAGTGAATGAAGGGTTAATGATGACATCGCCAGTAAAATATCATGGTAGGGATTTCTCAATTTCATTAAATTTGCCACCTCTCGGAATCTCTGTTCTCAAATTGGAAAGAGAGGTGAACGAGTTTGAACTCGACGACATTGGAACCTGAGCACAGTATTCAATTACCCTAATTCTGAACCTTCTTGAAAAAATATATTTGTATACATGGGCACTTTTATCAGCCCCCAAGAGAAAACGCATGGCTCGAGGTTATTGAGGTTCAGGATTCAGCACACCCTTATCACGATTGGAACGAGAGAATTACCGCAGAGTGTTACGCTCCAAACACCGCGTCACGTATCCTTGATGGAAAGTCCGTCATCAAAAACATCATAAACAACTATTCAAAGATTAGTTTCAACTATGGGCCTACACTTTTGTCCTGGATGCAGACTAATGACCAGGCTACGTATGATGCGATCATTGACGCCGATCGGGAAAGCGCCCGTCTTTTTGGTGGCCACGGTTCCGCTATAGCACAAGTATATAATCACATGATCATGCCCCTGTCAAACGAACGTGACAAGGAAACGCAGATCATCTGGGGCATACGTGATTTTGAGTACCGGTTCAACCGGAAACCGGAAGGCATGTGGCTCGCTGAAACAGCAGTTGACCTTTCAACGCTTGAATTGCTGGTCAAGCATGACATAAAATTCACCATCCTTGCACCCAGACAGGCATTGGCGACGAGAAAGATTGGAGAATCCGAATGGCATGACGTGAATACTGAAACGGTTGATACCAGGCGGCCATACAAATGCCCATTACCTTCGGGCAAAAGCATTGTGCTGTTCTTTTACGATGGCGACATCGCCCAGGGCGTCGCCTTCAACGGCCTGTTAAATGACGGCAGGAAGTTCGCCCATCGTTTGCTTGATGCCTTCGATCCCGATTCGACTGAGGCGCAGATCGTTCATATTGCCACCGATGGCGAAACCTATGGCCACCATCATCGGCATGGTGAAATGGCACTCGCTTATTGTCTCGATTATATCGGCCGCCAGGAGGATACGAGGCTTACCAACTATGCGGAGTTTCTTTCGAAGTTTCCACCCAACTACGAAGTGCAGATCCATGAAAGCAGTTCGTGGAGTTGTATTCACGGTGTTGAAAGATGGAGGCACAACTGCGGATGCAACTCGGGCAAGCCGGGCTACCATCAACTTTGGAGAAAACCATTGAGGGAATCGCTGGATTGGTTAAGAGACCACTTGTCGGATATCTACGAACTCGAAGCGTCATTCTTTCTGAAAGATCCATGGAAAGCAAGGGATGAGTATATAAATGTGATCCTTAACAGGAACGACGAAACTATAAACGCGTTCTTGAGTGAACACTGCAAGATGGACGTAGAGCAGAACAAGGTGTTCAGACTAATGGAGGTCCAGCGCAACGCTATGTTGATGTACACAAGCTGCGGATGGTTTTTCGACGAGATCTCAGGTATTGAAACCGTTCAGATCCTTCAATACGCTTGCCGCGCAATGCAGTTGGTCAGCCAGACCAGCAATGTGAACCTCGAAGGTGAGTTCCTTGCCAGATTAAAGCATGCGCCAAGCAATATCACCTATGTTGATGATGGCGCTGAAGTATACCGCAAGTTTGTGATACCATCAAAGACAAATCTACAACGCGTGGGTATGCATTACGCGGTGGCTTCACTGTTTGAAGAAGACCCCGAATCATTCCCCGTTTTCAATTATACGACGCAAAACGATGTATTCATCCGCAAAGAGGCGGGAGAACAAAGACTGGTGCTTGGCGTCACAAAGGTCCGTTCCAATGTTACCCGCTCGGAAAAGAAGTTTGCGTTTGCCGTGATCTACATGGGTCAGCACAATATCATCGGAAATATCTCTCTTGATATGGATGCGGATAAGTTTGCTACGATGGAGATGTTGATGCTGAAAGCATTTGACGAAGCCCGACTCGGAGATATCATTGGATTGATGCAAACCTACTTCGGCCCGGAAAAGTATACAATATGGCAGCTCTTCCAGGATGAAAAGCGCAAGGTGTTCAATTTGATCACTTATCAAAGTATGCGTGACCTGGAGAATTCCCTGCGCAGGATATACAATCGTGACTATCCGTTGGTAATGGCTCTTGCAAACAGCGATACACCTATTCCTACAGCGTACCGAACCACATTTGAATACATTCTCAACGCAGATCTTATACGTTGTTTTGAATCAGAGCGGATCAACGTACTTCAGATTGAACGTATTATGAACGAGATGGTGAAATGGAAGCTAGAAATCGAGGATACTGGCAAAGCAGCCCGATTAGCCGGAGAAAGCATCTTTAAAGAACTAAAAAGAATCAGTACTGAGGGAGACAATTACAAACGCATTGAAAGATTAAACAGGTTGTTTCCACTCCTGGTGAAATTCAAGCTTAAACCGCATCTTTATAAAAGTCAGAATCTTTACTTCGAGATCTCCATCAAGAATAAAGTTCAGAACGATCACTCTGCGGAGTGGATGAAACATTTTACTCTGCTCGGCGATAATTTGGGAGTGAAAGTGGAGTAAACTTGATTAAGCGACCGCTTATTCCTATTTTTTAATTGTGAACAACCATCCGCCAGGCTTATCATTCAAAAAAAACCTGGGTATAGCCGCGTGCGTCCTGATCCTGATCCATATCCTGATTTCTGTTTTAGTGATCGTCTTACCACCTAGGATCGTACACGCCAATTTTCTTACGTCGACATATAGAAGCCTGATGGTCGTTGGGCCCTTCTTTTATGAATCGCGTATCAAGTCATCGTCCCATCTCGATATTAAGTTATACACGAATGAGCGATGGTCATCAGTCAACGAGACTAGAATAGAAAACTTCACAAAGTACAAACGCATGCCCTGGCGGTACGACTTGTTGAGGAAGAATGATTTCGAGGAATATGCGGCCTATCATATTCGATCGCTAAGGAAGAAGGATTTTGAAAACGTGAAAAGATCGAAAGTATTCCGTGAACTGAATCAATTCATTATCGGGCAACATGGCGACTCAAACGTTGATTCGGTTTGGTTATGCCATTTCATCAAAGTGTATTTACCGCAGTCGGATTCCTTCAGATACGATACTATTTTCGCTTACACTTATAGTCCGCATGAGATCGGCCCTGCTAAACGTTGACCCAGTGATGATAGGAAGCTATTTCACGGATGAGTTCCGTCAACCACGGGCAACTCACATTTTTTTCAAAGGCCTGGTCTTATATACACTCGTTAAGATAGTGTTGGCTTGGCAGATCAGCGCAGCGATGGTGGCGAATCATAATCTGCCGGCTCCCGGCTCATGGGCTGGAAAGATCCTGTTGCTGCCAACAATGCTGGCTGGTATAAACGTACATGCCTTCTACTTCGCGGCTATGACGCTGCTTGTACTCGCTTTTCTTTTGAAACCATACTACGTTACAAGGCTGCTTTTTTTCTACCTCACCTTTAATCTTTATGTGATCAATCTTCCGATTGCTAATGGATCCGATATCGTCCTTTTTATGCTAAGCTTTTGGAGTATACCAATGGGCAGATTTCCTTCAATAACCATCCAGCGAAAAACCGACTTTCAAAAAATGATCTTTAACCTGGGACTTGTGTTATGTCAGTTGCAGATCGTGAATGTCTATCTCGTATCTGGACTGGATAAATTGTTTAGCGAAACGTGGCGGTCGGGGGAGAGTCTTGCATATATAACCCACCTTGATTTTTATTACAATCCCGTGCTACCTGAGATGTTTGAAAACGACTCAATCAACTTTATTCTTTCCTGGTGCACAATCCTATTTGAGCTATTGTTTGTTGCGCTGGTATGGACCAAACGTGCCCGTTTACCCATACTTGCGACAGGAGTGCTATTCAATCTTTTTATCTGGATCGTATTGAGCATACCTGACTTTGCGTTGCTGATGATAATATCGTTCCTGATCTTCTTGAAGGATGAAGATTATGACAAACTAAAAAAGCGTATCAGGCCATAGCTTCCCTAAGCGCAGCCTTGTTATCGAGATAATTCCATACAAGACTGCTTGCACCGATGATAGGCGCGGCCTGGTTTTGCAAGCCAGATGGAAGAACTTTTATTTTACCTCTGAATAGAGGCATAAGGTTCGCCTCCATATGCCTAACGGTAGGCTTGAATATGAGGTCTCCAGCTAACGAAAGACCACCGAACAGGAAAATGGCTTCGGGGTCAGTATGAACTACAGTTTCTGCGAGCTTCATCCCCAGTATGCGGCCAGTGTATTCGAACGCAGCCAATGCCACGACGTCCCCGCGTACGGCAGCTTCTGTGATCATTTTGGTTGTAAGATTGTCGAAGCTGATACCTCTTAATTCGCTGGGTTCAAGATGGTCGGCGAGGAGCTTATAGACGGTCCTCTTGATTCCAGTAGCGGACACGTATGTTTCGAGACACCCGCGTTTTCCACAATTACAAAACCTACCAGCAGGATTTACCGAGGTATGCCCAACTTCGCCGGCAATTCCGTGCTTACCATTCAGCAATTGACCATTGCAAACAAACCCGCTGCCGAGACCGGTACCAAGCGTTATGACGACAAAGTCTTTCATTCCCTTCGCTGCGCCGTAAACCATTTCGCCAACAGCCGCTGCGTTGGCATCGTTGGTTACAATAGCAGGCAGGTCAAATTCTTCCTTGAACATGTCAGCAAGAGGAATAATACCTTTCCATTTAAGATTAGTGGCGCGTTCAATGGTTCCTTTATAGTAGTTGCCGTTGGCAGCACCGACACCAACACCCATGATCTTGTGCTCGTACGCAATATTTTTGATCTCCTTTCTCAAGGCGTCGGCAAGGCCGTGGAAGTAATCTTTGAACTCCTCGTATTGCGAGGTAGAAATACTGCCATGAGAAACTATATTTCCGTCACGGTCTACAATACCATACTTTGTGTTCGTTCCTCCAATATCAATGCCGATGGTAAGTTCTCTCATAACTTGCTGGTATTAGGTATGTCGATATTATATAGAAAGTATTTTTGCTATTCGAAGAGCTTCACTGTCGATTTCATGATGCCTTGTCATGACGTCGTCGTACTTGTTGAAAACGATCTTTCGGTCACGTATACCTACCATTGAATCATTCTCTCCGCGTAACAATCCTTCAATTGCACCGACACCCATTTGTGACGCAAGCACCCTGTCAAAGTATGTAGGAGATCCTCCCCGCTGAAGGTGACCGAGAACCGTAACCTTTATGTCAAAGTAGTCGGATCGTTCCGCTACCTGTTTGGCAAGCGAATGAGCGTCGCCGATCTTAGAACCTTCGGCAACAACGACAAGATTGGATTTTTTGTTGGTCTTCCCACCTTCTTCAAGGAGAGCGTATAATTGATCGAATGTTGTTTCTTCTTCCGGAATAATCACCGCAGCTGCTCCACCGGCGATCCCACTGTTGATGGCTATATAACCGGAATGTCTTCCCATTACTTCAATAAAAAAAAGACGGTTGTGTGAAAGGGCAGTGTCCCTGATCCTGTCGATCGCCTCCACTGCAGTATTGGTAGCTGTATCGTAGCCAATTGTATAGTCCGTACCCGCAAGGTCATTGTCTATGGTCCCAGGTATACAAATGGAGGGAATATTAAACTCCTGGTAGAATTTATGAAGTCCGGTGAATGTTCCATCGCCCCCAATAGCAACAAGGGCATCGATTCCCTGTTTTTTTATGCTATCAAAAGCTTTTTGTCTTCCTTCCGGTGTCCTGAATTCGCGGCTTCTTGCTGATTTGAGGATCGTACCACCACGTTGTATGATGTTTCCTACTGAACGAGCATCAAGCTTAATGAAGTCACCTTCAATCATTCCTTCGTAGCCTCGCATGATTCCAAAGCAGCTCTTCTTATAATATACGCAGGCGCGAACGACGGCTCGGATGGCTGCATTCATTCCTGGAGCATCGCCACCCGACGTGAACACTCCAATCTTCGAAATTTTATTCTCCATTTATATTTAAAATCCAACAAAAATAATGGACGAACTCTACTTTGCAATCAACAATTTAATCAATTGGATTTCAAACGTTTGAAATAGTTGATTAAGCCGTTGGTTGAAGAGTCGTGGGCTTTGACCTCGTTTGGCGTGCTAAGCTCTGGCAGAATTTTCTTTGCTAGTACCTTACCAAGCTCAACTCCCCATTGATCAAAACTATAGATGTTCCATATCACGCCCTGAACAAATATCTTGTGTTCGTACATCGCAATAAGGCTTCCAAGTGTGCGCGGGGTAAGCTGTTGGAATAAAATACTGTTGGTTGGTCTGTTCCCTTCGAACACTCTGAATGGTGTATGAATCGCGATTGCCCCTTTGTCCATTCCAGCTTTTGTAAGTTCTTCAACAACTTCTTGTGCTGTCTTACCCATCATGAGGGCTTCGGTCTGAGCAAAGAAATTTGACAAGAGTTTTTCGTGATGATCGCCGATGGGATTGTGGCTGATAGCCGGCGCGAGAAAATCGCATGGGATGATCTTCGTGCCCTGGTGAATGAGCTGATAAAAAGCATGCTGACCATTCGTGCCAGGTTCACCCCAGATTATTGGACCGGTCTGGTAGCCAACAGGCTCACCGTTGCGGTCAACCGATTTACCGTTGCTTTCCATATTTCCTTGTTGAAAGTATGCAGCAAAACGATGCAAGTATTGGTCGTACGGTAAAATTGCTTCCGAGGCGGCGCCAAAAAAATTGTTGTACCAAATTCCGATAAGCGCCAGGATCACGGGGATGTTCTTTTCGAACGGTTCGTCCCTGAAATGTTTATCCATCGCGTGAGCACCTTCCAAAATCTTTTCAAAGTTCTCGAACCCGATAGTACAAACAATAGATAGCCCAATCGATGACCATAATGAGTAACGTCCTCCAACCCAATCCCAGAAGACAAACATATTTTCCGCCGCGATACCGAATTTTGTTACTTCTGCTTTATTGGTAGAGACAGCCACAAAATGTTTGGCAACGTCGCCTTTGCCGCCGGTCTTTTCCAACAACCAATTTCTTGCCGATTCGGCGTTGGTCATAGTCTCTTGCGTGGTAAAGGTTTTGGAGGCGATTATAAAAAGTGTGGTCTCCGGATCAAGGTGCTTTAACGTCTCGGCTATGTGTGTACCGTCGACATTGGAAACGAAATGCGGTTTTATGTTCTTCCAGTAAGGCCGGAGAGCTTCCGTTACCATGTAGGGACCGAGATCCGATCCGCCGATTCCAATGTTTACGATATCGGTAATTTGTTTTCCTGTGAATCCTTTCCACTCACCGCTAAGCAGTCGCGCTGAAAAGTCCTTCATTTGGTCCAATACACGATTCACGTCGGGCATTACATCGGCACCATCAACCAGGATGGGGGTGTTGGAACGATTTCGTAAGGCAACATGCAGTACAGACCTGCCTTCGGTTTGATTGATGATCATTCCATTGAACATTGCCACAATTGCATCCTTTAATTCAACTTCTTTCGCAAGGTCAATGAGCCCTTTTAAAGTTTCCTCTATGATCAGGTTCTTTGAATAGTCAACAAGTATGTCTTCGAATTGAGCGTGGAGTCTCGAGAATCGCTCGGGGTCGTCTGAAAAAAGCTCACGCATGTGCGACGCCTGCAGGGTAAGGAATTGAAGTTCGAGCCTTTGCCACGCAGCCGTCGTAGTTGGGTTGTTGTTAGGGAACATAGAACATCGAGTTAGGGTATTTGGAACGAAGAGCAAAAACAACTCTTTTAATCAATCGTATTGCTCTGTAGAAAAAGAATTTACTTCTTGAATTTGTTCACCAGCATGGCAAGCTTTTCTTCCATTGTAAGCTCTTTTTCTTTTTCCTTTTTCTTTTCGTGACCTTTTGACTTCCATTTTTTATCCTTTGTGGAGGCTGCAGGTTTTGGTGCAGGTTCAGCTTGTGCAAATGGATCACTCTTCATCGAAAGACCAACGCGTTTCCTTGCTACATCAACTTCAACGACCGTAACCATCACCTTTTGCTGCACGCTCACTACTTCCAGCGGGTCCTTCACAAATTTGTCGGCAAGGTGACTGATATGGACAAGCCCATC
>Ga0111539_10008203_pt1 | contig 13290 bp, 11 predicted proteins | sample RhiMethybrSRZTD1_FD_79667 | JGI IMG/M metagenome (GOLD analysis project Ga0111539, IMG submission 79667) | Populus rhizosphere microbial communities from Tennessee, USA - Rhizosphere MetaG P. TD hybrid SRZTD1 (version 2) (version 2) | ecosystem: Host-associated > Plants > Roots > Rhizosphere >...
CGAACGTCGCATCGGCGTGGCCGCAAAGCGTTTCAGGATTTTTCGCGATCGTGCAATGACGACCGTGAAGCCCAAGCCCCACAAACCGCTGCCCATCAGGTTCATTCCGATCAGACCGGGAACGAGGAAATCGACGTAACGAGCGCCTGGTTCAGTAATCTTCGCTTCGCTGCTCTTCACCACGTCGGCCCGGCCCCTGCCGCGTTGCAAGGCATCGTCAACCATCAGTCGTGCGGTACGACTCTCGGGACGCGTTGGATCAAAACGATATTCGAAATCCTCGCTCTGCGGTTTAACGACGATCGAAATTTTTCCGCTTCGCAGAGCCTGTGCGGCTTCAGTCGGGCTCATCACCGTGGCTGTGATTTCAGGTGAACTCGACAACACTTGCGCCACCTCGTTTGCCTTCGCATCCGCCGTGGCTTCGACGGCAACGGGTGTTTTGTCGGGCGCTGTATTGCGAAACGCCACACCAAGCGCGAAGGTCATCAACACGGGAAAGATGAAGACCCAGAACACAGCCTCCTTCTCGCGCAGAAACTCGCGCACGCGCGTTGCCGTCAACTCGAGCAGCGGATGAAGCGACTCTGATTTTCCCGCGCCGGGTTGGCGACGGTTCCAGTCCGCGCTGACGTTTTCTTCAAGTATCGTTTCTTTTGCCTCAGCCATCGCGCAACTTTCTCCCGGTCAAGCTAACGAAAACGTCTTCGAGTGTGGCCTGGTGCGTCGTGAGTGTGACGAGCTCCGACTGTTGCCGTTTGATTTCGGCGAGAAGGGCAGGCAGTGCGACGCCAATCTCTGACACGGTGAGCGCGTACACCTCGCCTCGTTTGTGCAAATGCTTCACAGCGGGAATGTTGGTCAACGCATCTTCTACGAGTGGGTTTGTGGCGCTGAATTCGATGACCTGGTCAGCGCCGAGTGATTCGATTAGTTCCGCTGGAGTGCCGAGCGCGATCACTTTGCCATGGTCCATGATCGCGACACGATCGCAGAGACGCGTCGCTTCTTCCATGTAGTGGGTCGTCAGGAGAATCGTGCCGCCGCCGTCGCGAAACTTTTCGACAATGTCCCATAGCGAGAGACGCGCTTGCGGATCGAGGCCGGTGGTTGGTTCGTCGAGAAACAGTAGTTCGGGATCGCTTACGAGCGCGCACGCGACCGCGAGGCGTTGTTTCTGACCGCCGGAAAGTTTGCCTACTCGTGCGTCTCGCTTTTCGTCCAGAGCGACTGTTCGAATCACTTCGTCGACGCTGTGCCCGCGTTTGTAGAAGCTGCGAAAGAGCCGCACCGTCTCGACGACCGTCACCTTTTCCGCCAATTGGGTTTCCTGTAACTGGACGCCGATACGTTCGCGCAGTGCTCGATCGTCGCCTTTTTTCCACTGCTGGCCCAGCAGCTCGACGGACCCTTCATCGGCGGGCGTGAGTCCTTCGAGTATCTCGATCGTGGTCGTCTTCCCGGCCCCATTTGGCCCAAGCAACCCGAAGCACTCACCCGTGAACACCTGCAAGTCGAGTCCATTGACGGCGGTCACATCCGCGAACCGCTTCACCAACCCCTCACACCTCAATGCCGTCCGCTGCGCCGCACGTCCGCTTGCCACCTCAACCGGCGATACTTGTGTCGACATAAGCGGAGAGTATTACCGCTTCTCAAGCCAGAGTAAATACAAAATCCGTGTTTCTCATGTTCGCAGGAACCGATGAGAAAACACGGATTGTATTTTAGTCAGCTATCGAGGTTAACCGAACTAAAACTCGCGGATGCCTGACACGTTCATGCCGGAGCTTTGGGCGCTGCGCACGGAGGAGGAGTCGTACTGGACGTTTGAGTTGCCGCCGCCGTCCGTGTGGAAGATCGGGGCGAGGAAGTCGCCCGAGGTGCGGTTGAACTTCGCGATGGTGATGCCGCCGAGGATGTCGCCGTTACCGCCACCCTCGCGTTCCAACTCACCCTGGCCCAACACCAGGATCACACCTCTGAAATCCGCGTTTCCTCTCAGCGTCAGCTTGCCCGTCACGACCAAAAGTCCCGCTCCGCTTGTAAGAGTCGCATTACCGTCGACAAACGTGAATTGTCCAGCGGTCAGCGAATCGCTGATCGTCGTCTCACCACTAAAGTAACGGCCGAGCGTTTGCGCTTTGCTCTGTAACGAGTTCAAGTACGTGCGAGCTTTCGCGGTGCTGTCGAGGAACGACGGCTGTTCAACGTCATCTGAACCTTCAGCGTCGTCCTTCAACAAACCAATTTCCGGATCGGCAACGGTGTCGTGTTTCTTGATGCCGGCATCCGCGTCTTCTTTGTCGCAAGGCGACACAGCAAACGCGGGTCGCTGTGGATCGATGCCGGAATAATCCGCGCCGGAGTAATACTTCGAACCACTGCTTCCGGTGTCGAGATCGAGCGGCGTGCAGTCGTCGGCGCCACGAAGCAACACACCGGCAACCAACTCGACGTCGAGATACTCGCGATTGACCATCAACTCGAGCCGCTTCTCGGCGCCCTGTGGTCCAAAGCCATAAGACTTGAGCAACAACCGTTTCGGATCGGGCGACGTAACTTTCATCGGGATCGAAGTGCTCGCGGGCGAAGACGCGTAACTCAGATCTAGCACCTGCGTACCACCAGCAAGATTTAACGCGTACGTCGTGCCGTCAGCCTTGACCGACGCTTTATCAAACGTGACCTTCAGCGTCGTTCCAACCACGTCGACTTCACCTTCAAACGATCCTTCGATCGTAGTGGTAGCGGCCCAGGGCGCGGTTTGCGTGATCGTCAAGTCGAAGTCGGTCTTGGGAATAACGACGTCGTCCTGCGTGCTGCTAGCCGGCCGTTCGATGACGAAACTTCCGAGCGTCGAGTCGAGCGTCAAAGGGAACGTATGCGGATCCGGCGTCAATGTCGTCGCGGCCTGCGCGTTATAACGAATTGTCACTTCCTGCACGCCGCCACTATTGAACGTCCTCGAAAAAGGCGTCGCAGCGTCGCTACCTTCTATCTGACCTGACGTTTCAAACGTCACGATATGACTATTCGGGTCGAGATTCTCGACCGATACACGATAACCACCAACAACCGCGCCGAGGTTGATCGGTACCAGGCTATTCGGGTTGAGGCGATCGTTGTACGGAAGCCAACCGGCAAGCCGCAAGCTCCCGGTATTGTCTGGTCCATTCGAGACGTCGGGAACGACGGCGGCGCGGAAGCTCATGCGATCGGTGCTCGTCACGAGCGGTTTCGTATTTCCGCGGAGCACATTCAGTGCCGACTGCATTCCCGACTCGGCCACGTAGTACGCCTGCATTTCGGCAGTCGAACCAATTGTAGTACTCGACGATGTAGCGGTCGTCATGATCAGTGCGCCACCGGCGCCCAGCAGGAGGATCGTTACGAGCAACATCGTTACTAAGGCCGCGCCTTGTTCGCTTTTTCTATCCGAGCGGCGGCTTTTTTGCGTCTTGGTTTCCTGTGTCATGACTGTTATGAGGCTCCTTAGTAAACGATTGAGTTGCGCAGAACTACGTCGGATGTGAGTTGGACTTGCGAGGCAGGCTGATAACCATCAGCACCAGGCGTAGCGACCGCCGGCAGCGTTACACCAACGGCAATCACGATAAACTTAGCGGCACTCGGCGAGACTTCAGCCTCTGTAGTACCGGCGGCGTTCAGCACGTTTGTAATGTCGCAGGTTCCGTCGGCATTAACCGTCGTATCGTATGTAACCCTCTCGTCGTAGTAACGAAAGATCAACGAGTCGATGCGGTTCGCGAGCACGGTCGTCTGGTTCGTTCCATTCTTCTCATAACGAACGATGTAGCGTTGGCCCAGGTCGGCGTCGACATACATCAAAAACTTAACGTCCTCATCGCTGTCGGTTACGTCGGTGTCCTCGGTGTAACCGTTGGCTGGATCAGGCATGCCGTTCAAATTCGAGACGACGCGCAGTTCGTCGTTGTCGCTATCGTTCGTGACGATGCCGTTGCTGGCGATCGTCGGAAGACCAGACGGGACTTTCAAACCGGAGTTGCTGATCTCGCGCGTCATGATGTTGAGCGCGCGTTGCACGTCGGCGATCGCGTCTGACTTGCGATCTTCGCGGGAGCGCATGTTGAACCCGGCGGCGAGCAGGCTGCACGAAAGCGTCATGATCGTGACCGTGATGCCCATCGCAATGATCAGCTCGATCAGCGAGAAGCCGGCTTCGTTGTGTGAACGTTTGGTTTGCATGACTGTGCCTTTTGGTCGTTATTGAACTGCGTACGTGCCGGAAGCGAGGCTGGAGCGGAGGGAGACAAGAGTGACGGACGAGCGGGTCCACACCGGAGCGCCTTCTGTAGGCGTCACCACGAGCGTGATCCGCTTGAGCTGTTTGGACGAGTTGTCGTCGTTGGTTTCCAGAGCGATGGTCTTGACGACGCTATAAGTTCGTTCGCCGGTCGTTACGGTTGAAGTCGTGCTGCCAACGTCGAGCGTGGTGTCTTCGTAGGCGACGCTTCGGAGTCGTTCCAACTGCTGTTGGGCCACGCCCATTGCAAGTGCGCGGTCGCCGCCGCCGACGTTGTTCTGCAACGAGAAGACGAACAGCGAAGATACCGCGAGACCCGCGACCATCATCACCACCATCGAGACACAGGTTTCGACTAACGTGAAACCGCGCTGGTCCTGTTTGTCGCTTCGTGCTGTCTTGTTTCTTCGGTTGGTTTTCATTACAGCCTCTTCTTCGATTGCCTTATAGAAGGACGACTACAGGCACTGTTTTCGAACCGCAGCCGGAACTGAAGGTGACGCTATAGACGCCGATCGACTTCTTCGACTTGAGCGTGAACGTTACGGAACCGCCAGCGGAGACGCTCTGCGCGCCACCCGGCGTTACCTGAAGATCGGAAGCCTTGCTCGATGTACCCGTGATACTCACGCTGCTAGTGCCATCGTGGCTGACCTTGATCGTCTTGGTGCCTTGAAGGGACAGAGTGATGGTCGTTGGATCGGTTGTGATGGTGCATGGCGCGGGTGTCGGAGTCGGAGTTGCTGCCGGAGTTGGCGTCGGAGTCGCCTGTCCATGACCGTTGCCATTGCCGTTGCCATTGCCATTGCCATTGCCCGGTGTTGGAGTTGGAGTCGGCACTGACGCACCGCCGTCGCTGGCAGGCGTTGGAGTTGGCGTTGGCAGAGTTCCGTCGACGACTGGCGGCGTCGGCGTTGGTGTCGCATCGCCGCCGGCATCCGGAGTTGGTATGGCAGTCGCGCCAGAAGCGAGATCGCCGACGCGCAAGTTTACGTTTGGTACTGAATCGTCGAATACGCGGCTGTCGATCGTGATGTCGCCGGAACCAGTGACGTCGACCGACACGGAATCGGTTCCGTTCAATAATCTGATCGAGACTTGGGCGTTTGGCGTAGTGATGCCGTCGACGGTGCTCCAGGTGCGACCGCGCCAATCAAAGGCGATCGTCTCGACAGTCTCGAAGCTGACGTCGCTGGGCAACGTGATGGTCCGGGTGTCCATGGTGCCATCGCCGTCGAGATCCAACGTTACGTTGTAAGAGGTCTTCGCATTAGCGATCGTGACGCTGGCGCGTTCACTGGCGTCGTCGGCGTGACTGCGGATCGAATGCATGCGAGCTTTCTCGATGTAGGTCGCGTACTCGCGAGCGGCGCCGGAGAGGCGCACTGAAGCGCGGGCGCGGGTGATACCGAGGACGCCAAACGCGGTAACGATCGAAATGATCGCTGCCATGATCGTGATCTCGACCATGGTGAACCCGTTCTGCTTGTGCGTCTTCGCTGGGGCTTTTGTTTTTTGCACGTCCATCATTTGTGTCCAATCAAATTCGTGGTGGTCCAATCTCAATGACCATCGCGGCCCTTTGAGCAAGAGTGGTGCCACGAAACTTCTTCAGAAAAGGATTAAGTGATTTTTGAGGCGAATCCGGATGGCTTGACTGAAGATCAATCAGATTGGTCCAACGTGACTTACTCTGAAGTCAAAATGAGTTAACGGCTCGATAACAGCTGAAAGCTCGTCACTTTGGAAGCAGCGGTCATCACTCCTATCAGCTTGACCGGCGCTTGAACGATAGTTGACGAGGCTCGTTTTTGGCCTGAATTTCCTAAACAAAACGTGCGTAAGGAGTTTCGCGAAAGGCCCAGTTTCAGGGCAGATAACGGCATGTTGCTTGCTGCGTAAGAGGCAGGGTGCACTCCCAACGGAGGCGCGCCAAAACTCACAATACTCGCCCCGAGGACAATGTTATGAAGAAAAACGACGTGTCAGAAGCTGTTTCAAACATGCTGATCTTCTCTTCGGTCTCGGTGGCGCTGATACCGTTCCTGCTCGGCGACCGTCTGATCCCAATCGTGACCGGGTTCATGAGAGACGGCGGAACAGTGATCAATCAGTTCAGCGCTTACGTGAATTGGCTGTTGTCGTAATGCTCACTCGTCTTTGAGGAGCCGATCGCCAAGCAGCGATTGGCCGCCGAGTGAAATGTAGAAGCCATAAATGGCTAGGCCCACCATCAGCGCCAGCGCGAACACCATCCACGGCGCATACCACACTGAAAAATCAGTAGTCATCGGATACATGATGGCGAGGAAGAAGAAGAGTTGAGCGACCATCGTCGCGAGTACTCCAAACCGCGCCACCACTGTCACCACCGTCAGCGCGATCAGGGTTGAGACAATCCAATAATAACGCGGCCCGCCAGCCGCGAACGCCGACCACTCAATCGCCAGCACGATGAGAAACATCGCCACGATTGCGAGCCACCGTCGTCGCAGCACGATGTAGAGCAATAATAGAAAGAGCAGAAAACCAAAACCCACGAAGATGCTCATCACGATGTGGTTGCTAAGAAATATGGCGAGCATGGTCCGCAGGCTACCTAACGCGAAGACGTTTCCGATTATGACGGGCATGGTTTCCATGCCGAAAAGACGAGGGAGTTCTGCGCCGAGCGCGATGCAGGCGGCATGCAGGAGGCCGAGCAGTCCGCCAATCAACAGGTCGCGACCGACCATCGGATCGCGGAGGTTACCGGCCATCAAACGGCTCCAGGAGATGATCAGTTTGGGCCAGCGCCGGCGAATGTGTGGCTCGAGGGCGATGTAGAGCAGCCACGTTGCGGCCGCCGGTGTGATTGAGTAAGCGACGATCAGGAAGATTATTGACAGCTCTTCACCGAGGATCGATACGTGATGCGCGCCGATTAGACCACCGGCGGCGGACACCAGAAAAACGAACATCGCCAGTCGTGATGCGCCACGTCTGTCGCCGCGGCCGAGCTTGAGATTCGTGCGGCCCATCAGTCCCGCGCCCGTAAGGATCACGAGAAAGACAATGAACAGGAGGATGGTGGCGACGCGTTCGCCGCCAGTCGCTGTTTGTTCTTCCTGGCGCAGTGGTATGTCCCACGGAAAGATGACTTCAAAGTGGACGACTTGTCCTTTGAACGACGCGGCCTCGATTCGGATCGGGATCTCCGGATGATCGACCTGCGGACCTTGCCAAGCCGCTCGTTGATCGGCGTACACCGGCGGTATCCACGTTGGTTCCGTGACCAGATATTTGTCGAGCGGAAGTCCGGCGGCGGCAAACAATGGCGCCCACTCGGTTGACTTGCGGGTCTCCTTCGGCGTGTCGACCTGCGGTGGAACACGACTGAATCTCACCAAGCGACCCTTCGGATCGAGCGCAATGCTAGTCATTCCCGCGACGGTCAGCGCCGGATTGTCGCGCGTGACGACTACGGAACCATCAGCGATCAGATAACGTGGAGCTTGCGTGTACCAGAAGTAGATAGTAAGCGGTTGTCCGGATCGCGCCAGTTTCCAATGCTCGTATCCGGTTGCTCTCAAGTAACTGCCGAAGCTTTCGTCGAGAGTGAAGCCGTACGCCTGGTCCACTGGTCTGTTGTCGTAACCCAAACTGGAAACGATTTCTCTCGCGCGTTCGGCGAGCACCTCAGGCGGTTTCTCGAGTGGCACGTTGCGTTCAGCGCGCGAGGCGCTCGACGTCGCCAGCAGAAAGACGATACAGGCGACAACTCCCGCGAGACTGCCGATGGCAACGATCGGCCGTAACGCGCCCGCCTTTGGTGCGGCCGCAACCATCTCCGGCGACGGTGTTTCGCCGGCAGCCAATGCCGCGGCGATCGGATCGCCACCCGGAAGCGCAGCCGCAACCTGCAACGCCGACGCAGGACGCGCCGCCGGATCTTTTTGCAGACAACGATCGATCACGCGCTCGATTACGGGGTCGAGATCTTTGACGATCGCCGTGGGATTGGTTGGCGTCGAGTCGCTGCGGCGCAGTTTGATCAACTCGCCGAGCGACGGTGCTTCATACGCGCGTTTGCCGGTGAAGAGTTCGTATAGAACGAGGCCCAGAGAGTAGACGTCACTGCGCACAGTCGGCGGCTCGCCGTCGAGTTGTTCCGGCGCCATGTACGCAGGCGTGCCCGCGGACATCTCGTCTTCGCGAATCTCTTCCGCCAGTCCCGCAAGACCAAAGTCGGTGATGCGCGCGTTGCCCTCGGCGTCGATCATTATGTTCGCGGGTTTCAGATCGCGATGCAGGATGCCGTTGTCGTGTGCCGCACTTAGACCAGCGCAGATCTGCCTGGCGATTTGCACCGCTTTGTCGATGGGAAGACGACCGATGCGACGGAGCAGGGAAGAGAGTTCTTCGCCTTTGATGTACTCCATCGAAAGAAAGTGCCGGCCGTCGATCTCGCCGATGTCGTAAACGCGGCAAACGTTCTTGTGCGAAACCTGTCGCGCCACGCGTACTTCCCGATGAAAACGCGCGAGTGCGGCGCCGTCGCTGAGATAGCGGTCCGGGAGGAACTTCAGCGCCACCGGTTGACTGAGTTTCAGATCGTCGGCGCGATAGACCTCGCCCATACCGCCCTTTCCGAGTAGACCAACTATGCGGTAACGGTCGGCCAGGATGGTTCCCGAAACAAAACGCGCATCGTCGATCGACTCGAACGACGATGCGCGCGACGGGTTGGATCTTGGTGTTTCGAGCTTGCGAGTGACGTCGTCGTCGCGCATTAGCCCGACAGATTACACAGATCCGTCCAATCTATGAAGGCTGTTTGGTCACGACATTGCCATCGGCGTCGTAGATCGTGACCTCTCCAAACGGCGTCACCTGGTCTTTCACCTTGTCCCAATCGCCGACGATCACGATCGCCGCGCGATACGTGTCGAAGTATTTGGCCGCCGCTTTTTGAATGTCGGCGGTCGTTAAGGCTTCGATCCTGGGCCGGAAATCGTTGATGAAACTCTTGTCGAGATCGTAGGTGTAGACGGTATTGATGCGTCCGGCGAGACCAAACTGGCTTGCCAGCTCGACCGAGAAGTTGCCGGTGCTGTACTCCTTCGCGGCGCTCAACTCTTCATCGGAAACGGGCAGGACGCGCATGCGATCGAGCTCGTAGAAGATCTCGAGCAGGGTTGGACCAGTCACTTCATTGCGCACGAAAGCTCCGGCGGAAAATGAGCCGGCTTTCGCCCGCGTGTTCGACTGGCTGAATGGTGAATAGGTGTAACCCTTGCTCTCGCGAATGTTGCGCGTCAGACGCGAGTAGAACGAACCGCCATAGATCGTGTCGGCCGTGCGGAGCGCGAAGTAGTCTTTGTCTTTGCGCGGAATGCTGACGTTGCCGATGAAGATCGCCGACTGAATCGAGCCCGGACGATTCACGAAATAGATCTGACGTTTCTCTCGTTTCGGCACTGCCGGGTTTTCTTCCGCCGGCGCCTCGCCGCTCTTCCAACTGCCGAATGCTTTCTCGATCTCCGCGAACGTCTTGTCGACGTCGATGTCGCCGACGACGATCAAATGCGAAGTGTTCGGGATGTAGTACTTCGTCACAAACGCGCGCAGGTCGGCGCGCGTCAACGCGCTGATCGACTTCTCGTCGGCAACGACAAAACCGTACGGGTGATCGCCGTAGATTGCTTTCTGAAAACGTTCGTTGACGAGGAAGCCCGGATCCGCGCGGCCGGCGCGAATCTGCTGGATCGTGTTTTCCTGGGCCAACTTCACTTCAGTCTCGGGGAACGAAGGATGTTGGGCCACGTCGCTCATCAGATCAAACAGTTTCGTCGAGAACTCGGAAAGTGACGAGGCAGACATCGTTGTCGAATCGGCATCGCTGCCGAGCGAGAGGGTGCCGCCAATCGAGCGGAGCTCTTCTTTCAGTTGTTTGCTGGTGCGCGTGTCCGTGCCTTCGTTGGCAACGCCGGCCGCGATCTGCGCGATGCCGGAATGTGCTTTTCGATCGCTCGCGGTGGTGGCGGAGCGGAACGTCAGAATCGAGGAGATCTTCGGTACGTTCGGCAACGGCGCGAGCACGACCGTTAGACCATTCGCGAGTTTCTTTTCCGTGATCTTCGGCAGGTTCAGCGGTCTGGCTGGACCTGGCGGTGGCGGAGTTTTTTGTTGCGCGAATGCGGGAGTTAGTAGCAGCGTCAGTGTGATTAGTGCGAGTGCAGGTTTCATTTTAGTTTGTGCCTTTCTTCTCTGGGACGCGATCGATCACCGTGCGATTCGCCGGCACGAGATACTTCGCTGCGGCTGTTTTGATCTGCGCCGCGGTTACGTTCTCAAACGGCGTCAACAGCGAATTGATCTGCTGCGGGTCGTCGCGGAAGAGAGCGAGTGCCGAGAGTAGATGCGCTTTGCCCTGGCTGCCTTCGAGCTGGCTGTAGAAGTTTGATCGATACTGCACTTTCGCGTTTGCGACTTCCTGGTCGGTTACGCCTTTAGTTGCGATCTCGCTGATGACGGCATCCATCTCGCGCAGGACTTCGTCGGCGGTGTGGCCGGGTTTGTAAGTCGTGCGCGTGGTCATGATCATCGGTCCGGTGTAGTCAAACTCGTTACCGAAGTAGTTGAGGCCGCCGCTGAGATCGAGCGTCAACTCCTTTTCCTTGACGAGTCGTTGATACAAGCGCGAGCCCTCGCCTGTCTGAAGGATTTGGACCAGCAGGGCCATCGCGGGGAAGTCGGGCGAATTCTGTGGCGGCAGGTGGTAGCCGGTTGCGAGTGCGGGGAGGTTCGCGAGTTTGTCAGTTTGCGAAACGCGTTTCTCTTTCGTTTGCGGCGGCTCGGTCAGGTCCGCGCGCGCCGGCGCGGGCTGCGACGGGATTGCGGCGAAGTGTTTCTCGACCATCTTCTTCACTTCGTTCACATCGACGTCGCCAACGACGCTTAGCACGGCGTTGTTCGGTGCGTAGTAAGTCTTGAAGAAGCTGCGCACGTCTTCGATCGTCGCCGCGTTGATCTCCGCCAGTTCGCCGTAACCGTTGTGCGAGTTGTTCCAGTTGGTGAAAGCGTTTTCCCAGAGACTGATCCACTCGAATAGCTGGTACGGCTGGTTGAGCACGTTGACGCGTACCTCTTCGCTGACCACGTTCTGCTGGTTCTTGAGGTTCTCCTCGCTGACGTCGAGTGAGCGCATGCGATCCGATTCGAGCCACAGTCCCAATTCGACGCGATTGCTGGGCAGCGTTTGGAAATAGTTTGTGTAGTCGAAGTCAGTGTGGCCGTTGAGACTGCCGCCATTCGCCTCGACGAACTTGGCGTGTTCGAACTTCTTCACGTTGGCCGAGCCTTGAAACATCATGTGCTCGAAGAGATGCGCGAACCCGGTGCGGCCCTTCGGCTCGAGACGGAAGCCGACGTTGTAATAGACGGCGACCGTCACGACCGGCGCGATGTGATCCTCGGAGATTACGACTTTGAGACCGTTCGGAAGTTTGTAATAAACCACTGGCACATTCAGTGATTTGGGAGGTGTGGCCGGGAAGACCGTGATTGCGCTTGCGAACAAAACCACGGCAATGAATGTAGCTGCAAATCGTCGCATGTTTTGGGCGTCCTCACTTTGTTTGAACTGTGTCTTGAGGGAGCTACGCAGAATTGAGCTTACTTACGCGGTGAGTATAAACAAAGTTTCGATCTGGGCTACAATGCGGGCGTGATGTTATGGGCAAGTGGAATCCGAGTTCTTGTTGTTGTCTTCATGATTTCGTGTCCGGGTGCTGTTGAGATGCAAAAGATTCCGACCGGCGCGTGGGGTGGAGACCATATCAGTATCGAGGTCGGATCGAAGTCGGCGTCGATTGAGTACGACTGCGCGCATGGAACGATTGAAGGTCCGCTTGAGACTGATGCGAATGGGCATTTCAACTTGCGTGGAACGCACACGCCCGAACGCGGTGGTCCAATACGCGCCGACGAGCAACAGAAAGGGCAACCCGCGAAGTATACCGGATCGATCAGTGGCAACAAGATGACGTTGACGCTGAAGCTCGAAGGTGCAGACGACGAAACGTTCACGCTCGAGAAGGGAAAGGAAGCGAATCTCTTCAAGTGCAAGTAGCGCGAAAGTTTTTCATCAAGGGTGAGGTGCAGGGCGTGGGTTATCGTTTTTTCGCGCAACGGGCTGCGGCACGGCATCAGGTTGTTGGTTATGTTCGCAACTGTCCTGATGGTTCGGTGGAGGCCCTGGCAGAAGGACCGGCAAACAACGTTGAGGCGTTTAAGCATGATCTCGCGACGGGACCACAATGGGCCGTGGTGGATCAACTCGAAGAAATCAATTTGGATCCTACAGGCACCTATTCCGCGTTTCGAATTGAAAGATGATGTGTTTTTAAATCCGTGTTTCTGTCTTATGTGAGCAGCGAATGGACCATCTAAAATCCTTAATCCGCGAAGTGCCGGACTTTCCGAAGCCCGGCATCAATTTTTACGACATCACCACGCTTTTAAAAGATCCCGAAGGCTTTCGCGGCACAATCGACGCGTTGGCGAAAGAGTTTGATGGCCAGGAGATCGATTCAGTGATCGGCATCGAAGCGCGTGGTTTCATCTTCGCGCCGGCACTGGCGTATCACCTTGGGGCCGGCTTTGTGCCTGTGCGCAAGCCGCGCAAGCTTCCGGCCGAATGCGCGGAGATCTCTTACGATCTCGAGTACGGGCAAGACACGCTTCAGATTCACCGCGACGCCGTTGGTGACGGACATCGCGTAATCATCGCCGACGACTTGTTGGCGACCGGCGGCACCGCCCGCGCGGTTGTTGATTTAGTCGAGCAACTGGGGGGAACGGTCGTGGGCCTGGTCTTCGTGATCGAACTCGAGTTCCTGCCCGGGCGAGAAAAACTCACCGGCTACGACGTGAGGTCGCTGATTAAGTACCAGTCGTAGTTCTGTGTTATTAATGTCGGGTCAACACGCCGTGCTCCCGTAGCTCAGCTGCATAGAGCG
>Ga0111539_10008204_pt1 | contig 13290 bp, 9 predicted proteins | sample RhiMethybrSRZTD1_FD_79667 | JGI IMG/M metagenome (GOLD analysis project Ga0111539, IMG submission 79667) | Populus rhizosphere microbial communities from Tennessee, USA - Rhizosphere MetaG P. TD hybrid SRZTD1 (version 2) (version 2) | ecosystem: Host-associated > Plants > Roots > Rhizosphere >...
TTCGAACCGGTAGCCGCGCCGGCCGGCGGATTCATCCTCGACCAGATCGAACTGGGTCACGTCCATCCGCCCCTCGACGACGCCTTCCACGCACCAGATGCCGGCGTGATCGTGCAACGGCGTCCGCTGCCCGGGGCCCCACGTCATCACCACGGCGGTGTAGCCGAGATCGTCGTTGCGATGAAGCAGCCGGCGCGCGTAGCTGTCGGGGCGGACGCGGAGAAAACGCTCCGGCAGCTCGACCGTTCGCGCGCGGATCGCCTCTTCGAGCTCGTGTTTGATGCGGGCGGTGATCGCGCCGGTTTCCTGCAGCTTCACGGCATCGTCGATGCGCGCGATCAACCGCGTCAGACCATCGGACACCGACCCAGTATAGCCAACGGTTACCGGGGACATGGAGGCCAGACCGCAGTGCGTGTCGGCCCCTGTGAAGAAGGGCCAAGCCTCTGAAACCAGTCGGCGGCTTGGTTGCTGGTTCGAGGGGCCTGCAAACCACGAAGACGCGAAGAACACGAAGAACACGAAGAACACGAAGAAGATCATCTTGTAATCGGGGTGCTTTGAGCTGCGCCGTTCCTCGAGTGACGCATCTCTCTAATCAGCCAATTGCAGCGGCGTGGCAGGAAGAAAAAGATTTTCTTCGTGGTCTTCGTAGTCTTCGTGTCCTTCGTGGTTTGCAGCGTCGCGAATTAGCGGCCCTCCGTACGCACGACCGAACCGTTAGCGGCTCGCGAACTCGGAGAACGGCCGCTGGATGCGATGCAGGAATGCGGTCTCGAAGTCGACGCCGTCGCCGAGATCGCGCAGCAGGTTGGCGATCGCGAAGCCGCCGGCTTCTTCGATCAACCGCCGCGCGGCCAGCGCGCTGGTGGCGTACGCGAGCTGCGCCTGGTTGTCGTTCAAGCGGCTGAAGCCCGACTGCAGCGCGCGCAGCGGCACCGGCGAGCTTTGGGCGGCGACCTGTTTCTCGGCCCACCCGAGATCGCCGGTCTCGAGCGCCGTCGCCAGCCCCTCGTTCAACCAGGTGGGCACACCCCGCGGCGCGAGGCTGCGAATCAACGCGTGCGTGAACTCGTGCGAGAGCACGCGATCGAGCTCGGTCGGATTGTCGAGCGCACCGCGCATCGGCACGCGGATGATCCCGTCGTACGCGGCGGCGGCCCACGACGGCGAACGGGTGACGTCGCGGAACTGCTCGCCCGTGTACAAGACGACCGGCACGGGTTCGTTCGGATACGTGCCGCCCAGCACCAGGCCGATCCGCCAGTAGGCGCGGTCGAGCACCTCGAGCGCCTGCGTGGCCAGCGCCGCCTCCGCCGGACCCTCGAACGAGACGGTGAAGTGCGATCCGATCGCCTGCTGCATCCGATCGTGCAGCTCCAGCTCGCGGCGCCAGCGATCGAGCGTCGCCTGCGCGTCGCGATCGTCGGGCACCTGAGCGACGAGCGTCTCGAAGGTGCGGATCGCGCCCGTCAGGTCGTTGAGGCGGTGCTGCACCTGGCCGAGCAGCGCGCGCGCCTGGGTCAGCTTCGGATCGAGCGCCAGCGCGCGCTCGAACGCGTCCTTCGCGTCGCGGTCGCGACGCTCGAGCGCCGCCGCCATGCCGGCGCCGAGGTGCAGCCGCGCGTTCCTGCCGTCGATCGCGATCGCCTCGCGAAACGCCTCGACGGCGGCCTGCGCGTGACCGGCGGCGAGCGCCTCCCAGCCGCCTCGCTCGAGCAGCGCCGCGCGCGGATCGATCTGCGCCGCCGCGCCCGCGGCGCCGGCGAGCGACAGCAGCAGCGCCGCGCACCATCGTTTCAGACCCTGCCTGTCCATCCGGATTTCTTATTGTCGCATGCTATCCTCACGCTCCAACCATGGCCGGACCGGGGATCGCCGACATCGAAGCGGGTGTGATCGAAGCGGTGACGAAGATCAGCCGGAGGCCTGTCGCGCCGGCGCCGGAACACGATCTCGTAGCCGATCTCGGCTTCGATTCGCTCGAGGTGCTCGAGCTGGTGGCCGAGCTCGAAGATCGCTTCGCCATCACCGTGCCGGAGGACCAGATCCCCGCCGCGCGCACCGTCGCCCAGGTGACCGCGCACGTCGCACAGCTGGTCGCCGGGCGGACGCCGCGCGCGTGATGACATCGCTCCGGACGCTCCATCAGGCGTTCGACCAGGCGGCGGCGACGGCATCGGGCTACTGGTTCACGACACACGAGTCGGAGCGGTGGCGCAGCTATGCGGCGCTGCGCGACAGCTCGCTTCAACTCGCGCGATCGCTGCGCGATGCGGGCTTCCACCGCGGTGATCTCGTCGCCCTCCTCCTCCCGGATGCCGAGCAGTTCCTGGTCGCGCTCCTGGGCACGTCGTACAGCGGCGCGACCCCGGCCTCGCTCGCACCGCCCGCGACCACGGTTGGTCTGCCCCGCTATGTCGAGCGCACGGTCGCGATTCTCCGCAGCTCGGAGGCGCGCGCGGTGGTGACGACGCGCCGGATCGCGGCAGAGCTCGTCACAGCGCTGGCCGCGGCGCGGTCTGCGTTCGCGCACCAGCCGATGGTCCTCATCGTCGACGATCTGGACGCCACTGCAATCGAGCCGGACCTCGCGCCGTCGCTCGACGACGTGGCCCTCGTGCAATTCACGTCCGGCTCGACGGCGTCGCCGAAGGGCGTGACCCTGACCCACGCCAACCTCTCCGCGAACATCGAAGCGTTCGGCGGACCACAGGGCATTGCGATCTCGGGCGGCGACATCGGCGTCAGCTGGCTCCCGCTCAGCCACGACATGGGGCTGGTCGGCATGGCGTTCGGCGCGCTATATGCGGCGCGGCCGTGCGCGCTGCTGCCGCCGCAGGAATTCGTCAAGCGGCCGGCCGCCTGGCTGCGCGCCATCACACGCTACCGCGCGACGGTGAGCTTCGCGCCGAACTTCGCCTACGAACTCTGCGTGCGACGCATCGGCGATACCGCGGAGCTCGATCTCTCGAGCTGGCGCGTCGCCGGCTGCGGCGCCGAGCCGATTCACGCCGACACGCTCGCCGCGTTTGCCGAGAAATTCTCGCCCGCCGGATTCCGCGAGACCGCGTTCGTTCCCTGCTACGGCCTCGCCGAGCACGTGCTCGCGGCAACCGTGTCGCCGCGCGAACGGTGTCCGCGCATCGAGCGCGTGTCCGCCGGCGCGCTGAGCGAGGGAACGGCGCGCCGGGCCGGCGACGGCGAGCCCTCCGTCGCCCTGGTCGGCTGCGGCCGCTCGCTGCCAGGTCATCGCCTGCGCATCGTCGGAGAAGCCGCGCGCGTGCTGGATGAGCGCATGGTCGGCGAGATCCAGCTCGCGGGGCCGTCGGTGATGCGCGGGTATCACCACGAGCCGGCCCTCACCGCCGAGACCATCCGCGACGGCTGGCTTCGCACCGGCGATCTCGGATTCCTCTCGGACGATGAGCTGTTCGTGTGCGGACGCGCGAAAGACGTCGTCATCGTGCATGGCCGGAAGTTTCAGTCCGAGGATCTCGAGTGGGCGGTGGAGCACGTACGCGGCGTGCGGCCCGGGCGCGCGGTCGCATTCGGCGCCTCCGGCGAGGGCTCTGAACGCCTCGTCGTCGTCGTCGAGCGTGACGGCACCGTCGCCCCGGCCGTCCTGGCCGAAGCAATCCGCCGCGAGGTCGCCGACGTCTTCGGCCTGGCGGTCGACGACATCGTCGTCGCGGACAGCGGCACGATCGACCGCACCACCAGCGGAAAGGTCCAACGGGGCGTCACTCGCTCGCGGTACGAGACCGGCTCGCTCGGCCATCCTTTTTCGGCCTAGAATGACCACGGCTCCGAAAGGGGCACGCCCCTTTTCCGCCCGCACTCGTTGGAGGTTTAGATGAGAGTCTCCCAGCTGCTCAAATGTGGTGTCGTCCTCGTCCTCGCCGCGGCGTTCGCGACGGTCACCGGGCCGGCGCAGCAGGTTGCCGCGCAGGCGGCGGCCGGCAACCAGCTCGGCACGATCAACTTCCCGACCTCCGCCAAACCGGCGGCGCAGGGACCGTTCCTGACCGGCGTCAAGGCGAACTACAACTTCGAGTTCGACCTCGCGGCCGAGGCATTCCGCGAGTCGCAGAAGGCCGATCCGAACTTCGCCCTCGCCTATTGGGGCGAGGCGCTGAGCTATAACCACCCGCTCTGGGCGCAGCAGGACATCGCCGCGGCTCGCAAGGCGATGGAGCGGCTGGCGCCCACGGCGGCGGCTCGGGCGGCGAAGGCGCCCGCCGGCAAGGAGCGCGAGCTCATCGAGTCGCTCGAGATCCTTTTCGGGCCGGGCGACAAGCTGGCGCGCGACATCGCTTACGCCGACACGTTGAAGAAGCTGCACGAGAAATATCCGGCCGACGACGAGATCGCGTGCCTCTACGCGCTGGCGCTGCTCGGCACCGGCCGGCCGGGCGTGCCCAACACCCGCAACGCGATGCAGGCCGCGGCGATCTCGCAGGGGATCTTCCAGCGCAACCCGCAGCATCCGGGCGCGGCGCACTACATCATCCACTCGTTCGACGACCCCGACCACGCTATCCTCAGCCTGACCGCGGCGCGCGCCTACTCGAAGATCGCGCCGTCGGCGGCGCACGCGCTCCACATGCCGTCGCACATCTTCGTGCAGCTCGGCCTGTGGGACGACGTGATTGCGTCGAACACGGTCGCCTACAAGGCGGCAACCGATCTCGCCGAAGCGAAGAACCTGCCGCGCGGCCGCGAGGATTTCCACACCCTGTCGTGGCTGCAGTACGGCTACCTGCAGGAAGGGAAGTTCGCCGAAGCGCAGAAGTGCGTCGATCAGGCGAAGGCGGTGGCCGACAAGGACCAGGCGCCGAACGTCCGCGACGGCTACGCGTCGATGAAGGCGCGTCAAGTGGTCGAGACCGCGAAGTGGGAGAAGCTCGGGCTGCCGTCCGGCGCGGTGCGGGACGGCGGCGCGCCCGGATACGACGGCAGCGCGGCCTACCTGCTCGCCGCCGGCCTAAGCGCGGCGAAGCTGGGCGACGCGGCGACGGCGCAGGTCGCGGCCGACAAGTTGAAGGCGATGCGAACGCAGGCCGAGTCGGGCTCGAACGCCTACCGCGCGAAGCCGTTCGCAATCATGGAGAAGGAAGTGCAGGCGGCGCTCGCCGTGGCGCAGAAAGATACGGCGTCGGCGGAGAAGCTGCTGAAGGAAGCGGTGGCGATCGAGCTGACGCTCGACGCGCCGTCGGGACCGGCCGAGCCGATCAAGCCGTCGTTCGAGGCGTACGGCGAGCTGCTCTCCGAGCTCGGACGGCAAGAGGAGGCGGCGAAGCAGTTCCAGCAGTCGCTCGAGCGGATGCCGAACCGGCGCGCGGCGCTCGAAGGACTGCGCAAGGCCGCGCCGACGCGCTCGTCCCAAGCCGCGCGCTGAGCGCGGCCCTGACAATGCGGATTGCGGAATGCGGATTGCGGATTGATTGGCGCAATTCGGAATTCCGCAATCCGCAATCCGCAATCCGCAATGTCGTGGAGGCAGAGATGAAGCGACTCTTCGTGGCGTTCGTGATCGCAGCGCTGAGTGGCGGCGCGATGGTCGCGCAGGAGACGCGATCGTCCACCCTGCTCACAACCGAGCACTACATGAACTGGGAGCGTGTCAGCGACGCGCAAATCTCGCCCGACGGCTCGCGCATCGTCTACACGCGGCAGGCGGTGAACCAGATCGAGGACAAGTGGGAGTCGTCGCTCTGGATCCTCAACGCCGATGGATCGCAGCACCGCTTCCTGGTCAAGGGCTCGGCGGCGCGCTGGTCGCCCGACGGGAAGCGCCTGCTCTATCTCGCCGAGGGGGAGCCGAAGGGTCCGCAGCTGTTCGTGCGATGGGTCGACGCTGACGGCCCGGCGACGCAGATCACGCACGTGGTCGAGCAGCCGCGCAACGCCCGCTGGTCGCCCGACGGCAAGTCGATCGCCTTCTCGATGTTCGTCGCCGATCAGGAGAAGTGGACGATCAGCATGCCGACCGAGCCGAAAGGCGCGAAGTGGACGCCGGCGCCGCGCGTGGTCGGCACGATTCACTACCGGCAGGATCAGGTCGGGTTCCTCGAGGACGGCTACACGCATCTGTTCGTCGTGCCGGCCGAAGGCGGCACGCCGCGCCAGCTGACCAGCGGCAAGTGGAACGTCGGCCCGGGCGAGCTGCGCGGCGGGGCGGCGATCGACTGGACGCCCGACAGCAAGTCGATCGTCTTCGACGCGAACCGCGCCGACAACTCCGACCTGCAGTACGAGATCTCGCACCTGCTGGTGGTCGACGTGGCCACCGGCGCCATTCGCGATCTCGTCACCAAGCAGGGCTCATGGGACAAGCCCGCGGTGTCGCCCGACGGCCGGATGGTGGCGTTCACCGGCTACGCGACGACCGGACGGTCGCACACCGTGAGCGATCTCTTCGTCATCCCGCTCAGCCCGGGCGGCGCCAGCGACGGCATGCGCAAGATCACCGGCGACTTCGATCGCGATCCGCTGAACCTGCGCTGGGCGCCGGACGGCAGCGGGCTGTACTTCGACGCCGACGATCACGGCGCACGGAACATCTCGTTCGCCTCGGTCACCGGCGGCGTCAAGGCGGTGACCAGCGGCCGCCACCTGCTGACGTTCGATTCGATGTCGAAGGATCTGGTTGCCGCCGGCACGTCGGCCGATCCGTCGCGGCCGCAGGACATCGTCCGCTACAGCCTGAAGACGCCGGGGCAAATCGCGAAGCTGACCGACGTCAACGGCGACGTCCTGCAGGGGAAGCAGCTCGGCGCGGTCGAGGAGCTGACCTACACCTCGTCCGCCAACGCGAAGGTGCAGGGCTGGATCGTCAAGCCGCCGTCGTTCGATGCCGCGAAGAAGTATCCGCTGATCCTCGAGATTCACGGCGGGCCGTTCGCGAGCTACAACGTCGCCTTCAACTACATGTTCCAGAACTTCGCCGCCAACGGGTTCGTCGTGCTCTACACCAACCCGCGCGGCAGCACCGGCTACGGCAGCGAGTTCATCAACGGCATCGACCACAACTATCCTGGCCCCGACTATGACGACCTGATGGCCGGGGTCGATGCGGCCGTCGCCAAGGGCTACATCGACACCTCGCGCATGTACGTGTCGGGGTGCAGCGGCGGCGGCGTGCTCTCCAGCTGGGTGATTGGCAAGACCGATCGCTTTGCCGCGGCCGCGGTGCGCTGCCCGGTGATCGACTGGATCAGCATGGCCGGGCAGACCGACATCCCGCTCTTCACCTACAGCTTCTTCAAGAAGCCGTTCTGGGAAGATCCGTCCGACTGGCTGGCGCACTCGTCGCTGATGACGGTCGGCAAGGTGACGACGCCGACGCTGCTGATGACCGGGATCCTCGATCGTCGGACGCCGATGCCGCAGACCGAGGAGTACTACGCCGCCTTGAAGGTGAAGGGCGTGCCGGTCAAGCTGCTGCAGTTCAACGAGGAATTCCACGGCACCGGCTCGAAGCCGTCGAACTACATCCGCACGCAGCTCTACATGATGAGCTGGTTCAACCAGTACAAGCGCGAAGCGGGAGGACGGTCGACGGCTTCGCGCTGAGACATTGCGGATTGCGGATTGCGGAATGCGGATTGATTGACGCATTCCGCAATCGCCGATCCGCCAGTCCGCAATAAATCCGCAATCCGCATTCCGCAATCCGCATTGTCAGGAGCCTCCATGCGCCGCTTGCTGCTCTTGTTCGCACTGTGCGTTCTTGCCGGTGCTGTGCCCGCGGCCCTTCGACTCGGCAGAACTGACGCTGCGCCTCGCTCAGGACAGGCGCAGCCGGCGGCTACGCTGACGGCGATCCGCGCGGGACGCCTGGTCGATCCTGAGGCAGGCCGGATCCTCACCAACCAGGTGATCGTCGTCGAAGGCAACCGCATCCGCGACGTCGGCGCCAACCTGCCGGTGCCGGCGGGCGCGCAGGTGATCGACCTGTCGCAGATGACGGTGCTGCCCGGGCTGGTCGAGGCGCACAACCACCTCGCGCTCACCTACAAGCCGGTCCCCGAGAACAACATCTACTACTACACCTACGTGCAGGAATCGACGGCGCTGCGCGCGATCCAGGCGGCGTCGAACGGCATGCAGATGCTCGCCTCGGGCTTCACCATCGTCCGCGACATGGGCAACAACGCCAACTACGCCGACACGGCGCTGCGCCAGGCGATCGAGCAGGGGTGGATTCCCGGACCGACGATCATCAACTCCGGCATCATCATCGGCGGCATGGGCGGGCAGTTCTTCCCGACGCCGGAGATGGCGAAGGATCACAACATCGTCTACCCGGAGTACCTCGACGCCGACACGCCGGACGAGATCGTCAAGGCGATCCGGCAGAACATCCTGTTCGGCGCGAAGGTGATCAAGATCTGCGTCGACTGCAAGCCGTACGGCTACACCGCGGATGAAATCCGCCTGGTGATCCGCGAAGCGGCCAAGTCGGGCCTCAAGGTCGAAGGGCACGTGCAGACGCCGCAGGGGGCGAAGAACGCCATCGAGGCGGGCATCTGGTCGATCGCGCACTCGGGGGCGCTGAACGAGGAGATGCACAAGCTGATGGCGCAGAAGGGCATCTGGCGCGCCGGCACGGAGACGCCGGAAGGGATTGCCGGCCACCCGGTTTCGCCCGAGGCCTACAAGCGGACGGTCGCGGGATTGAAGAACGCCTACGACAACAAGGTGCCGCTGACGTTTTCAACCGACGCCGACTATTACGTGGAAGGCAAGACGCGTGGCGAGCTGTGCCTCGAGTTCCTCAAGACGTGGAAGGACGCCGGCATCCCCAACGCCGACATCCTTCGCGCGATGACCATCAACGGCTACAAGGTGAGCGAGACCGAGAACGCGCGCGGTCCGATCAAGAAGGGCTTCTTCGCCGATCTCATCGCCGTTCCCGGCAACCCGCTGGAGGACATCGAGGCGCTGAAACAGGTGCGGTTCGTGATGAAAGACGGCCTCGTCTTCAAACGCGACGGCGTGATGACGCCCGCGGCGTTCTTCCACGCCGGCCCCGTCAACGGCTGGCGGATTCGCTAGAGCCCTTTCACCGCTGTAGTGTCCGGCTTCAGCCGGACTCGCGAGGTCCGCCTGAAGGCGGACACTACGTGGATATGAAATACGCTCGTCTATTTGGCGACGACGGTCGCTGATGCCTGGCCGCCGAGGCTGCTTCGGACGGTCACGTTCTGCGGGTTGGTTGCCAGCGTGAACGTGCCGCGGTAGCGGCCGCTGCCGTTGTTGCTCAGGCTGCCAATCTGCGTCCCGCTCGACGTGATGAATGCGGTCAGCACGGCGCCGGACGACGAGCTCTGCGCCTCGACGCGCAGCTGCCGGCTCGAGGCCGTGTACTCCAGCCGCGTGATCGATACGGTATCGGTCGCCGCGGCGGCCGTCGTGAACGACCACACGTCGCTGGCGGCCAGCGCGTTTCCAGCGGCGTCCGTCACGCCGGCGCTGCCGCCCGTCACGGTGGCCGTGTATGTCTGGCCCGCCGCGAGCGCTGCCGACGGCGTCAGGGTGGCGGCGAATGTCGACGCGTTGTAGGCGACGGTGGCTGTCACCAGGGTGTTGCTCGCGTTGCGGAGCGAGAACGTGGTTCCGTTGATCGTCGACGCGTTCATCGCCTCACTGAAGGTGACGCGCACGGTCGTCGCCGTGCTCACGCCGCTGGCGTTCACCGCCGGCGTCCTCGTCACGATCGTCGGCGCCGTCGTGTCGGGCGCCGACGTCGTGAAGGTGAAATCGCCGGCCGACGCGGCGTTGCCGGCCGAGTCGGCGCTCGTCACCTGATAGTGATACGTGGTGCCGGTGAGCAACCCCGACAGCGTGATCTGATGGCTGGTGACCAGCGCCGGGTTCGACGCCGAGGCGCCGTAGGCAGTCGTCTGTCCGTAGTCGACGACGCTCGTCGCCGGTATGTCGGTCGTCCAGGTGATCGACTCGGACGTTGTGCTCAGCGCGGCCGCGGACACCGCGGAGATGACCGGGCGGTTCGACACCGAGACGGAGGCGAACGCGGAACCGGAGTTGCCGGCCGCATCGGTGGCGATCGCCGCGATCGAATGCGTGCCGTTGGCGACGGTGCGCGAATCCCACGTCGTCCCGAAGGGGGCACTCGCCTGAGAAGGCCCGAGGTTCGCGCCGTCGACCTGAAACTGCACTCCGGCGAGCGCCCGATCGTCGGCGGCGCTGGCGCTGATCGACACCGCGCCGAAGACGGTGGAACCGTCGGCCGGCGCCAGCAGCGACACCGTTGGCGCCGTGATATCGGCCGCGGGCGGTGCGGTCGGCAGGGCGGCGGTGAAGATGTCGAACGAGGTCGCGCCCTCGGTCCACGTCAACCCGATTTGTCCCGACGCCACGGTTGGATGGCCGGAGAGAAAGCGGCGTGAGTGCGTGCCGCTCGTCGTGCCCGGCACTGCTGCCCACGCCGACCATGCGGTGCCGTCGTGCATCGTGTACAGGATCGTGTTCGCCGCGTCGGCGTTGACGACGAACAGCCAGGTCGAATTCCCGTCCGGCGCGCCGAACAGCCCGCCGCCGCTCTTGAATGCCTGGCCCGGCCCGAGCGCCGGCGGCGCCGGCGCCGCCGACCACGTGTTGTTAGCCGGGTTGTAGGCGGCTGCGTCGACGCCGGTGCCGCCGGCATTGCGGCGATAGGCGCGAATCGTCGAGGAGTTCAGCGCGACCAGCGCCCAATCGTTCTGATCGATCGCGGCGGTCGCCGCGAAGACGTCGCCGTCGCCGCCCAACTGGCTGCCGACGACGACGCCGGTCCAGGTGCCGTTGGCGTTGGATCGCTTGTAGCGCAGGTTGGTCTGCCCGGGTTCGGTGCCGCGGCCGTTGTCGTACACAGCGAGCATCGTTTCCCCGGCCAGCGGCGCGAACGCCATCGCGTTGCACTGGTGCAGCATGCTGTTGTCGATCACGACGACCGACGAGAAGCCCGAGGTCCAGGCGGCGCCGGTGTCAGCGTTGTTCGACCGCCGCGCGTTCGCGTCGACTTCCTGCTGCAGGGTGGGCCCGCCCGAGTGAATGAACTTGCCGTTCGACAGCCCCAGCGAGATCGCGCGCGGCAGCGTCCACGTCGCGGCGCCTTCGACCTTGTAGTTCCAGCTCTCCCAGGCGATCCCGGTGGCCGTCAGCCGGGCGCGGATGTGGCCGGTGATGCCGTCCTGCCCGTCGGCCGCCATCGCGACCTCGGCATGAATGATGTCGGCCGGCGCGTTGTTCACGTAGACGACGCCGAGCGCGCGGCCGCCGCCCATGAAGCCGTTGGGGGCGAACCCGGCGGAGACCGAGGCGCCGGGGCTGTCGGCGGCCGCCGTCCAGACCGCGGTCGCCAGATCGGCGCCCGACGAGCGGTACGCCTTGACGATATGGTTCGCGCCGCCGGCCGAGTCGGCTGATGACGTGAGGGTGAAGAGCCACCAGACGCCGGCGTTCGCGGCGTACACGAGGTGGGACTGGCTCGAGTGGCCGGTGGCGTCGGCAAAGCTGCCCGCCGCTTGAGTGCCGACTCTCGCCGGGGGCGCGGGCGCTGGCTCCACCTGAAGCGCCGCGGCTGTAACGACTCGCTTCACAGAGAGTGAAGCGGTCACGGCCGCGACGAGGATTCCGGCAGCGAAGAGCGGCGCGCGCGTCGGTTTGCGAATCATGCGCGGCGCGAGGGCAAACGCGCTGCCACGGCGCACGACCAAGGCAGCGAGAACAAGTAGACTAGGCCTGTCCTGAGCGAGGCGCCAGATAACCAGCGCCGAGTCGAAGGGCGCGGAGGTTCGACTCGACATGAACACGACGGTGCTCAACGCCATCAACGAACAGATCAACTCCGAGTTCGAGGCGTCCTATACCTATCTGGCGATGGCTGGTTTCTGCGAGAAGCAGCGGTTCCTCGGCGCGGCCAAATGGCTGCGGCTGCAGAGCGACGAGGAGCGGATGCACGCGCTGAAGCTGTTCGACTTCGCGCTCGCGCGCGACGGCGCGGTCGACCTGAGGACGATCGACAAGCCGAAGGCGTCGTTCGACTCGCTCGCCGAGGTGTTCGAGCAGGCGCTGGCGCACGAGCAGCGCGTCACCCAGCAGATCAACGCGCTCTACGAGCTGTGCTTCAAGGAAAAGGCCTTCGCCGAGATGACCGAGCTGCAGTGGTTTCTGACCGAGCAGGTGGAAGAGGAGAAGATCGCGCGCGAGATCGTCGCCAAGTTCCGGCTGGTCAAGGCCGATCCGGCGGCGATTCTCGATCTCGATCGCGAGCTCGCCGCCCGCACCACCACCGACGGCCGTGGCCGCTGAGCCGCTGCTGGAGCTGCACGACGCCACCGTCGTCCTCGGCGGCGCTCGCATCCTCGACCGGCTGACGCTGCGGATCGCCGAGGGCGAGCACACCGCGATTCTCGGCCCCAACGGCGCCGGCAAGTCGACCTTCATCAAGCTGCTGACGCTGCAGCAGTATCCGCTGCCGTCGGCCAACGGCATGCCGCCGATCCGCGTGATGGGGCGCGAGCTGTGGGATGTGTTCGCGCTGCGCGCGCAGATGGGCATCGTGTCGCCCGACCTGCACGATCGGTTCGTGCACGGCAACTCCAACGGCACGATCACCGGCCTCGACGCGGTGCTCTCGGGTTTTTTCGCCAGCCAGGGGGTGTTTGCCCATCACCACGTCACCAGCGCGATGCGGCAGGCCGCCGCCGATGCGCTGGCGCGCGTCGGCGCCTCGCGGCTGGCCGGCGCGACGCTCGACACGATGTCGACCGGCGAGGCGCGGCGGGTGCTGATCGCCCGCGCGCTGGCGCACAACCCGCGCGCCCTGGTGCTCGACGAGCCGACCCGCGGCCTCGACCTGGTCGCGCGCCACGACTTTCTCGATGGCATTCGCGCCATCGCGGGCCAGGGGACGACCATCCTCCTGGTGACCCACCATGCCGACGAAATCATCCCGGAAATTGGCCGCGTGATCCTGCTGCAGCGCGGGCGCGTCGCCGCCGACGGCCCGAAACAAGAGGTGCTGACCGCCCGCGAGCTCGGCCGCGTCTTTGAGGCGCCGCTGACGGTCGACGAAGCGGCCGGCTACTATCACGTTCGTGTCGACGCCCGCTGATCCGCGCGACTCAGGACTTTCGACTTAGGACTTTCGACCTTCGACTGTAGACTTTCGACTGTAGACTTTCGACTGTAGACTTTCGACTTAAGACTTTCGACTTAAGACTTTCGACTTGCGCGGCGAGCGCCGCGCCTCCGAGTGTCCGGCATGGCGTCCGGAAA
>Ga0111539_10008207_pt1 | contig 13288 bp, 15 predicted proteins | sample RhiMethybrSRZTD1_FD_79667 | JGI IMG/M metagenome (GOLD analysis project Ga0111539, IMG submission 79667) | Populus rhizosphere microbial communities from Tennessee, USA - Rhizosphere MetaG P. TD hybrid SRZTD1 (version 2) (version 2) | ecosystem: Host-associated > Plants > Roots > Rhizosphere >...
GCCGACTTCATGTTCGACCACGCGATCTTCAACGACTGCATGGCGAACGTGGACTACTCCGAGCAGGTGGTCAAGGACACCAACCCGAGCCTGCTCAAGAAGGCCGAGGAGACCAGCGCGCCGCACGCCGACATCCACGGCTACAGGACGATCGCCGACATCATGCGGGCGCTGAACGCGTTCACCGGCAGCTTCTACCTCGAGACGCTGCAGGTGGCCCGCTACACGCGCGAGATGTACTGCCTGTTCGGCGGCCGCCACACCCACCCGTCGACGATCATGCCGGGCGGCTGCAGCGCCGACATCACGCACCAGACGCTCACCGATTACTACGTGCGGCTGATGCGCTACATGGACTACTGCAAGCGCACGGTCCCCATGCACGACGACCTCTACGACTTCTTCTATGAGGCGATGCCGGGGTACGAGAAGGTCGGCTACCGAGACACCGACCTGATCTGCTGGGGCGCGTTCGACGACCCGCACTACGTCGACTACACGTACCGCAACATGACCGACTGGGGCCGGCACCGGTTCGTCACGCCGGGCCTCGTGTTCAAGGGCGAGCTGATCACCACCGACCTCGTCGAGATCAACCTCGCGATCCGGATCCTGCTCGGCTCCTCGTACTTCGACGACTGGACGAACGAGCAGACGTTCGTCACCCACGACCCGCTCGGCAACGCCGTCGACAAGCGCCACCCGTGGAACAAGGTGACGCTGCCCAAGCCGCAGGCGCGCGACTGGGCGGACAAGTACTCGTGGGTCGCGTCGCCGCGGATGTACGACGCGCGCAACGACATCTTCGTCGCCAACGACACCGGCGGCGGGCCGTTCGCGCGCCAGTGGGTGACGGCGAAGGCCGGGCTCGTCGACCTCGGCTACCTGAAGGCGACCGGCGAGAGCATCCAGATGGTGCTCCCGAAGACCGGGTTCATGCCCGAGATGGAGCTCGAGTGGAAGATCCCGCAGTGGTCGAACGCGATCGAGCGCCAGCGCGCGCGCAGCTACCACCAGGCGTACGCGGCGCTCGTCGGGCTCTACAACCTCGAGCAGGCGCTCAAGGAGGTCAGGGCCGGCCGCACGAAGTCGTGGAACGACTTCAAGGTGCCCGAGTCGGCGATCAGCGTCGGCTTCCACGAGGCGGCGCGCGGCGTGCTGTCGCACCACATGGTCATCCGCGACGGGAAGATCGCCAACTACCAGCCGTACCCGCCGACGCCGTGGAACGGCAATCCGCGTGACGTCCACGGGACGCCCGGCCCGTACGAGGACTCGGTGCAGAACACGCCGATCTTCGAGGAGAACGGACCGGACAACTTCAAGGGCGTCGACATCATGCGGGCCGTCCACAGCTTCGACCCATGCCTGCCGTGCGGGGTGCACATGTACGGGAAGGGCAAGGTCCGCAAGGTCGTCCACGTGCCGACGGGGATGTGCTGACCTCCGACCAACTGATCGCGCGGGTCCAGGAGCTGAGCGAGCAGCTCGAGGGAGTCCAGGACTTCCAGGCCCGCGCGATCGCCGACGAGCTCGTCTCCTCGGTCATCCAGCTCTACGGCGAGGGGCTGGAGCGGATCTTCGCGGCGCTCGATGAGGCGCCCGCCGTCCGCGACAAGCTCGTCGACGACGGGGTCGTCGCGAGCCTGTTGCTGATCCACGGCATGTACCCGGTGCCGCTCGAGACGCGCGTACTGGAGGCGCTCGACAGCGTGCGGCCGTACATGGAGTCGCACGGCGGCGACGTCGAGCTGCTGGGGATCGAGGACGGGGTCGCGCGGATGCGGCTGGTCGGCCACTGCGACGGTTGCCCGGCGTCGGAGTCGACGCTCGAGCTGGCGATCAAGAAGGCGCTCGAGGAGACGGCGCCCGACCTCGACGGGCTCGAGGTCGAGGGCGTGCAGGAGCGCCCGGCGCCGGCCTTCGAGCTCCCGGTGGTCCAGTCGAACGGAGCGCCGCCGGCCTGGACGGACCTCGACGGCAGCCCGCCGACGCCCGGGCTCACGATGCCGATGACCGTCGGCGGCGCCGACGTGCTCGTGGCCAACGTGGGCGGCACGCTGGTCGCGTACCGCAACGCGTGCGGCTGGTGCCGCGCGCGGCTCGACACTGCCCCCATGTCACCCGACGGCACGCTCACATGCCCGTCGTGCGAGCGCCGCTTCGAGCTGCGCCGCGCCGGCCGCTCGCCCGACGACGACGCGCTGCAGATCGCGCCGGTACCGCTGCTGCGCGCGAACGGCGGCGTCCGCGTGGCGGTCGCCTGATGGATGCCGCCCATCCCGCCCTCGTCGCCGGCCTGCGGCGCTTCGTGCGCGATCCGCCCGCGAGCCGGCCGCCGGCCGCGGACGGCCCGCACTGCGAGCTGTGCCCGCTCTCGCTCGCCGAGGACCACAAGCACCTGCTCGACCTCGAGGAGCGGCGGATCATCTGCGTCTGCCCGACGTGCTGGTCGATCCGCTCCGGCGACGCGCGCTACCGGCCGACCGGATCGCGCACGCTGTGGCTGGAGCCGTTCGAGCTCACCGACGAGCTGTGGGCGGCGTTCCAGATCCCGATCGGCCTCGCGTTCTTCCTGCGCTCGACCTCGACGGGAGCCGTCGTCGCCATGTACCCGAGCCCGGCGGGCGCCACCGAGTGCGAGCTCGACCTCGTGGCCTGGGAGCGGCTCGTCGACGCCAACCCCGTGCTCGAGGATCTCGACCCGGACGCGGAGGCGCTGATCGTCAACCGGATGGCGACGCCGCACCTGCACGCGATCGCGCCGCTCGACGACTGCTACCGGCTGGTCGGGATCATCAAGTCGACCTGGGAGGGCATCAGCGGCGGGGTCGCCATGGAAGCGGCCGTGCAGCGGTACTTCGACGACCTGCGGGTCGGGGCCACGGTGCGATGAGCGAGCTGGTCGCGCCGCCCGCGCTCGAGCTCGCCGTCGTCGGGGCCGAGCCGATCGAGCACGCGGCGACGCCCGGCGTCCGCTTCCACATGCACGCCACCGAGCCCGATGGCCGCGAGATCTACGCGGTCGCGCTCTCGACCCAGATCCAGATCGACCCGGCGCGGCGGCCGCACGACGAGGCGACGCGCGCGCGGCTCGTCGAGCTGTTCGGCGCGCCCGAGCGCTGGGGCGCGACGACGCACTCGTTCCAGTGGGCGCGCATCGAGTCGCTCGTGCCGTCGTTCACCGAGTCGACCGGCTTCACGGTCGAGGTGCCGTGCACGTACGACCTCGAGGTGACGTCGGCGAAGTACTTCGACGCGCTGCCGGACGGCGACGTGCCGCTCAGCTTCCACTTCAACGGCACGGTGCTCTACCGCGGCGCCGACGACCGGCTGCAGGTCGTGCTCGTCCCGTGGAGCTGCACGACGCGCTGGCGGATGCCCGTCGACGTCTGGAAGCGCACGATCGCCGCGCACTACCCGGGCGGCGGCTGGATCCGCCTGCAGCGCGACACGCTCGACGCGCTCGGGCGGCGCAAGGCCGAGCGCGGGCTGCACACGTTCGACGACACGGTGCGGGAGTTGCTGTGAGCGTCGAGCGCCTGCTGACGACGCTGCTGTACGAGGGGCACCAGCTGTACCCGTACACGCCGCACGCGACCAAGAACGTGACGCCGACCCCGTTCGGGATCGTCTACCCGCCGGTGTACGCCGCCGGGAGCCCGCACACGTTCGACCGGGCGCGGATGCAGCTCGTGCTCGAGCCGGGCGAATCGCTCTCCGGCACGCTCGCCTTCCTCGAGGAGAGCGGCGAGCGGCGCGTGGAGGTCGCTGCCGACTCGGTCGTCGAGTTCGCGTTCGAGGACGTGCAGGGCCGGGTCCGGCTCGCCACGACGCCGCTCGATCGTGGGCTGGTGCGCGTGAACATGTGCGTCCACAACACGACCGCCGTGCCCGAGGGGTTCGATCGCGCGGGCGCGCTGCGCGCGTCGCTGCGCTCGACGCACCTCGTCGCCCACGCGCCACGCGGCCGCTTCGCCTCGCCGATCGCGCCCGGCCCGACCGCCGCCGCAGCGGTGGCGCAGTGCGAGCACATCAACATCTTCCCGGTCCTCGCGAGCGACACCGACGACACCGTGCTGGGGACGACGATCGTGCTCCCGGACCATCCGCAGATCGCGCCCGAGTCCTCCGGCGACCTGTTCGACGCGACCGAGATCGAGGAGGCGCTGCTCCTGCACGTCCTCGCGCTCTCGGACGGCGAGCGCGCCGCGATCGCCGAGCAGGACCCGAAGGTGCGCGCGATGCTCGCGCGCGCCGAGGCCGAAGGGCCCGAGGCGCTCAAGCGGCTGCACGGCCGCGTCACGGTCGGGGACCTGCCGCCCGCGCACCGGCCCGGCCCCGCCGACGTGGCGGGCGAGCCCGCGATCGCGGTCGACGGCGTGACCTACCGGCGCGGAGCCAAGGTGTGGCTGCGACCGGGCTTCGGCGCCGCTCCCCAGGACGGCGTGTGGGCCGGGCGCATGGCCACGATCGAGCGGATCTACCGCGACTACGAGGACGGCGTGCACATCGCCGTGACGGTCGACGACGATCCCGGCCAGGAGCTGATGCGCGACATCGGCCGCTACCTGTACTTCAAGCCCGCCGAGGTGGAGGTGATCCCAGCATGACCCCGGAGCTCGAGAAGCAGATCCTCGTCGCCGGCGTCGGCAACGCGTGGCTGCAGGACGACGCGTTCGGCGCCGAGGTCGCCCGCCGGCTGGCCGAGCGCGAGCTGCCGTCCGGTGTCAGCGTCATGGATGTCGGCACGAGCGGGCTCGACCTCGCGTATGAGGTCATGCGCGGCTACAGCGCGCTCGTGATCGTCGACGTGAGCAAGCAGGGCGGCGACCCCGGCACGCTGTACGTGATCGACGTCGAGCCCGACGACGTGCCGGCCGAGATCGAGGACGGCGAGACGATCGACCCGCACTCGATGGACCCGATGACGATGCTGCGGTTCGTGCGCGCGGTCGGCGGCTGGCCGGGCCGCGTGCAGGTGATCGCGTGCGAGCCCGCCGTGGTCGACGACATCGGCCTCGGCCTCACGCCGGCCGTCGAGGCGGCCGTGGAGCGCGCGATCGCGCTCGTGCTGGAGACGATCGCGGAGCTGCGGACCGACGCGGCGTACCCGGCCTGATGCACGAGCTGTCGGTCGCCAGCGCGGTGCTCGACACGGTGCTCAAGCACGCCGCCGGGCGCCGCGTGACCGTCGTCTCGCTGCGCATCGGGCATCTGCGCCAAGTGGTGCCGGACTCGCTCGCGTTCTACTTCGAGCTGGTCTCGCGCGAGTCGCTGTGCGAGGGCGCGCGACTGGAGCAGGAGTACATCCCGGCGCGGCTGCGCTGCGACGGCTGCGCGCGGGAGTGGGATCCTGAGGACGCGTGGTTCCGCTGCCCGGGCTGCGGCGGGCCGGGGGACGTGGTCGCCGGGAACGAGCTGGAGGTCGAGTCGATCGAGGTGGAGGAGGCTGCATGCACCGCGTGAAGGTCCGCGTCGTCGAGGACGCGCTCGATGCCAACAACACGATCGCGCGCGCGAATCGCGACGACTTCGATCGCCATGCCGTGACCGTCGTGAACCTGATGAGCGCGCCCGGCGCAGGCAAGACGACGCTGCTGGAGCGGGTGCTGCACGATCTCCCCGTCCGTGCCGGCGTGCTCGAGGGGGACGTTCAGGGGTCCTACGACGCCGACCGGCTCGCCTCGCTGCATGTGCCGGTGACCCAGCTCAACACCGACCCGGGCTTCGGCGGCGAGTGCCATCTGGACGCGAACATGGTCCGGTCGGCCCTGCCGGCGCTGCCGCTCGACGACATCGATCTGCTCGTGATCGAGAACGTCGGCAACCTCGTCTGCCCCGCCGAGTTCCGCGTCGGCGAGGATGCGCGGGTGATGGTCTCGTCGGTCACCGAGGGCGAGGACAAGCCGCTCAAGTACCCGCTGATGTTCCGCACCTGCGAGCTCGTGCTGATCAACAAGATCGACCTGCTGCCGCACCTGGACTTCGACATGGAGCAGTTCCTGCACAACCTCGAAGCCGTGCACCCGGGGGTGCCGCGCATGCAGGTCAGCGCGCGCACCGGCGAGGGCGTCGAGGCATGGCGTGACTGGCTGACGCGTCTGCCTGCCGAGGTGCCTGCCTGATGACGGCGCTCGCCGCGAACCGGCGCAAGGAGGCCAACGCCTCGTGGTTCGCGGCGGAGGCCGAGCGGCTCGCGCGGCTGTGCGGCGAGATGGCCGAGCGGTTCGCGCGCGGCGGCCGGCTGCTCGCCACCGGCGACGTGTCCGACTCCCGGCATGTCGCCGTCGAGTTCGTGCACCCGGTGATCGTCGGCAAGCGCGCGCTGCCGGCGCTGGCCGTGACCGCGCGCGAGCTCGAGCTGCTCGCCGAGCCCGACGACATGGTGATCGCGTTCGGCGTCGCGCTGCCGGAGACGCCCGCGCTCGTGATCGAGCTCGCGCCGCCGGAGCGCGACCCGTACATCCGCCAGGAGCTCGTCGAGACCGGCTACCACGTGCTGTGGGAGCTCGTGCATGTCTTCATCGAGCACAACGAACGCAACGTCCACGACGCCGGCGCGGCGAGCTTCCTGTACCCGTTCCTCGGCGAGCGCGCGACCGATCACGAGGCGGTTGTCGATGACGTGCGGCGCTCGATCCTGATGAAGGCGGAGGAGATCGGCGCGCTGCGCGAGCAGACGCTCACCGAGGGCCGCGAGACGCTGCTCGCCGCCGCCGCGGCGGTGCGCGGCGCCGGGCGCGTGCTCGCGCTCGGCAACGGCGGCTCGGCCACCGACGCGACCGACCTGGTGGCCGACCTCGAGCGCCTCGGCCGGCCGGCGATCGACCTCACGGCCGACCCCGCGATCCTCACCGCGATCGCCAACGACGTGGGCGTCGAGCCGATGTTCTCGCGCCAGGTGATCGCCTACGGGCGGCCCGGCGACGCGCTCGTCGCGCTCTCCACCAGCGGCGGCTCGGCGAACGTCATCGCGGCGCTCGCGGAGGCCCGCCGGCGCGGGCTCGTGACGATCGCGTTCGTCGGCTACGACGGCGGCCGGATCGTCGCCGAGCAGCTCGCCGACCACGTGGTCGTCACGCGGTCGCAGCACATCCCGCGCATCCAGGAGGCGCAGGCGAGCGCCTACCACGTGCTCTGCGAGCTGGTCGCGTGATCCACGCGACGTTCCGGGGAATCGTGGGCGCGATGGCCATGACCGGGTGGCGGATCTTCGCCGAACGCCTCGGCCTTATCCGCGAGGCCCCGCCGGAGCGGTTCACGCGCAAGCAGGCGAAGGGGCTGCTCAGGTCCGTCCCGCGCAAGCGGCGCGGCGCGTTCGTCCAGCTGTTGCACTGGGTCATGGGGGCGGTGCTCGGGCTCATGTTCGGCCTGCTGCCCGAGCGCGTGCGGCTCAAGCCGTGGGCCGGGCCGGTGTACGGCGTGCTCGCGTGGCTCGGGTTCGACGCTGTCGTCGCTCCGGCACTCGGGCTCAACGAGAAGCGCTGGCCGCACGGCGCCGAGCGTGCCGTGTTCCTGGCCGATCACGTGCTGTTCGGGGTCATCCTCAACGAGGGGCGCGAGCGACCACGGGAATGACCGCCGCGATCCAGCGTGTGCGCGTACGGGTCGAGGGCGTCGTCCAGGGCGTCGGCTTCCGTCCGTTCGTGCACCGGCTGGCGGGCGAGCTGGGGCTCGCCGGGTTCGTGCGCAACGACGAGCGCGGCGCGGTGATCGAGGCGGAGGGCGATCCTTCCGCGCTCTCCGCGCTCCTCGATCGCCTCGTGGCCGACGCACCGCCGCTGGCGCAGGTCGAGATCGCGGACACCGAGGTCGTCCCCGCGCACGGGGAGACGGCGTTCGCGATCGTCGCCAGCACCTCGACCGGCTCGCCGGACGCCTCCGTCACGCCCGACGCCGCGACGTGCGCGGCGTGCCTGCGCGAGCTGTTCGACCCCGCCGACCGCCGCTACCGCTACCCGTTCATCAACTGCACGGACTGCGGCCCGCGGTTCACGATCGTCCGCGGCGTCCCGTACGACCGGCCGCTGACCACGATGGCCGGCTTCGAGATGTGCGACCTCTGCGCCGCCGAGTACCACGACCCGCAGAACCGCCGCTTCCACGCCCAGCCGAACGCCTGCCCCACCTGCGGCCCCCAACTAAGGGGGTCTGACCCCCTTACGTACGCCGTAAGTGTCCTCCAGGCGGGTCGGATCGTGGCGGTGAAGGGCATCGGCGGGTTCCACCTCGCGTGCGTGGCGGCCGACGAGCGGGCGGTGGCCGAGCTGCGGGCGCGCAAGCACCGCGAGGAGAAGCCGTTCGCGCTGATGGTGCGCGACGTCGAGGCGGCGGACGAGCTCGTGCGCGTCGGGCCGCTCGAGGCGGCGCTGCTGCAGGGGCGCGACCGGCCGATCGTGCTCGCTCCGCGGCGGCCGGCGGCGCGGGTCGCGGCGGCGGTCGCGCCGCTCGCGCCCGAGCTCGGCGTGATGCTCCCCTACAGCCCGCTGCACCACCTGCTGCTGGCCGACGTCGGTGAGCCGCTGGTGATGACCAGCGGCAACGTGTCCGACGAGCCGATCGCGTACGAGGACGATGACGCGCTCGACCGGCTGGCCGGGATCGCCGATGCGTTCCTGCTCCATGACCGGCCGATCGAGACGCGCACGGACGACTCGGTGCTGCGCATTGCCCGCGGACGGCCGCTGCCGCTGCGGCGCTCGCGCGGGGCGGTCCCGAGCGCGCTCGCGCTGCCGGTGTCCGCGAAGCGCCACGTGCTCGCCTGCGGCTCCGAGCTCAAGAGCACGTTCTGTGTCGCGCGCAGTCGCCGCGCCTGGGTGTCGCACCACATCGGCGACCTCAAGAACGTCGAGACGCTCGGCTCGTTCGAGACCGGCATCGACCACTTCGAGCGGCTGTTCGCGGTCGCGCCCGAGGTCGTGGCGCACGACCTGCACCCCGACTACCTGTCGACCACTTACGCGCTGGCGCGCGAGGGCGTCGAGCGCGTCGCGGTCCAGCACCACCACGCGCACCTCGCGGCCTGCCTGGCCGAGCACGGCGAGAGCGGCCCGGCGGTCGGCGCGATCTTCGACGGCGCGGGGTTGGGCAGCGACGGCACCGTCTGGGGCGGCGAGATCCTCGTCGGCGACTTGCGCGGCTTCGAGCGCGCCGGACACCTGTGGCCGGTCGCGCTCCCGGGCGGCGACCGGGCGGCGCGCGAGCCGTGGCGCATGGCGTGCGCGTGGCGGGTCGCCGCCGACGGCGACGCGCGGCCGCTGCCCGGCGTCGACGAGCAGCGCTGGCACGCGGTCACGCAGATCGCCGAGTCCGGCCTCAACTCGCCGCCGACGACCTCGGTCGGCCGGCTGTTCGACGCGGTCGCCGCGCTGTGCGGGCTGCGGCTCGAGGTCTCCTATGAGGGCCAGGCCGCGATGGAGCTCGAGGCCGCCTGCGACGGCTCCGAGCGCGGCGCCTATCCGCTGCGCGCGGTCGCAGGAGCGCTCGACGCCCGCGAGACGATCCTCGCCGTCGACCGCGACGTCGTGCGTGGCGTCGCCGCCGGCACGATCGCCGCGCGCTTCCACCACGCGCTGGCCGACGCGACCGCCGCGGAGTGCGCGCAGCTGGCCGCCGATCGCGGGCTCGAGATCGTCGTCCTGTCGGGCGGCGCGTTCCAGAACCGGCGACTGCTCGAGCGCACCGCCGCCGCGCTCGAGACGGCGGGCTTGCGCGTGCTCGTGCCCGAGCGGCTGCCGCCCAACGACGGCGGCGTGTCATTCGGCCAGGCGGCCGTTGCCGCCGCGCGCTTGGAGGAGTAGCCTCGCAACTGCAAGCGTTCGCAATTGCGACCACATGCCTCGTCCGCACAGCGCTGTCCCGCTCGTCGAGGCGCCGGACCTCGAATCCGCCGCTACGGTCGTGCGCTCCCGCGGACTGCGGCTGTCGACCTCGCGGCGGCTGGTGCTCGAGGCGCTGTACGCCACCGACGAGCCGCTGACGGCCGACCGGATCGCCGGCGACGACCTCGATGTCGCGTCGGTCTACCGCAACCTCGAGACGCTCGAGCAGATCGGCCTCGTCCGCCACGTCCACCTCGGCCACGGGCCGGGGCTGTACGCCCGCTCGGCGGTCGGCCTGTTCGAGTACCTGCTGTGCGACGCCTGCGGCGCGGTCGTCACCGTCGAGCCGGAGCGGCTCGACGCGGTCCGTGACCAGATCCGGCGCGACTTCGGCTACGAGGCGCGCTTCACGCACTTCCCGATCGCCGGGCTGTGCCCCGACTGCGCGGCCGAGGCGTCGTAGTGGACGCCTGGCTCACCGAACTGATGACCGGCGCGCCGCTGCTCGTCGCGCTCGGCGTCGCGTTCCTGCTCGGGCTGCGCCACGCCACCGACCCCGATCACGTGGTCGCGGTGACGTCGCTCGTCGCGGCCGACGGCGGCGGCGTGCGCGGGGCGACCGGCCTCGGGATCTGGTGGGGCCTCGGGCACGCCGGCACGCTGCTGGCGGTCGGGCTGCCGCTGATCGCGCTCAAGGGCGAGCTGCCGCCGTGGCTCGAACGCGGGGCGGAGACGGCGGTCGGCGTGGTGATCGTGCTGCTCGCGGTGCGCGTGATCTACCGCTGGCGGCGGCCGGCGCACACGCATCGCATCCGCTCGCGCCGGCAGGCGTTCGGGATCGGCCTGCTGCACGGCCTGGCCGGCACCGGCGCCGTCGTCGTGCTGCTGATCGCGGCGATGCCGGGGCGGTTCGAGGCGGCGGCGGCGCTCGCCGTGTTCGCGCCGATGTCGGTCGTGTCGATGGCGGCGTGCACGAGCGCGTTCGCGTGGGCGCTCACGCGCCCGGCCGTCGCGCCGCTCTACCGCGTCGCGCTAATGCCCGCCATGGGCGTGTTCGGTCTCGCGTTCGGGCTCTGGTACGCCGGCCTCGCTTAGCCGGCGCGCGCGCACGCGCTTCCAGACGAACAGCCCGACCAGCGCGCCGCTGACGACGCCGGCCGCCACGATGCCCCCGACGCCGAGGACCTTCTCGAACGCATGGCCGACGAAGTAGACGCCGAGGCCGATGCTGGTCGCCCAGGCGATGCCGCCGAGGGCGTTCCAGAACAGGAAGGTCGGCCAGTCCATCTTGTTCATGCCGGCGAGCCAGGCCGACGCGATCCGCAGGCCCGCGACCCAGCGCCCGAGGAACACGGCCTTCGGCCCGTGGCGTTTGAAGAACGGCTCGCCGATGTCGAGCGCCGCCAGCCGGTGGTGGTGGAACGGCCCCGGCATCAGGAACAGCCTGCGCCCGCCCTTGCGGCCGATCGCGAAGCCGACGTTGTCGCCGATGATCGCGGCCGCGGCCGCGAGCGCGATCAGCGGCACGATGTTCATCTCCCCGTCGTGGGCGAGCAGCGCGGCCGCGATCAGCGCCGTCTCGCCCGGCACGGGGATGCCCATCGTCTCGACCGCGATCAGCGCGAACACCAGCGAGTAGCCGACGTTGGCCGGGATGTCGACGATGGCGGCGAACACGGGCCGATTATCGTGGCAGGCATGCAGCGTGGTGCCCTGGAGGCGATGAGCGAGGCGGTCTTGGCGATCGCGACCGAGCGCGAGGTCGACCCGGTACTGCGGCGGCTCGTGGAGTCGGCGCGTGAGCTCGCCGGCGCCCGCTACGCCGCGCTCGGCATCCCGGACGGGAGCGGCGCATTCGCCCAGTTCATCACCGCCGGGATGAGCGACGAGCTGATCGCGGCGATGGGCCCGCTGCCGCGCACGCACGGCCTGCTCGGGGCGATGCTCGAGTCGCCCGAGTCCTACCGCACCACCGACATCCGGCAGGATCCGCGCTTCCGCGGCTGGTGGCCGCGCGCGCACCCGACGATGCGCTCGTTCCTCGGCGTCCCGATCGTGGCCCGCGGCGAGATCATCGGCGCCTTCTACCTGACCGACTGCGAGCACGCCGACGACTTCAGTTCCGAGGACCAGCGCCTGATCGAGATGCTCGCCGCCCACGCCGCGGTGGCGATCGAGAACGCGCGGCTGCTCGAGCGCAGTCGCGAGCTGAGCATCGTCGAGGAGCGCAACCGGCTGGCGCGCGAGCTGCACGACGCGGTCAGCCAGAAGCTGTTCGGGCTCGTCCTGAACGCCGAGTCGGCGGCGACGCTGCTGGGCCGCGACCCGGACGCGGCAGGAGTGCAGATCGCCGGCATCCGCGAGCTCGCCCAGGAGGCGCTCGAGGAGCTGCGCGGGCTGATCTTCGAGCTGCGGCCGGCCGACCTGGAGGAGGAGGGCCTGGCGGCGACGCTGCGCAAGCACGTCGACATGCTGCGGCGCGTGCACGGGCGCGACGTCGAGCTGCGCATCAGCGGCGCACCGCGCAGTGCGGCGGAGACCGACGGCGAGGTGCTGCGGATCGCCCAGGAGGCGCTGAACAACGCGCTGCGGCACGCCGACGCCGAGCGGATCGAGCTGCGCCTGCAGGCGCGCGACGGGCGGCTGACGCTCACCGTCGCCGACGACGGCGTCGGGTTCGATCCCGCGGCGCCCGGCGTGCGCTCGCGGCGCCTCGGGCTGACCTCGATGGAGGAGCGCGCCCGCGCGCTCGGCGGCTCGCTCGCGGTCGTCTCGCGGCCCGGCGACGGGACGACGGTGACGCTGGAGGTGCCGCGGTGATCCGGGTCCTGATCGCCGACGACCACGCGGTGGTCCGCCAGGGACTCAGGACGTTCCTCGACCTGCAGGACGACATCGAGGTCGTCGGCGAGGCGGGCGACGGGCAGGAGGCGCTGGCGCTGATCGAGGAGCTGGCGCCCGACGTCGTGCTGATCGACCTCGTGATGCCGCGCGTGGACGGCATCGAGGCGATCCGGCGGCTGCGCGAGCGTGCGCCGGCCGTGCGCGCGATCGTGCTGTCGAGCTTCATCGACGACGACAAGCTGTTCCCCGCGGTGCGCGCGGGCGCGGCCGGCTACCTGCTCAAGGACGTGCAGCCGCAGGAGCTCGTGGAGGCGATCCGCACGGTCCACGGCGGCGGCGCGCTGCTGCACCCGCAGGTCGCGGCGCGGTTGCTGCAGGACATGGCCGAGGATCCGCTCACGCCGCGCGAGCACGAGGTGCTGGCGCTGATCGGGCGCGGGATGCCGAACAAGCTGATCGCGCGCGAGCTGTCGCTGTCGGAGAAGACCGTCAAGGCGCACGTCTCCTCGATCCTCGCCAAGCTCGGCGTCACCGACCGCACGCAGGCAGCGCTGTACGCGGTGCGAGAGGGGCTGGTCGGGCCGCTCGGACCGGGGGCCTAGGACCAAAGGCAAATGGAC
>Ga0111539_10008208_pt1 | contig 13288 bp, 10 predicted proteins | sample RhiMethybrSRZTD1_FD_79667 | JGI IMG/M metagenome (GOLD analysis project Ga0111539, IMG submission 79667) | Populus rhizosphere microbial communities from Tennessee, USA - Rhizosphere MetaG P. TD hybrid SRZTD1 (version 2) (version 2) | ecosystem: Host-associated > Plants > Roots > Rhizosphere >...
GGGCGCCGTCGCCGCCGCCGACGCGAAGGACTGCGCGGGCGCGACGCCGCTGCCGGCCAACGTGACGATCACACCGCCGGCGGCGGACGTCTCCCCCGCCCTCGCGAGATTCTCCGGAGCGTGGGGCAGCGCCTGGACCCCGCGCGGCGGCGGCGACGGTCCGTGCGGCGTTCTCGTCGTCGAGGACGTCTTCGCCAACGGCTACGCGCGGGTCGTCTACAGCGTCGGTGTGGCCGATCCGCTGATCTCCCAGCCGCGGGCGTGGCGTGCCTCGGGGCGCGTCGTCGACGGCGTCCTGCGCTTCGAGCTTCCGCTGTCCTGGCGGCCGGAGGCCACGTATACCTTCGCCGGCAACGACCTGGCCGGGACCTTCAAGGATTTTGCGAGCGACGCCACGACGACGGCGGTACGAATCACCGACTTGCGCCGGATCGCGTGCCCGCGAGTGCCGGCCGTCGCGGCGCCATCGGGCGTGTCGCGCGATCGCATCGTCGCCGCCGAGCTACTGGCGCCGAGCCACCGCCCCGGCGGCCTCGTGCACAACGACTATTTCATGCCGATCGGCACCGCCGCGCCCGCTCGCCACACCCTGCGTGGAACCGTGACGATTCACGACGCGAAGATCTCCCGCGCCCATGACGGCTGCGCCGGGCTCGACGCGCCGGCCGGCGGGTTCACCGCCGCGTTCTTCACGCACGGTGAGCATCTGGTCCCGGCGGTGCGGACGATCATCCGGCCGCCCGGGAGCAGGACCGGCATCATCCTGTCGCCGGGGCGCGTGTGGTCCGAGCCGGGCGATCGGGGAATGTCGCGCGCGTCGTTTCCGTACGTGGTGGTCGACGAGATCGGCAACGGCACGCGCAACGGGCTCGCGACCTTCCTCTTCGACGACACGCGGGTCTCGCATCTGAGGGTCCAGGTCTCCCAAGAGACGATGGAATGGTCGCGCGACGACTTCTGGGGTCAGGCGCCGATGACGTATGCGCCGGGTCCGATCGCGGATGAAGCGCGGCTGCGCGCGGAGTTCGACGCCGAGCGGCGTCTGGAGACTCCGATGAAGTCGTGGTCCGCGCTGCCGGCCTCGAAGCCAAGCCGCTGGCTCGACGCCTTCGACGGCGACGCCGCGCGCGACGACATCAGCGCGAACGGGTTGGTCATCGACGGGGTCCTCTACGTCAAGGCCTGCCACACGCGGACGGGACCCTATCCCTACTGCCGGCAGATGCGCCACGGCGTGTTCTCGGTGACGAAAACGCTCGGCGCCGCGGTCGCGCTGCTGCGCCTGGCCCAGAAATACGGCGACGGCGTCTTCGACCTGAAGATCGCCGACTACGTCCGCGTGACCGCGACGCACGACGGATGGCGGGACGTCACCTTCGCCGACGCGCTCAGCATGTCCGCGCCGATCGGCGACCTCGGCCCGCGCCGCGACTGGCCGCAGCCGGACCCGGACGAGAACAAGCCGAAGTTCTACGAGTGGCTCGAGGCGCGGACGGCGCAGCAGAAGCTCGATCGCGGCTTCACCTACGGCCGGTATCCGTGGGCCCGCGGCGAAGTCGTGCGCTACAACAGCGTGGTCACGTTCACCCTGGCCGCCGCGATGGACGCCTATCTGAAGCAGAAGGCGGGCCCCGGCGCGCACCTCTGGGACATGGTCGTCGACGAGGTCTATCGCCCGATCGGCATATTCCACGCGCCCACGATGCACACGCTCGAGGCCGACGGCTCACCCGGCATTCCGCTTCTCGGCTACGGGCTGACCCCGACGATCGACGACGTCGCCAAGCTGACGACGCTCTTGCAGCAGGGCGGCCGGCACGACGGCGTGCAGCTTCTGAGCGCCGCGAAGCTCGCCGAGGCGCTCTATCGAACGAGCGCGACAGGCTTATCGGTCCTGCGACGCAGCCGCTATGGCGATTATCGCTATCATCTGTCGTTCTGGTCGGTGCCCTACGTGACGGAGCTCGGCTGTCGCTTTCTGATTCCGCACATGTCGGGGTATGGCGGGAACTTCGTCGTGCTGCTGCCCAACGGCATTTCCGCTTTTCGCTTCGCCGACGGCAACACCGGCGACATCGAGACGATGATCCTCGCCGCCGAGGCGATCCGCCCGTTCTGCACGTCGGCGCCGGCGGTGGCCCCGCCTCAGGCGCCGTCCGCGCCGCTGGGCGCGGCGGAGCTCCGGGCCGAGCTGCCGGGCAACACGTTCGGCGCCGGTCTCACGAGAGTGTTCATCGCGCCCGACGGGCGCCAGTACGTGATGACCGGCACGGCCGTCGACGTGGGGCGCTGGCGGATCACCCCGGAAGGTCTCTACTGTCGCGTCTGGAACGTGTCGGACGGCGGCCGCGAGCGCTGCTATCGCGTCCACCGCGACGGGGAAACGTTCAGCTTCAACGTCCACGACCGCTGGACCGTGCTGCGCTGGACGCGCACGCCCGGCCGCGCCGCCGGCTTCTGAGGTCGGCTCACTCGACCTGTATCTGCCCGCCGCGAGGCGCCCGCTGTGAGCTGGGTGCTACAATGCGCCCTCCGGATCGCGAGGAGATCAACAGAACCGGGAGGCTCACATGGCAGACAAGATCCGCGTCGGAATCGTGGGAGCGACCGTCACACAGGGTGGCAGCCACTGGGGCGCCAACGCGCACGTCCCGGCCCTCAAGGCGCTGCCCGGCTACCAGCTGCACGCCGTCTGCACCTCGCGTGAGGACACCGCCAAGGCCTCGGCCCAGGCCTTCGGCGCCGAGCGGGCGTTCACCCGGTTCAGCGATATGGCAGCGCATCCCGACATCGATCTACTCGTCGTTTGCGTGCGGGTGCCCGGGCACCGGGAACTGGTCATGGCCGGCCTGCAGGCCGGCAAGCCGGTCTTCTGCGAGTGGCCGCTCGGCGCCAATCTCGCCGAAGCGGAAGAGATGGCGGGGCTCGCCCGGCAGCGCTCCTTGAAGAGCATGGTCGGTCTGCAGGGGCGCAGCGACCCGACGATCCTCTACGCGCGCGACCTCATCCAGCAGGGTTACATCGGGGAGGTGCTCACGGCGAGCCTGAACACGTCCGCGCAGGCCCAGCTGCAGCGGGGTCCCGGCCGCATCTGGCAGGGCGTGCGCTCGAACGGCGCCAACACGCTGACCATCGCCGGGGGCCACGCGATCGACGCGATGTGCGCCGTGCTCGGCGAGTTCGCCGAGCTCTCGGCTCGCGTGTCGACCAGAATCCCCGAGTGGCGCACGACGGAAGGCGCCCCGTTCCCGGTCGATTCGCCGGACAGCATCAGCGTCATCGGCCGCACGGCGAGCGGCGCCGAGGTCACGGTGAACGTCGCCGCCGTGCCTTCGAACCCCGGGGGCAATCACCTGGAGATCTACGGCCGGGAGGGCGCCCTGGTCATCCAGGCGAACGGCGCGCTCAGCCTCGGCCCGAACCGGATGCACGGTGGCAAGGGCAAGGAGGCCATGGCCCCGATGCCCGTGCCGGCGAAGTACCGGGTCGTTCCGGAGAGCACGCCGGCCGGTCAGCCCTACAACGTGGCCCAGGCGTACGCGCGCGCGGCCGACGCCCTGCGCGGCGGCGGGGCCTTCGACGTCGACTTCGGCCACGCCGTGCAGCGCCACAAGTTGATCGACGCGATCGAGCGGTCGTCCGCGACGGGCCGATCGGTGAAGCTCGGCTGAACCGGCCGCCGCGATGGAAGACATCTACTGCTTCGCCGGCAACCCGCTGGACCGGGTCAGCGAGCGGCGCGACGACCGCGACTGGATCGCCTCGCTGCTCGCCGACCCGCAGACGCGCATCCTGGCGCTGCGCGACCTGAAGCCGTTCACGCGCGGCACCGGGGCGCCGACGCTCGACTGGCAGGCGGTCGGGCCGTGGCGCGGCCACATCGATTCGGGCGCCCAGCTGATCTTTCTCGGCCTCGGTGACGGTCGCGCGCACTTCGCGGTCGACGCGACCGGCGCCGGCATCGCGCCCGCCGTCGACACCGAGCCGCTCGACGTGCGCACGCTGGCGCCCGCCATCGCCACCGGCGAGGCGGCGATCCTCGCCGAGGCGCGCTGCCTGATCGACTGGCATGCGCGCCATCGCTTCTGTGCCCAGTGCGGCGCGCCGACGAAGGTGGGCTCCGCGGGCTGGGTGCGGCGCTGCCCGGAGTGCAAGGCGTCGCACTTCCCGCGGACCGATCCGGTCGTGATCATGCTCGCCATCCGCGGCGATCGGGCCCTGCTCGGCCGCAACCGGCGGCGCCCCGGCTCCCGGTTCTCGTGCCTGGCCGGCTTCGTCGAACCGGGCGAAACCCTCGAGGAGGCGGTGCGCCGCGAAGTGCGGGAAGAGTCGGGCATCCGCTGTGGTCGCGTGCGCTACCTGGCCGCGCAGCCGTGGCCGTTTCCATCGAGCCTGATGATGGGATTTCTCACCGAGGCCTTGACCGAGGAGATCACCGTCGACCCCGAGGAGCTCGCGGAGGCGCGCTGGTTCCACCGCGACGAGATCAGGGAGATGGTGGCCCGGGCTGCCGCGGGCGCCGACGATCCGACCCGGGCGTCGCTACCGGCGCCCGTTGCGATCGCGCACCACATCTGCCGGCGATGGTCGAACGGCCTCGACAGCCTGTGAGCAAACCTTGACTTCCGCGGCACCCCCGCACTAGTTTCGGCTGTCGTCGTCACGCGCCGACTACGCGGCGCACGTTGGAACAACATCGCGAATACCGTCGTTGCCCCGGGCCGTACCGGCCAGCTTCGCTGGAGACGCGCCCGGAGGGAGGACGCCATGAGTCATGTCCTGAGCTTTCTGATCGCGACCCTCGTGTCTTTGGGTCTCATTACATCGGTATGGGCCGACAACGAGCCCCGAACCGGCGAGCCGGAGAAGCTCGGACGGGTGCACTTCAAGACCTCGTGCACCCCGGAGGCGCAGAAGGAATTCGAGCGGGCGCTCGCCATGCTGCACTCGTTCTTCTTTCCCGAGACGGTGAAGGCATTCAACGCGATCCCGACCACCGACCCGAACTGCGCCATCGCCTACTGGGGTATCGCGATCAGCCAGCGCCCGAATCCGCTCGTCGGACCGTTCGACGCCGCCACGCTCAAGCGCGGCCTCGACGCCATCGAGAAGGGTGAATCGATCGGGCCCAAGACCCAGCGAGAGCGCGACTGGCTGGCCGCGCTCAAGGAGTTCTACAAGGACTACGACAAGGTCGACCAGGACACGCGAACCAAGAACTACGCGACGGCGATGGAGAAGCTCGCCGCCAAGTATCCGGACGACGTCGAGGCGAAGATCTTCTACGCCCTCGCGCTCAACGAGACGTTCGACCACAAGTCGATGGATCCACTCATGAAGGCCATCAAGATCCTGGAGCCTATCGACAAGAAGTACCCGGATCATCCGGGCGTCACGCACTACCTGATCCACAGCTACGACTTCCCGCCGATCGCCCAGCGCGGCATCCCCGCCGCGAACAAGTACGCGAAGATCGCGCCCGCGGCGCCGCACGCCCAGCACATGCCCTCGCACATCTACTCGATGGTCGGCATGTGGGAAGAATCCGTGACGTCGAACTGGCGCTCGGTCCTGGTGGCGAACGAGTACGCGGCCAAGGCCAAGCTCGACGGCACGCTCGGCGGCGTGCCTCATGCGTACGACTTCATGGCCTACGCCTATCTTCAGATCGGTCAGGACATCAAGGCCCGGGCCCTCATCGGCGACACCATGGCGATCAAGAAGGTGATCGGGGTGCCCCTGGCGGGCGCGACGGCGCGCGCGGCGGTGCCCGCCCGATACGCGCTCGAGCGTCAGGACTGGCAGGGCGCCGCGCAGCTGCAGCCGCTCGGCACCGGCTTTCCGATGGCCGAAGCGATCACCTACTTCGCCCGAGCCATGGGCGGCGCGCGTAGCGGCGACACGGCCGCGGCCCAGGCGGACATCGAGAAGCTCAAGGAGCAGCGGGCCGCGCTGGAGAAGGCGGGCCAGGGCTACTGGGCCGGTCAGGTCGAGATCCAGATTCTCGGCGCCCAGGCCTGGACCGCGCAGGGCCAGGGCAACCGGTCCGAGGCCATCAAGCTGATGCGCAGCGCGGCCGAGCTCGAAGACGCCAGCGAGAAGCACGTGGCCATGGAGAACCGGCTCTACCCGATGCGGGAGCTGCTCGCCGACATGCTCATGGTGCAGGGTGAGTCGGTCGCGGCCCTGAAGGAATACGAGACCTCGCTGAAGAACGCTCCGATGCGGCTGCGCGGCTTCTACGGCGCGGCGAAGGCCGCCGAGTTCTCGGGCGACAAGAAGAAGGCGCGCGAGTATTTCGAGAAGCTCGCGAAGCTGACGCGGAACGCGGACGGTGATCGGTCCGAGCTGCGCGAGATGAAGCAGCGGCTCGCCAGCAGGTAGCGTGGTGGGCGTCAGGCACTCCGCCGGACGGCTCGCCATCGGGATGCTCGCGCTCGGCCTTGTCTTCTGGCCGGGCGCGAGCCTCGCCGATCCGAGCGAGGAAGACCCGAAGGAAGGCCGGCTCGATCCGGACTATGCGGCAGGGAAGGCGGCCATCGCGGCCAAGGACTGGAACGGCGCGATCCGGTCGCTTTCCTCGGCCGCGCTCCGCGACACGCGCAACGCGGACATCCAGAACTACCTCGGCTACGCCTATCGCCAGGGCGGCCAGCTCCAGCCGGCCTTCACCCACTACCAGAAGGCGCTCCAGCTCAACCCTCGCCATCGCGGCGCCCATGAGTACATCGGCGAGGCCTACCTGATGGCCAACAACCCGGCCAAGGCCGAGGAGCACCTGGCCGCGCTGCAGCGGATCTGTCTCATTCCCTGCGAGGAGTACGAGGACCTCAAGAAGGCCATCGCCGACTACCGAGCGCGCGCGGCCAAGTAAACGCGCGACATGATCGCCCTCAGACGGCACGCCTGCGCCGCTCTGGTGCTGGCGCCGCTCACCGTCGCGCTTCTCGCCCGCCCGGCCGGCGCCGGCAGCATCCCCGAGCTCGAGGGCTTCTGGGCCGTCGCGCGCGCCACGATGAACGGCGAGCGGCGCACCGAAGCCAAGGTGCTGAACGCCACGTGGACGTTCCGGGGTGACGAGCTCGTCGTGCAGGCCGTGAGCGGCGAGCGCCTTCGCGCATCGCTGTCCCTCCACGCGACCGCCAATCCGCCGGCACTTCGCGTGACTCCGCTCGCTCCGGCCCGGGAGCAACCGCTCTGGATGATCTGGGCGCGCCGAGGCAGCGACCTGGACGTGGCGTACTACGACGGCATCGATCAGCGCCCCGAGGACTTCGGCCCGCGGCCCAAGCTGGTGGTGCTCACGCTCGTGCCGGTCGCCACCGCAACACCGCCCGCCGCGCTCGACCCGTGCCAGATTTTGCGCGGAGCGGACGTCGAGCGTTTGCTCGGCGGCCCGACCCTGGCGCGGCAGCAGCAGCGGTCCGCCTCCGCCCCCGGCACGCGCTGCGAGCTCGATCGCACGGACGGCTCGGCGGCGATTTCTCTGACGCTCGTCGGCCCGCCGGCGGGGCCAGAATACGTCGCCGCCGCTCGCCAGGAAGTGCGCGCCAATCAGAGCCTGAGGATCGAGGAGGAGCCCTCGCTCGGATCGGACGCCTTCTCGGCCTCCGGCGGCTGGACCATCTTCATGGTGGCGGACAGGCGCGGAACGGCGATGATTCTCAAGCTCGAGGCCCTGAAGGTGGAGCGCGCCGATCTGCAGCGCTTCGCCGCGCGCGTGCTCGACGCGCTGTAGCGGCGCTAGCGCCGCCCGTCCCCGAGCCGCTTGCGCTCGTCGAACGTCCACGGCAGCGGCGTCTGCGCCGCGCGCGCGCACCAGCTTCGATCGGTCTCGCAGGCCCAGAGAAACGCCGCCTTGGCCTGGTCGACCCGGCCGGCCCGGGCGTCCACCGTCCCGGCCGCGTAGCGCTGCAGCCCGCACGGCCCGCGATCGACCGACCGGCAGTGATGCGCGGCGAGCACGCGCGCGGCACGCTCCTCGGGGCGCGTGGGCATGGCGGCCGGCGCCCGCTCGGACGCCTCGAGCAATGAGATGGCCACCGCGCCGCAGGCCTCGTCGCTCCCGTTCCGGCACGGGCGCAGACGGGCATCGTCGGCGAAGAGCCACACGAGGCCCAGTACGAGCGCCGCGGTGAGCCCGCCGAGCGGCACGTAGTCGATCGACCCGAAGTCGGCTTCGGCGCGCACACGCCGCAGGAGCAGGAAGAGCACCACCACGCCGGCCGCGGCCAGCGCGAATCCGAACAGATAGACGAGGGCCACCAGGCTGTCGTCGGCGGTGTCGCGCGGTCCTCCGACATAGAGCCGGAGGGCCTTCGTGGCCAGGACGAGGAGGGTGCCGCCCAGCGCGACCTGCGTCAGCAGCAGCGCGGCGCGTGCCCGCATCGCCAGACCGACTCCGGTCGCGACGAGCAGGACGCACAGGGCGAGAAACGGCGGCTCGCTCTCGAATGCCGTTTCGCCGGCCCACACGTAGCGTAGGCAGCCCAGGCCGCCCAGGACCAGCAGCGCACCGACAAATAGGTGCATTGGAAAGATTGTCCCTTAGAGTTCCTCGTATGCGTGCCTTTGTTGTTGCCCTCGCGCTGGGCCTGGCGGCGTGCACCGAGACGCCACAATCACCTCCGGTCACCGCCACCCGGGTGCTCGAGCTATCCGGCCTCCAGCCGCTCGCGAACACCGTCGGCCTGAGCCCGGACGGCAGCCTGGTGGTCACCGGCGACTTCGAGGCCGATCTGATCGCGCGCGAGGTGCCGTCCGGTACCGAGCGCTGGAAGGTACGCGTGAAGCCGCGCCGGGAGCAGCGTCGCCTCGACGGCATCTTCTTCTCGCCCGACGGATCGCTGCTCGTCACGACGGGGCACGAGGCGCAGACCACCGAGGTCTGGGAGGCGGCGACCGGACGGTCGGTGGCGGTGCTCGACATCGGCCACTGCCGCGGCGTGGCCTTCCATCCCGACGAGCGCGTGCTCGCCGTGGCCGGCGGCGGCACGATCTACGTGGTGGAGCTCCCCAGCGGCAAGATCCTCCGCTCGTTGCCGAACGCGCACCCCGGCGACGGGATCTTTGCGATCGCGTTCTCCGGGGACGGGCTGACGCTCGCGACAATTTCCGGGGAAGGAACGCTCAAAGGCTGGAGCTGGCCGGCGCTCACTCTGAAGACCTCCACGACGCTCTCGCGCATGCTCGAAGCGATGTGGCCCGTCTCGCTCACGCTGACCCGCCGCGGCGACCGCGCCGCGGCCAATGGCATCCATGGCCGCGTGCACGTGGTGGACGTCGCGAAGGGCCACGAGTACAACACGTTCGGCAACGTGGCCCAGGCGCCGGGCCACGGCATGCACGCCGAGCTGCGCTACTCGCTGGCGTTCACCGAGGACGGCGACTGGCTATTCGCGCCCGACACGCACGACCGCGGCCTGCGGCTGATCCACGTGCCGAGCGGCAAGGTCTTCCCTGTGCTGCAAGGGGATGGGCCCTTCTACAAGGCGGTGGCGCTCGCGGTGCCCGCGAGCATGATAGCGTTCCTGAGGCCTGGGAGCGCGGAGGGCTTCGGCCCTTACGCCATCGAGGTGTGGCGCCTGGAGTATCAGGCGCGGCCGCACTGAGCTTCGTTCAGTTCCTGGCAACGCTGGTGGTGCTCGTGAACTGCCAGACCTCGACGGCGTAGCTCAACCCTCTGCGCTCCATCGACGAAGTGATTGCCGCGAAGGCCGTGCCGTCGTCGGTGATAGCCACGGCCGCGTAGGCCTTCGGCGCCGAGACGACGACGCGCGACGCCCCACTCGACACGTCGATGTGGCGCATGCCGAAGCGATCGCCCGTCGTCGTGAGCAAGGCGCCGTCGCGGCCAAATCGCAGCGAGCCCGGGGGCGGGCCGCCCGCCTCCTTGTCCGCATGGTCGAAGAGCAGCTTGCCGGTCCCGACGTCCCACACGTAGACCGTGCCCTCGATCGTGACGACCGCGACGCGTGAGCCGTCGCCGGAGAGCGCGACCACCACGCCCCAGACCTCCGGCGGTTCCATGCCGCGCGGAGGCGGATAGGGCCGGCGCGAGAGCCGCACGAGAAAGTTGCGCACCGTCGTGTCCGTCGCCACGTCGCGCACGGTGATGCCGCCGTCGTGGCCCGCGGTGACGAGGCGCTGGCCGTCAGCGGACAGGTCGAAGGCCGTCAGCGCTTCCTTGTGTGGGTTCGCCAGCCGCGCCATGACCTGTTGCGCGGCGACGTCGACCACGAGCACCTCGGTCTCGCACAGGACGGCGAGGCGCGCCCCAGTGCCGTCGAAGCGAAGCGCGAGACAGCGGCCCACCGGCATCGATGCCGCCTCGCTCCACTCGCCCCGATCGTCGAATCGCCACAGCCGCACCATGTTCTCGCGACCGCGACCGACCGACGCGAGCACACGGCCGTCCGGCGAGAAGGCGAGGTCGTTGATCGACTCCCGGTGGTTGCTCAGAGACGCCGGGACCTTATCGCCGACCGTGGTGCTCCACACCAAGATTTGCCCGCTGCGCGAGCCCGTCGCCGCCAGCCCGGCGTTCGGGGCCAGCGCGACAGCTTCGAGGTATCCACCAGCGGAGGAGCCGCCGGCCTCGATCGACGCGATTCGCTGGGCCATCGGCGGTGGCAGAGCGTTGCGCCCGCAACCGACCGCGGCGATGACGCCGATCGCGAAGAGGAGGCCCGTTACGCGAGACACGTAGCGACCCATGAAATCCATTCTAGGTGGAGGCCCGCTTGCCACCGTCCATCTTCCGCGCCCGTGGCGACGAGCTTTAGATCAACGGGTTAGCGCGCACCGCCGGGTGGACCGAAAGCTGCGGCTGGGCGCGCGGCGATCGCGATAATGATCATTACGAGGCTCGGAGGAGCCACGTGGAGGAGCTACGCGAGATGTCCAGAGCCCACAGTGTCACCGTCAGCGGACTGGCGTCCCTCTGCCTGTGGGTGGCATTGAGCGCATGCGGCGCGAATGAGAGCCCGCCGGCGTTCCCGGATTCACGCAGCCTGAAATCGGGGCCGCTGACTCCGGAAGCGCGGAAGCGCGCCGCCGAGCTCGGGAGCGACGACGGCCGGACGGTCTCGGAGGCCCAGCAGGCCCTGAAGCGGTTCGGGCGCGACGCCGTGCCGGCGCTGGTCGAAGTGCTCGAAGGCCCGGCGAGCCCGCGGGCCAAGCACATCGCCGCAGGAACTCTCGGCGACATGGGCGTGGCCGCCGACGCGAGCATCCCGGTTCTACAAGGCCTGAAGGTCAAGGGTCCGTCGGAGCTGTCCGCGCTCGTCGCGCCCGCCATTCTTCGCATCGAGCAGTGGCGCGCGTGCGGCCTGGTCGGACTGCCCGATGACGCCGAAGCTCATCTGGTCGGGATGTACAAGGGGCAGAAGGAGCTCGATCTGCAGCTCGGCGAGAGCGGCCACACGACCACCGAGATCAACGTGGTCGTCGGGCGGACGCCGCGCCCGATCATCCTCGTGCTGAGCGCCTACGATCCGGTCGTGTGGAAGGTCGGCTCGACTTCGGCGGCGCGCATCGCGGCGGTCCTCGTCTCGGGTCATCACACGCAGGCCCTGATCGGCATCCCGCGAAGCATGCCGCATCGAGTTCTCTCGACCGAGCAGACCCGGGGATGCGAGCCCTTCTACGCGCACAGCGCCCAGAATGCCGCTCAAGAGGAGCGGAAGATCGTGGCCCTCTCGGGCCGCGGCATCGGCAGATTCTACGGCTCCTACTCCGCGTCGGCGGTTCAGGTCGGCGAGGACGTGCCCTCGGGGCCCGGCGGCGTCAGCTATTCACCTGAGCTGACGGTCGACGACTATCCCGTTCTTCGCAGCGAGATCCCGGCGGGCGAAAAGGGCATCGACGCGCTCCAGCGTCTTGGAAAGATTCGCCTCGCCACCGCGCGGGACGTCGCTGCCTGGTCCGGCGACAAGGCACAGCAATCGAAGCTGGCCTCGTACGTCGGCATGGGCCGGGTCTATGTCGTGCTCGAGGAAGTCACGCTGCCCTCGGGGCTCTACGGCGCCCACGGCCGCGACTTCATCATTCCCGTCGGCGTGCCCAGGCCGAAGGGGCCGAAGGCCCACTGCAGCTTCTACTATCTGAAGGACCACAGTTTCGAGTAGAGTCCCCGCCATGACCAGCGAGGAGGCCTTGCGCATCCGCGGCTACCTGACGGCGCAGGGCGCCAAGCTCTCGCCCGAGCAGCTCATCGGCAGGGTGCAGGAAGCCATGGCCAAGCTGCGCGAAGCCGCCGTCAGCGTGCCCCCGACCCGTTTCACCGACCCGCCGGCACCCGGCGAGTGGAGCGCCAACGAGGTGATGGCGCACGTCGTCGAGGCCGACCGGCACTTCGGGGGCGCCATCGTGAACATTCTCGACGGCCGGCCGCCGGGCAAGCCGCGAGACGCCGCCGCCCGCGACACCCGGCCGCGCCCGCTCGAAGAATGGTGGTCGCTGCTTGAGCGCGACCGCGCCGCGCTGTTCGAGAAGGTGCGCCGCGCGGATCCGGCGGCACGATTGGACGCGACGATCCCGCATCCGTTCTTCGGTCCGCTGAACTGGCGCGAGACGCTGCTGTTCATCCGCATCCACGACCTCGATCACGCCGGGCAGCTCGCCAAGGTGGCCGGAGCCTTCTGATGCGCGTCGCCATCGGCCTGCGCCTGGAAGGCAACGAGAACTGGGAAGAGGCCGCGACGTACGTGACCGAGGCCGAGCGCCTCGGCGTCGACTTCGCGTGGTCGCACGAGTCGTGGGGCATGGACGCGGCCACGCCGCTCGCGTTCATGGCCGCGCGCACGTCCCGTATCCGGCTCGGCTCCGGCATCATGCAGGCCGGCACCCGCACGCCCGCGCTCGTCGCCATGACCTCGCTGAGCCTCGCGTCGATGTCGGCCGGGCGCTTCGTGCTCGGCCTGGGCGTGAGCGGACCGCAGGTGATCGAGGGCTGGCACGGCCTGCGCTTCGATCGCCCGTTGACGCGCATGCGCGAGATCGTGGAGATCGTACGCCGCGCCGCGCGCGGCGAGCGCGTGACGTTCAAGGGCCAGGTCTACGAGCTGCCGCTGCCCGGCGGCGAGGGCAAAGCGCTCCGGTCTTCGGTCAAGCCGCGTGCAGACATTCCGGTCTATCTCGCGACGCTCTCGCCACGGGGGCTCGAGCTGACCGGCGAGATCGCCGACGGCTGGCTGGGCACGTCGTTCATGCCCGATCACGCGCGCATCTTCTTCGATCACCTCGAGGCCGGCGCGAAGCGAGCGGGGCGCGCGCTGGGGCAGCTCGA
>Ga0111539_10008210_pt1 | contig 13285 bp, 11 predicted proteins | sample RhiMethybrSRZTD1_FD_79667 | JGI IMG/M metagenome (GOLD analysis project Ga0111539, IMG submission 79667) | Populus rhizosphere microbial communities from Tennessee, USA - Rhizosphere MetaG P. TD hybrid SRZTD1 (version 2) (version 2) | ecosystem: Host-associated > Plants > Roots > Rhizosphere >...
CCGCTGCGACTTCGTACCGGCCGTCAGGTGATCAACCGCGGCATCTACTTTCGCAAGGGCCATCCCTCTCCAGAGCGCGTGGTTGAGGGCATCGAACGAAATCTTCCTGAAGGCCTGCGTCGAAAAATCGGGACGCCACTCTGGCGAAGCGCCCTCGGCACGCGCGCGGCGTTGAGTGTGTGGCGGTGGGTCGAAGCGGCCAGTCCTGCCAGCGAGACGGTGACCTCCGTACTGCGTGAGGTCGATCCGGACGTGATGCTGGTGTCTCCGACGATCTGGCCCAAGGATCCGGTCGAAGCCGACTATCTGCACGCGGGACGGGTGCTCGGCATTCCGACCATTGGCTACGTCAACAGCTGGGACAACTTGACGAGCAAGGGGACTGTGCACGTTGTGCCCGACATCTTCATCGTCTGGAACGAGGCGATGGCGATCGAGGCCGTCGACATCCATGACGTGCCCGCCTCCGCTGTGCGGATTACCGGCGCACCGCATCTCGATGCCGTCTTTGCGATGCGAGCGGAGAAAGGTCGTTCGGCGGCATGCGCCGAGATGGGATGCCCCGACGGACCCTATGTCGTGTTCCTCTGCAGCTCCCGCACCATTTGGGACAACGAAGTGAGTCTGGCGACGAGCGTGGCCGACGCCCTGATGCGCGAGCTCGGGGACTCCGCGCCGACGCTGGTCGTGAGGCCGCACCCGACGAATCCGGCGCCGTTCGACGACTACGTCCATCCCAAGGTCGTGGTTTATCCGCGTGGCGGCGATCAGGCAGACTCGCGCGAGTCCTGGCAGTCGTACTACGATCAACTGGTCAACGCGACATGTGTCTTCGGTCTCAACAGCACAGCGTTTCTCGAGGCTGTCGTGGCGAATCGACCGTGTCTGACTATCGTGAACGACACGTATTGGCCTGCCCAGGGGCGGACCGGGCACTTTCGACATTTGATCAAGGGTGATTTTCTGAACGTGTGCCGCGATGCCTCTGAGGTTGCCTCGTCCGTGAGGCGCATTCTCGGCGGCGTGGACGACAAGGCCGAGGGGCGCCGGGGGTTCGCGCGATGGTTCGTGCGTCCGTGCGGACTGGACAGGCCTGCCGGCGAGGTCGTCGCTGATGTGATCGAGACCGCGGCGCGGCCGAGAGCGGGTACGGCGGCTGTGTCCGCCGCGGCCGGCCGGCAACTGGTGCCCGGGCTGACGCTCGCCTCGGAGGGCATCGGCCGATGAGCCGTCCGTTTTTCACGATCTGCATCCCGACGAAGAATCGCTTCGACCGGGTGCGCAACGCCGTTCGCAGCGTGCTCGAGCAGACCTTCTCTGACCTCGAGGTCATCGTCTGCGATAACAGCGATGAAGCCGAGGCTGCAGGCACGGCGGCAGTCACGCGCGAGGCGAACGATTCCCGCGTCCGCTACGTGCGGACCAACGGCAAGTTGTCGATGCCGGACAACTGGGAGTACGCGATCGCGCACGCCGAGGGCGAGTATGTCGGCGTCCTGACGGACCGTTCCGTCTATCGCCGCGACGCGCTCAGCCTGGTGCATGCCGAGATTCAGCGCAGTGGCACACCGGTCGTGGGATGGTTTCCCGACCAGTACGGCCGTGACCCGGCGGGGCGCGCCTTTAAGCGCCGCTCCTGTTCAGGCGAGCGTCGCGAGATCGCCAGCAAGGAACTGCTGGATTACTTTCTGAACGGCCACCCGAAGTACGGGACCAAGCTTCTGCCGAAGCTGATGACCGGTGTGTGCGCACGGTCGGTCATCGATCGCGTACGTGCGACACCGCTCGGCCGAATCTGCCCGCCGGTAGCTCCTGACTTCACCTCCGGGTACTTGATGCTCGCGCACACCGATCGCGTCGTCCTGCTCGACGATTCCTTGTTCGTCAGCTGCGGCATCGGCAATGGATCATCGTTCCGGCGTCGCGGACCGTTGGCCGAACGCTTCCTTCGCGACCTCGGAATGACCTGGAAGGATTGCGTGGATCGGATGCCCACTGACGCCTGCTTTCCGCATGCGATGGTCTTGAACGACCTGATGCGTGTCAAGGCGACGCTCCCGGAGGTCTTTGCCGGATTCGACCTCAACCCGCGGCACTACTACGTCGGCTGCCTGTACGATCACTTCCGCTCGGCACACCACACGTCGAGCGTCACCGAGGACTACGACGCGCTGATCGAAGGTCTCAATTACGAGACCGACGACGTGCAGCGCTGGGTGCGTTCGCGGCAGATCTATGTCGACGCGCTGGCAGTGATGCCGTCAGAGGCGCGCGAGTTCGGTCTCCCGGAGCCGGAAGAAGAAGAGGACGAGGAGGGGGCAGACGACTTCCCGAAGTTCGATACGATCTTCGATGCCCTGGCATGGGGCGAGCGCAACCCGCGGGTGCCCGGCCGGAATCAGATCATCGCGATGCCCGATGCCGAGACCGTCAAGACCTACTATGTCCTCAGGCATCGCATGACCGAACGCAAAGTATGAAGGTCGTCATCCTCGCCGGCGGCCGCGGCAGCCGGCTCGCCGAACTGACCGAAGTCGTGCCCAAGCCGATGGTGCAGATTGGTGAGCGCCCGATTCTGTGGCACATCATGAAGCACTTCGCCGCGTTCGGGCACCAGGAGTTCGTGCTCGCGCTCGGCTACAAGGGCTACGTCATCAAAGAGTTCTTCCTGCAGTACAAGCTGTTGAGCGCGTCGCTCACGGTGGATCTCGTCTCGGGCACGAGCCAGGTCCATGACGACGACATCTGCGACGACTGGAAGATTCATCTCGTTGAGACCGGCATGTCTACCGGCACCGGCGGGCGTCTGCACCGGCTGCGTCGCTGGCTGAACGGCGAGCCATTCATGCTGACCTACGGTGACGGCGTGTCCGACGTCGATCTCGCCGCGCTCGCCGACACGCACCACCGGTGCGGGAAGTTGGCGACTGTGACTGCGGTCCGTCCGCCGTCGCGCTACGGCGGTCTGACCTTCGAGAGCTCCATCGTCACCGACTTCGTCGAGAAGCCGCAGATCGGCGAAGGCTGGATCAATGGCGGCTTCATGATGTTCGAGCCGGGTGTGTTCGACTACATCGATGACACAACCGACAGCCTCGAGAAGGACGTGCTCGAGCGGCTGGCCGCCGATCGGCAGCTGGCAGTGCACACACACAGCGGGTTCTGGCAGTGCATGGACACGCTGCGCGAGCGTGACCTGCTCGAAGAACTGTGGCAGTGTGGACGGGCCCCCTGGAAGCGATGGGAATAGCCACCGCACCCGCGCGCACGCGCTGCCTCTCGTGCGACACCGAAGGCATCAAGGAAATCCTTTCGCTCGGCTCGCTGCCGCTGGCCAACGCGTATCCGGCTGGCGGCGCGCCCGAGGACGAGCCGCGCTTCCCGCTCGAGGTCGCGTTCTGTCCCGCCTGCTCGCTGGTTCAGCTGCGACACATCGTGCCGCCCGAGCAGATGTTCTCGGAGTACCTGTATTTCTCGTCGTACTCCGCGTCGATGCTGCGCCACGCCGAGGCGCTTGCCTCGTTGCTTATCAACGAGCGCACGCTCGGCTCCGAGAGTCTCGTCGTCGAAGTCGCGAGCAACGACGGCTATCTACTGCAGTATTTCCAGAAGGCGGGCGTGCCCGTGCTCGGGATCGAGCCGGCTGCGAACATCGCCGCGGTTGCCAGGGACGAGAAGAGCATTCCGACGATCGTCGAATTCTTCGGACGTGACGTTGCCTCGCGCCTGGTTGCCGAGGGCAAACGCGCCAACGTCATGCTCGGTCTCAATGTGATGGCGCACGTGCCCGACCTGAATGGATTCATGAGCGGCATCGCGACCATGCTGGCGCCCGGCGGGGTGGCAGTGATCGAGGCGCCGTACGTGCGCGACATGGTCGATCGCACCGAGTTCGACACGATCTATCACGAGCATCTCTGCTACTTCTCCGTCCACGCCGTCGCCGCCCTCGCCCGTCGTCATGGGCTGGTGCTCGAGCGCGTGGAACGCGTGTCGATTCACGGCGGCTCTTTGCGTTTATTCGTCAGCCGCGGCGAGCGTCATGGCGAAACGACGGAGCAGTTGCTGCGGGAGGAGGAGGCGCTCGGACTGACACACGAGGCCTACTACCGTGACTTCCGGACGGCCGTCGAGCGGGTGCGCGACGATCTGAATGCCACGCTCGCGCAATTGCGTGCATCGGGCAAGACGATCGGCGCCTACGGCGCGGCGGCCAAGGGCGGCATCCTGTTGAACTATTGCGGTCTTACCCTCAGCACGGTGTCGTTTGTCGCCGATCGCAGCCCGCACAAGCAGGGACGCCGGATGCCCGGCTGCGGCATTCCCGTGGTCGGCCCGGAGGTCATCGCCGAGCGTCAGCCCGACTACCTGCTCATCCTGATCTGGAATCTGAAGGATGAAGTGGTGCGTCAGGAAGAGTCCTATCATCGCCGAGGCGGCCGATTCATCCTGGCCGTGCCACGTATCGAGATCCAATGATTCTTCATCCGACACGCGTCCAGGGCGCGTTCCTCATCGAGCCGGTCACGTTCGCTGACGAACGCGGATCGTTTACCGAGGTCTATCAACTGCGGGCGCTGGCCGAGCGCGGCTGGACGGGCACGTTCGTGCGCAGCGCGATCTCGCACAACCACCATCGCGGCACGTTGCGCGGCATGCATTTCCAGCGTGAGCCGCACTCGGAAGCGAAGCTGGTGATGTGCATCCGCGGTGCGGTCTACGATGTGATGGCCGACGTTCGCCCGGGTTCTCCGACGTTCGGGTGCTGGGACGCGTACGAGCTGACGCCAGAGAACCGGCGTGTGCTCTTCCTGCCAGAAGGCGTCGCGCACGGGTTTCAGACGCTGTCGGAGAACAGCACCGTGCACTATCACCTCAGCGACTATTACGCACCGCAGTTGGGCGACGGCATTCGCTGGGATGATCCGTCGCTGGCAATTCAATGGCCGCTGCCGCCGTCGATGCTGTCGGACCAGGACAAGCGTTGGGGACTCCTGAACCGATGACGACCAACCGAGTCCTGGTCACAGGCGCCAGCGGATTCGTCGGGCGATGGTCGCTCGAGCCGCTGCTCGCGCGGGGTGCCGAGGTGCATGCCGTGCAGCGTCACGCGCCGCCGACGACCGCGGGTGTGATCGCGCACGCGGCCGATCTGCACGATCGCGAGGCGGTCGAGTCGCTGATGCGTCGCATCAAGCCGACGCACCTGTTGCACTTCGCGTGGATCGCGACGCCGGGCGTCTACCTGACCTCGCTCGACAACCCACTGTGGCTGCGATCGTCGCTGCAGGTGGTGGACGCGTTTCTCGCCAACGGCGGGTCGCGTGTGGTCGTGGCAGGCACGGTGGCGGAATACGACTGGAGCGCAGGCGTGTGCTCTGAGCGGACGACGCCGTGCCGGCCGGCGACGCTCTACGCCGCCTGCAAGCACGCACAGTACGAAGTGCTCGAGCGCTGGTCGGCACAGGTCGGGTTCAGCTTTGCGGAGGGACGTCTGTTCTGGACCTATGGTCCTGAGGAATCGCCGGAGCGCTTCGTGCCTGGGATGATCCACGCGAGCCTGGCGCGCCGGCCGTTCCAGTTGCGATATCCAGCGCAGGTGCGCGATTACCTGCACGTCGCCGATGTGGGCGCCGCGTTCAGCGCTCTGTTGGCGTCCGAGGTGCAGGGCGCAGTCAACATCGGCTCGGGCAAGGGTGTCGCGCTATCGCGTCTCGGTGAGATCGTCGGTGAGGAAACCAGCGAAGGGTTGGTCATTCAGCCGGGCGACGGCGCGAACGACCCGGCGCCCATCGTTTTTGCAGACGTGTCGCGGTTGACGCGCGACGTGGGATTCACGCCGCGCTATCGTCTCGAGCAGGGCCTTCGCGACACCGTCGCATGGTGGAAGGCTCACGGCAGCCCCGCGTCCCTGACGCGGCCGGAGTCGAGGATGCAGGCATGACCGTCACGGTAGATACCGCGACCGGCGTCATCGTGAGCCGCACGGAGAGCGGCGAGTCGCGGGTTCCGCTGTATTCGAAGGAAGGCTTCGAGCTGCTGTCGCGGCTGTGGCTCAAGGTCGGCTGGAACCAGAAGTACACCTACACCTTCAGCTGGTTTGGGCGCCCGGTGATTCAGCTGCCGGACGATATGATTCGCCTGCAGGAGGTGATTCACCGCGTAGCCCCGGACGTCATCGTCGAGACGGGCGTGGCGCACGGCGGTTCGCTGATTTACTACGCGTCGCTGTGCAAGGCGCTCGATCGCGGTCGCGTGATCGGCGTCGACATCGAGATTCGCCCGCACAACAAGAGCGCGCTGGATGCTCATCCGCTGCGCCCGCTCATCGAGCTCGTCGAGGGCAGCTCAATCGACGCGGCGATCGTTGGACGCGTTCGCAACCAGATCAAGCCCGGTGAAACTGTGCTGATGCTGCTCGACTCGAATCACCTGCGCGATCACGTGCGTGCCGAGCTCGAAGCCTACGCACCGCTCGTCACTCCCGGCTCATACATCGTGGCGACCGATGGCGTCATGCAGGAGGTCTACGATGCGCCGAGGGGCCAGGCGTCATGGCGTTCCGATAACCCGGTGTCGGCCGTACACGACTTCCTGCGCACGCACCCCGAATTCGTGCTCGAGCAGCCGCCGTGGCCGTTCAACGAAAGCGAGCTCGATCAGAACGTGACGCACTGGCCGCAGGCGTATTTGAGGCGCACGGCATGAGCAGCACAACAGCCTGGCGAGACCGGCGGGTCCTGGTCACCGGTGCCACGGGCATCGTGGGCTCGTGGGTCGTCAAGTCGCTCCTCGAACGCGGCGCGACGGTCGTGGCGTTGTGCGTCGATCTCGATCCGCAGGGCGAGCTGGTGCGGAGTGGCGACATTCACAAGGTCAAGCAGGTCTACGGCTCGCTCGAGGATTACGCCGCCGTCGAACGTGCGGTTGGAGTGTGGGAAGTGGATACGGTCATCCATCTCGGCGCGCAGGCGCTGGTCGGCGTGGCCGCACGGGCGCCGGTGGCGACGTTCGAGGCCAACATCCGCGGCACCTATCACCTGCTCGACGCCTGTCGCGTGCACGCGTCGATGATCAAAGCGGTGGTCGTCGCGTCGAGCGACAAAGCCTACGGCTCATCACCAGACCTGCCGTACACGGAGCAGACGCCGCTGCGCGCGCGACATCCGTACGACGTCTCGAAGGCGTGCACGGACCTTCTGGCGCAGACGTATCACGACACTTACGGGTTGCCGGTCCTCATCGCGCGGTGCGGCAACATCTACGGCGGAGGCGACCTGAACTGGACGCGCATTGTGCCCGGCACGATCAGGTCGCTGCTGCGCGGCGAGCGGCCGATCATCCGCAGCGACGGCACATTCGTTCGCGACTACCTCTACGTGAAGGACGCGGCCTCGGCGTATCTCTGTCTGGCCGAAGCCGCAGCAACCGGGAAGCTGCGCGGCGAAGCGGTCAACTTCGGCGGCAATGCCCGCCGCACGGTGCTCGACGTCGTTGGTGAGCTGCAGCGCATGACCGGTCGCAACGATCTCGAGCCTGACGTTCAGAACACGGCGAAGGCGGAGATTCGCGAGCAGTGGCTGTCGTTCGACAAGGCCACGCGACTGCTCGGCTGGACGCCGTTGCACACGATGGATCAGGGACTCCGCGAAACGCTCGACTGGTACCGACACTGGTTCGCTGATTGGGAACGCGCATGAACGTGCTCGTCGTCGGCACGACGGAGCCTGTCCTGCGACGGCTCCGGATCCTCGCCGCAAGCGCATCGCGACGCCTCGATCTCGTCGACGAGCGCGGTCCCGCCGTACCCGACTGGATCCTGACCGTGACCGTCGAACAGCGCGCCGCCGCCATCACCAGACATGGCCTGGCGCCGTACCGCGTGATCGCGCTGCCGGCGCTGGCGTCAGAGTCCGAGCTGACGCGTTCGGACGACAGCATTCGCGCTGGCCTCGCGAAGATCGCGGGCATCGGTGCGCCCGGCCCACCCCTCTCCAGGGCCGGTGTGGCGCTGACCCGTGTCGTGCTGCGGTGGATCAGTGGAGCGATCGAACGGGCGGCACTGCGCTCAGCCGCAGAACATTTCGAATTCAGCGACGACGTGCCGTGGCCGCCGGCCGCCAGCCGGTGGACGACTGGAGAGGGCGCCGAGCTGAAGAATCGTGTCCTCGAGCGAATCCCCGTCGGGCCCGAGCTCGATGACATCCTCGAGCACCAGAGCCGCAAGCGCGCGAAACGATTTGCGGGAGCCGATCGCATTTGATTCGCAGGATCCTCGTGGTCACTCCACACCTGGGTGAGCTGACCACGTTCGCGAACGCCGTCGCGGAGCTTGGCGCGCGCGGCTGTCATGTTCACATCGCGGTCGAAGAAGACCCGCCTCCTGGTGTCGATATCTCTGTCTTCGCCGGGCGCTTTCGCCGGTTGACCGTCGGGCCGGCGCCGCGCGTCGAGGCATCGGCGGTTGTCGGCCGTGCGGTTCGTGCCGCGATCAACGCCCGCCGCGATCGTTCGACGGCCACTGCTGTCCTGAGTGTGATCGACCGTCTCGTGCCGCCGGCGCCAGCGGTCGTGGACTTTATCAGGGCTTTCACTCCCGAGCTGCTGGTCGTCACGTCGCTCTTCTCGCACCGGTCGACCGCGCCCGATTATCTTCGTGCTGCCCAGATGCTGAAGGTGGCCACGTTCGGCATGCCGCTGCGCTGGGACGACCTGACCCACGGGGCGACGCTTCACGTCGTGCCCGACTGCGTCGCGCTGTGGAATCGCGAGGACCGCCGTCAGGCGATCGACGAGTGCGGAGTGCAGGCGCGCCGCACCGCGGTGATCGGCGTGCCCCTGCCGCTCGACATTCTCGGTACGACGAAAACCACCCGCGAGAAATTCTGCGAGCGGCACGGACTGGATCCCCAGCGCCCAGTCGTCCTGTTCGCGCCCCATGGCTCGGACGATGAGCGGCAGGCGGCACTCGCGGAGTGGATCGCGTACGTGCGATCGAGCCCCGAGCGCCGCGTGCGCGAGGCGCAGGTGCTCGTGCACTGGCCACCGCCGGGTGGTGTTCGGCAGCGTAAACACCCGGATATCGTCGATGCCGTTGTCGTTCCACGCGAGGATTCTGACGCCACCTGGTATCGCTTCGACATCGCCGAAGCACTGCACCATGCCGATGCCCTCGTCGTGACGGACATGGCGCTCGTGCTCGAGGCCGCGGCGCGATCGCGTCCCGTCCTCCCGCTCCTGTGGCGCGGCGACGCGGAGCTGTCACGGTTTTGCGCCGAGTCACGACTGCGCGGCGAGTGGCTGTTGCCGTCCGCGACCGCCGACGAGCACATCGCGCGGCTGACGCGCGTCCTCGATGCCGGGCTCGCCGCGGACGAGCGCATTGCCATTCGATACCGCGTGCGGCCGCATGGCCCGGATCTCTCGCCAGGCTTTCTGATGGCGGCGCGCCTGTTCCAGGAGGTCGTCGATCGACGCGCCGATACGCCCCGCCCTCGCGCGGTGGGCCTGCGCCGCGCACTACTGGCGCCGATCGCCGGGTTCGCGGCGTGGCATCTGGCGGCGCGACCCACGCCTGCTGCGCCGAGCGGCTGCGCCCGCATCCTGGTCGGTGTGCCAGGTGCGGAGGCGCTGCACCTGCACCAGCCGCTGTTGCGCCTGCTCGCCGAGCGGGGCCACCGCCTGCAGATACTCTTCACCGCGCGGCGAAGCCAGGCCGCTGACGTGTACGCGCGAATCCGCTGCGACGTCCCCGGTGTCTCGACACTGGGGACATTGATGCCGATGGATGGCGTCTGGGCCTCCGTCGCTCGTGGACTGCTCGGCGTGTCGGCGTTTGCTGGAATCATCGACGGCCGTCAGGCGAAACCAATGCCGCGCTGGCACGCCCGTTATGCGTTCATGGTGCTGCCGCCAGGGATGCGTCGTATCGTGGCCAGGCTGGCTCGCATGGGTGGTCGCGCGCCATCTCGGCTGCGGCGCCTTGCCGCACGGATGGACTGCGCCATTGCGCCATCGCAGACGGCGCTGCAGTGGATTCAACGTGAACGCCCGGACGCGGTCGTCGTGCTGCCCGAGCCCGACTTCGTGTCTGCCTTCGATAGCGCGGAGTCGCAGGCCGATCTCATACGCGCCTCCTCAGCGCTCGGTGTCCCGACCATCGCCGTCGGCAGGAGCGGCGACGGCCAGTTGCCGGCAGCGATGTTGCCGCCCGGCCCGTCACATGCGTTTGTCTGGAACGAGTCCGTGACGCGTCTGGCCGCCGGCGTCGTCCGCGGCGGTCACGTTGTGACCACTGGTGCGGCGCTCTTCGATCGCGGCCTCGACGAGCCGCCGGTGGTCGACGCCGCCGAGTTCCGGCAGATGATGGGTCTGCCAGCCGATCGACCATTTGCTGTGTACGTCGGTTCGACGGGGCTGTTCATCGACGCCGATGCCGAGATCGCGCTCGTTCGGGACTGGGTGACGCAGCTGCGCCGGCATGACGATCTGGCGCTGCGTCAGATGGCGGTGCTCGTCCGTCCCTCTCCCAGCCGCGTGAGCCGCTGGCAGAGCGTTGATGTGTCGAACCTTGGCGACCTGGTCGTCCGTCCGCATGGCTACGACCGGGCCGGCGAACTCAACATGGTGCTGCTCGCCGAGTCGATCCGCTACGCAGCGGTCACGGTTGGCAGCGACGGCTACGCGCTGACACTCGCTGCCGCGCTCGGCCGTCCAGCGGTGGTCGTTACAGGCGCGGATGGAGGTGGCAAGTCATCGAGCGGACATCCGCTCGCGTTCCTGTGGACCGGCGCCGCCACGACCGTCCGCTGCGCGGCGACTGCGGACGAGTTGACCGCGCAGGTTCGAGACGTGATGAATCGAACATCTGGTCCGGCGCCGTGTTACGCGTCGCTCGTCCGCCCCGTCGGGGATCGTTCTCCGTCGCAGATCGTGGCAGGTCATGTCGAGTCGGTCGCTCACCTCGGCGGCCGTCGCGATCGTCCGCGACTCTCCTTCGCGCGGTGGATGATGCGGGTGCCGCTGCTGCTGGGCGTCGCCGCCGTAGCCGTGCTCGCTCCGTTCGAACGATCCAGATGACGACTTCCCGCCTCGTATACCATTGGCGGCAGACGCGAAAGACGCTGTGAGTACTCCCGAGCACGATCCCGCCGCAACCGATCTCGATCTCGCCGCGAAAGAGTTGGCCGAGATCGAGGCGTTGGGCGACCCGCGCACGATGTCGCCGTCAAACGTCGAGCGTTTGGTGACGCGGTTCGGCAAGCTCAAGGCCCGCGTCCATCACGTCACCGAGGAACGGCTGCGGGTCAGCGAGCAGTACGAGGCGCTGCGGCGCAGCTACTACCTGAGCGGCGTCGGACAGAAAGTGGACGTCAGCAAGCTGCCGGACTTCTCGACCATCGCCGCGGCGGTGATCGAGGAGGGCAAGACCGGCATGGATTTCGATCGCCTCTACACGCTGTGGCAGGCGGTGGTGCGCGCTCCCGACGGCGCACCGGTGATCGAGGTCGGCAGCTACAAAGGCGGTTCGGCGAAGTTCCTCGCCGGTGCACTCGCCGTGAGTCAGGGGTCGCCGCGCCTCTACGTCTGCGACACCTTTCGGGGACACGCGCGGGTCGATGCCGACATCGACGGCCCTCATGCCGCGAAGGGATTCACCGCCACGTCGGCCGAGGCCGTGGCTGCCTATCTCTCCGACTACCCATTCGTCAGGCTCGTGGTCGGCGATATCGTCGAGACGAGTGCACAGCTGAACGACCCCGCGTACGGTTTGGTGCACATCGATGTCGATGTCTATCCGCCGACGGCGTTCTGTCTGGAGTTCTTTTCACGGCGGCTCGCACCAGGCGCCTGGATGGTCGTTGACGATTACGGCGTCGTCACCTGTCCCGGCGCGCAGAAGGCGGTGGACGATTTCGTCCGCGACAATCCCACCTTCAGCAGGGTCCACCTGCTCACCGGTCAGGCCCTGGTCTTTCGAGCCGGGTGAAGCCATGCGACTGCCGGTTCTCTTCGACGGCGGATGTCCACTGTGCCGACGCACGGTTCAGATCGTCCGCGCGCTGGACTGGAGCGATCGCCTGCAGTTCGTGGACGCCACCAATGCCGAGGCACGCGCCTTCTTTGCGCCGTCGTTGACCGAGGCGCAAGTGATGGTCGAGATGTATGTGGTGGACGAACGCCAGCGACTGCACGGCGGGTTCGAAGGGTTCCTGCAGATTGCGCGCGTCGTGCCGCTGATGTGGGTATTCGGTCTGATCGGACGCCTGCCCGGGGTTAGACAGTTGGGGCACGCCGTCTATCGGATCACCGCGGCGAACCGCGTCAGAAGGGGACGTTGCACGGACGAACTGTGTGCACCGCCGCTCGTCACGAAGAACACGAAGCCATAGCCTGGAAGCCAATTGTCCGAGGAGTGGCGAAGCAAATCGCGGAACCTACTCCCGAAACGCGTTGGTCATGGGGTAGCGCCGGTCGCGTCCGAAACTCTTGCGCGTAATCTTCACGCCGGGTGGCGCCTGGCGGCGCTTGTATTCCGCGGAGTAGAGCAGCCGCTGCACGCGGCTGACCGTCGCGCGGTCGAAGCCCCTGGCCACAATCTGATCGACGCTCTCTTCTTCTTCGATCAGCCCATGCAGGATCGCGTCGAGGACCTCGTAGGGCGGCAGCGAGTCCTGGTCTGTCTGATTCGGCCGCAGCTCCGCGGTCGGTGCCTTCGTGATGGAGGACCGTGGGATCACGTCTAAGGCCTTGATCGCGCTGTCCTCGGGCACGTGCGTGTTGCGCCACTCTGCGAGTGCGTAGACCTCGGTCTTGTAGATGTCCTTCAGCACCGAGTAGCCGCCGCACATGTCGCCATACAGCGTGGCGTAACCCACAGACATCTCCGACTTGTTCCCCGTCGTCACGAGCAGCTCGCCGAATTTGTTAGACAGTCCCATCAGCAGGAGACCGCGCACGCGCGCCTGCAAATTTTCTTCGGTCACGTCGCGCTCACGGTTGCCGAACGCGGGGGCGAGCGCCGCTTCAGCGGCGTCGACGGCGTGCCCGATCGTCATCGTCTCGAGCGTGATCCCGAGCCGAGCGGCGGAGTCCGCGGCATCGTCCATGCTCTCTTGAGAGGTGAAGCGAGACGGTAGCCGAACACCGCGCACGCGCTCAGCGCCGAGTGCATCGACTGCCACGGCCGCGGTCAACGCCGAATCAATGCCGCCCGAAAGTCCCAGCACGATGCCCTTGAACCCGTTCTTACGGACGTAATCGCGCAGGCCGAGCATCATCGCGC